>Ga0098059_1000653_pt1 | contig 19438 bp, 18 predicted proteins | sample 20_taG_FD_92580 | JGI IMG/M metagenome (GOLD analysis project Ga0098059, IMG submission 92580) | Marine viral communities from the Subarctic Pacific Ocean - 20_ETSP_OMZ_AT15318 metaG | ecosystem: Environmental > Aquatic > Marine > Oceanic | place: Subarctic Pacific Ocean | collected 2015-01-19
GTAAGTAATTTTAATCCTAATCTAAAATCAGATATACCTGCAACAAATTTATCTCCAGTTCTAGGAAGACATGATGCACCAACACCAGCTGGAACAAACTTAACTGCACAAGCAGGAAGACATCAATCAAGTAATACTGCTCCGGTAAATTCTACATTAGGGGCTAATAATCAATCAAGTAATACTGCACCATTAAATTCTACTTCAACGGGGAGACATGAATCAAGTGATACTGCACCTATAAATTCAGCATTATCAGGAAGACATGAATCATCTGATATAGATTCAAGTCTAACTACTCCTGATGGAAGGCATGAAAGTAGTGATACAACCCCTGGTGATTTTGCAAATGGGGTAAATAATGAAAGTAGCGATACAGCTCCAGTAAATTCTACCTTAACAGGAAGACACGAATCCTCTGATATAGATTCAAGCCTAACTACTCCCGATGGGAGACATGAATCTAGTGGAATAGATGATGGTCCAACTACACCAACTGGAAGACATGAATTAAGTGGAATAGATGATAGCCCAACTACACCAACTGGAAGACATGAATCAAGTACAATAGATGATAGTCTAACTACACCTGATGGAAGACATGAATCAAGTGTAATAGATACTGCCACAGGGATTCAAACTATTACGAATGCACGTATAGGTCAATTTGATACAGCATTTGAAGTTGGCGAACCAAGTAAATATGAAGGAATATCAGGTCAAGAATTTTCATATCCTGATACAAATGGATTAGGATTAGGCACAATAGGAACGCCTGTAAATTATTTTGATGATAATGCATATGGATCTACTGGATTCACATTAAATCAAACGGATACACAATATTTAGGAATAGATGGTACTCCGGGGAGCATGACATATACTTATCCTGACACTGTTCAGGATGGTAGATTAATGTATAATGGACTATTTAGAGATGCAATAGGAATATTTGCCTCACATATAGAAGCACAAGTTCCAGTTAATCCAACGATAACAATTAATTCAGGATTTGGCCCTTCTTTTAATTTATATAATGCAGATCCTGCAAGTATTCAAGGGATAGTTCCTACCGATCCAGGAAGACCTAATTTTAATGGAATTGAAGGTAACAAGTATGGTGATTTAATCAATAATTTTACTACAGATATAACTATTAACGATTCACATCCAAAGAGTTTTTTAGCAGAAGCAACTTTAAGAGATGATATACTTGCTCAAATGGAAATGATAATCCCACCAACTACAGGACCATCAGGTGTTCCAGATGGAGTTCCTCGTATTCCATTCTTTGGTGATTCTAAAGCTAAATTTAATTCAGTAGAAGGCAATCCAAATTATTTTGTGCATAAATTATCATATGCAGATGGGGAAGTTTCTTCGCAAATTGAAGGATATGCAAGAAAAGAATTACAAGATCAAGTAAGTAGTTATGATTATAATAAATCATTAATATATGGACATGATTTAAGATTTGGTGGAACCGGTGATGATCCAACAGGAATTAAAGAATCAACTGAACCTTATATATTAAGGGATATTGGTCAAACTTGGGGACTGGGAGGTTCTACATTTGATGAAGGTGCATTTAGAGGAGGATTTGTAACTCTTACAAATAGAGGTTTACAAGATGTAGTTCGTATTGGTAAATCATTAATTGATAATCCTATTAAAGGTGTATTATGGTTTTTGAAGCAAGTTGGATTACAAGCATCTAATCCTAGAGTAGAAACTGATATGACATTCCTTGGTAGAAGAACGAGAGTATTTTTACCTATTAATATGTTAGCTACAATAGCTACAGGACATTTTGGAATAAGATTCAAAAGACATGGGTTAATACCATTAGGAATAGGAGAAGGAAACTCTGACTATGAAGCTGCAGTAGATGCACATAATGTATTAAATTCTAGTTATGATTCTTCTACACCAGCTGGAAGTGCTGTATCAAAAGGAAAAGGAGCTGGAAATACTTTAATAGCCCTTAAAGATGATTTAATCCTTAGTGATTCAGATCTAGGTGCAGGAGGATTTTTAGGAATAGCTAATTTACTGGGAATTAAAGGACAAAAAATAGACAGATTATCTGATGATGTATTAGGGGGACCTAAATCATTATATGGTATTGGCGGAACAACAATCAGGAGATATGATAATCAAACAACTCATATTGATGGTAAGGGTATTGAATATGAAAATACTGAAGGTAAATTTGCAGGACCACAGATTGCAAAATATTTAGTAAGTTCATATGGTATCACAGCAGATAATGCTAAAAAAATGGCTGATGGTGGAACTAGTCATAATGATTTTAGAAAAGATTTAGATCCAAAAGGATCCGAGTTCCTAGGATATGGTGATGGAGCAGCTGCCGATTATGAAAAAAATAATTTAACAGCTAAATTTGGGTATCAAGATTATAAAGATGATAGAGATAGATCTGATTATAGAGTCACTCTTAATATGGATGACTATATGTGGAAACTTAATGGTGATGAAGGAAAACCAACAGCCATAGACACACAAGGAAACACCAGAGATTTAGTAAAATTTGTAATAGAAGATATATTTGCCGAAAAACAATTAAGATTTAGATCATATATTTCAGGATTTAGTGATACTATAACTCCTAACTGGTCTGATCAGAAATTTATTGGTAGGGCTGATAAGGTTTACCATTATGGTGGAGCTGAAAGGGCAATATCATTAGGGTTAATGGTAGTATGTATGTCAAGACAAGAATTGTTAATGATGTATAAAAAAGTAAATTATTTAATAGGATTATGTTATCCACATTATGCGGAGGAAGGTTCCAATGCTACACCTGATACTATGATAGGACCGGTAACAAAACTTACAGTAGGTGACTACTTATTCCGCACACCAGGATTTCTTAGTTCTGTAAGTATAACAGTGGATGAAAATTCACCATGGGAAATAAATCTTGAAGAAATGGAAGACGTTGCACAATTACCTAAATTCCTTACTATTAACTTAGGATATACTGTTATTGGATCAACACCAAAAACAACAGCATTTGGAGATGTAATTGGAAGACATATAGGACCAGGTACGGAAGAAGAAATGGATGCTGGGCATAAAACATTTTTTGAAGAAATGGCTAAACTAGAATCGGGATTATAATGGGAAGATATTCATATAATAAAAAGAAAAGAGCTACTAATATAGATCAAGTAGACCCGCGTTTTAATAAACTTATTAAGACTACAACTATAGTGCCTGAAGTTACAACTAAAACAACGGACAATATTATAATTGCATCTACAGTAGATAGATTAGATAATTTAGCTAATCGTTTTTATAATGATAGAACATTATGGTGGGTAATAGCAGCTGCTAACAATCTACCAGGAGATAGTTTATTTGTAACACCAGGTACACAACTAATAATCCCTAAAGACGTATCAAATGTTTTATCTAGATTAGATACAATTAATAATATAAAACCGGAGTAGTTATATGCCATTATTTAACAGCGCACCAGCGCCATATGTTCGTGAAGAATTATTAAGACGTATAAAAGGTCTTGCAAAACATATTCCAGGAGTATCTCCTGAAGATAGATATTGGCACCACCAAAAAACACCATATATGCGTGTAGTATCAAACGCAGTCCCACTTCCAGATGACGCAGGTCCTACCAAAGAAGGTGAAAAAAAGGAAGAATTATGGAATGGGGAGTTTAGCAATCAAACAAGATTTGAACATATCCTATTTGCCGGAATGGGCAAAGGAAAGGATGATGATACTTTTGGAAGAAGAGAAGGATTTGACCAGATGTATAGTGGTATATATAAATTCAATGAAAACGAAAATCCTTCTATAGACGAAATTAGAGCTCAAGGTCTTCAAAGGGGATTGAAACCTATGCCTGGTATAAAGGGCGTAACAATAAATTATAAAGGATCAAGAGGAGCATTAAAAAAAGCTTCTATTGATTGGGTATGTTATCATTTAGACGATCTTGAAAGATTAGAAACATTCTACATGACTCCAGGTATTAGAATATTAGTGGAGTGGGGTTGGTCTGTAAATCATAATGCGCCATTAAACCTAATGCCTTTAGATGATGAAATATTAAAAAATCCTACAAAGGTTCAGCAGGAAATTAACAAAAGAAGAAAAGAGTCTGGGGGCTGTTATGATGCTATGTTTGGATATACTGTTAATTTTTCTTGGAATTTAAGGGATGATATGTCATTTGATTGTAAAACAGAAGTTACTGCAATGGGTGATACAACATTAAATATGCCTTTAGCAGCACCTGTAAGTCAGCAAGGTCAAAATGAGGATGATGATAAAAAACCAAAAGAGAGCAGACTATCATCCGCTTTAGTAAGTATAGCTAAACAGGTAAAAGATAACGTAACTAAAATAGAAGATAAAAGTATAAAATTAAAAGATATAGTAGGAATACCAGATACCACATTAAAAGTATTTTCATACAAATATGGATCCACTTCTAAATTTAAGGATACTATAGAATCGGATCTAGCTAAAACCGCATCTGATAGATTTAATTTTGTTAAATTTGGAGATTTAATAGATAAGGTGATAAATCCGTTATATAAGGTTACTAGTGCGGCAACGAGAGAAGCTGGTGAAGGAGATAAGACAACACCAGGCGCAGGCCCTTTAATGACAATGAAAATTGGTAGCGAAATGAATAATACAGGTGACGAGCCAATGTATACTGCGGTTATAGGTAATGATAAATTTTTATTATCATCAGATCCATCTGTATGTCTAATACCAGGTCAGATAGGGGATACTCATTATACACCTGCTGTAAAAACTGCTAATAGACCATCAGGATTAAGTGGCGTGGATGACGTTGATCTTTTTGCAGTTCAAAAAATAGATCAGGCGATTTATGAAGCTGGCATTATAGAACCCGAGGAAAGTTCGGGCCCTATGTCTCTAAAGGATCCTATGTCCGCAGGATATTTAGGAAATATATTTGTTAATCTAAATGAATGTATTAGAATCACACAGGAGGAAGATACATTGCAAGGATGGATGGAAGGCTTATTAAGCAGTATGAATGAAGCATGTGGTAATCCATGGAATTTTAGAATGGTAGTAGACGAAATGTATCCTAATATATGTTCTGTTGTTGATGATAATTTTACTCTTAATGATAAGGTTTATATAACAGAATTACCGGCTGGAAAAAATCACGGTATTTTACGTAAATTGGATTTCAAATCTAAAATTCCTAATGGTATGAAACAAATGGTAGCTCTTGGAGCTAATACAGGATTTACAGGATCTGCAGAACAAAAAAACGAATTACAAGCTAGTAAATTAATTCCTCTTGATTGTAGTTTTGAATTAGATGGGATTTCGGGAATACAATTCGGTCAAGGATTTATGATTGATTATATACCAACAAGATACCAAAATCAAGTATACTTTTTCGTAAAGGATGTAAAGCACAGTATATCAGATAAAGACTGGTCTACTGATATTGACTGTATAATGAGATTCCTTCCACAAAATGACGCATTTACTAAATTACATTATAGTAAAATTGCATCAGCAGATGATAAATTAACTGATCTTCAAGTTGATGGTCTTGAAATTGATGATATTACTAAACAAGAAAGATTAGGAACATTTGGTATAGGAAATAAACCAGGCGATGCATCATACATTTATCCAAATGCTATGGTAATGTCTTTAGATAGTGAAGGTATTACAGTAGGAGAAGATGGTGAAACCGGAAAGGAACCAGACACAGTAAAAAGTGAAAGGTTAACAGTAGATGATATGCAGGATAAAATTACAAGATTATTAACTTCAATTTATAGAAAAGCTACTATAGAAGAAGTCGATTCATGTAAGGATTTACTAACACAAATTTTATCCGCACCAAGAGAGGGTGGTGAGACAGGAGGATAATCATGGCTAGATATACCCCTGCACATATAAAAAAAGAAAATCAATACACTGATGGATCCAAATTCATGTTAATGGATTATGTATCTTATACTGGATATTACAATGTGACTGCTACAGGACCATATACAGGCAGAGTATTTGATGAAGGTACTAGCAAACCATTAAGACCTTTAGTGGTATATGATTCAGAAACTATTAGAACATATATTCAATTAGCCGAAGCTAATAATGCTCCACACGACTATAAATTTAATGACCCATATTATGTTGTCGTATTACCAGATGAAGATGATTTTCAACGAGGATATATGATAAGATATTTTATTAGAAAAAGAAACGATATATCAGCCCCTATTTTGGAAATTGATAAGGAGCAATATGAAAAATATGAATCAAAGGATGAAGGCATCAATCCTTTCTTATATAAAGCCATTGCAATGAAATGGAAAGTGACAGGCCCCAAAACTGATATATTGGGTAAAGAAGGTAAACTTTTAGAATCAGGTATCGAGGATACTAATAAGAGAACAGTTGCTTCTAATAGCAAAACTATAGCAGAATTACATAAAATTATATACAATTTTGTAGAGTATTCAAAATATGATGAGTCTTATAGGGGCGATTAGTTGGTAAATTAAAATATTTTTTGTATATTTAATTAAGTAAAAGGTAAAAAAGGTTATGATTGTAGAAACTCCACAAAGTGTAGTTAGTTTATTTAATATGTCTAAAAAGTTCTCAACAGCTTTTGTTATACCTGTATTTTCTGATATATATAAACACCCGGCCAAAAATGATTTATGTTTATTTTATTTATATTTAGGTGTTGATAAAGATGAAGGTCATGAATTTATAATTCCTATGAATCATCCCGAAGCATTAACATCATTCGATTTAGAACAAGCTAGTAGAATATTATCAAATTTTACTCGAATACTCACACCAGATAAAAAAGATTTATTACATATATTAAAGTGGAATAAAATAGAAAGTGAAAAGATATTAGATCTTAATTTAGCTAATTGGTTTCATACTAATATACCTCTTGAATTATCAAATAACAATACTATAGCGCATAATTTTATAGAACGTAAATACTACAATTTTCCAAAGATTGGCACGCTGATTCCTATCTTCAAGCACCTGGAAAAGTGTCGTAAACTCAAGGAAATCGCGTATAAACAGTATGATTTTGGTGAGATAGATAGGAATGCTTATAATACATATAATAACAATACATTATATAATTTGTATAAAATAGAAGACTCTGGTTTATTTACTATGTTGGGATATGAGTATTCTCAATATAATTTATATACAGCCACTGGTCGACCTTCTAATAGATATGGGGGGATAAATTACGCAGCTCTTAATAAAGAAGATGGAACTCGTGAAAAATATATTAGCAGATTCAAAGATGGTAAAATTATAGAATGTGATTTTGATGCATATCATTTAAGAATGATGGCTGATGTGATTGGATATAAATTTCCAGAAGGATCCATTCATATGTATCTTGGTAAACAGTATTTTGGTAAGGATGAATTGACGCGTGATGAATATAATGAATCTAAATCATTATCTTTCAAAATTTTATATGGGGGTATTCCTAAAGAAATGAAAAGTATAGAATTTTTTAATAAAATTGATAATTTTACAAAGAAATTGTGGAAGGATTATAAAGCTAGAAATTATATTTCTACATATTTATATAAAAGAAAGTTATATGCTGCCAATCTAGTGGATATGAATCCACCGAAATTGTTAAACTATTTTCTACAATCATTAGAGACAGAATATAACAGCAAAATTTTGGATAAATTAATTAATGTTATGGACAAATATAAATCAAAACTTATTTTATACACTTACGATTCGTTTACATTCGACTACAACCCTGAGGATGGCGAATCCTTTTTACATGATGTAGAAGAGGCATTGTATTTTCCTATTAAAACAAAAAGCGGAGACAATTATAATGCATTGCAGTAAGGTTTCCCCTAAAAAATTTCTATTTATATAAGATATGAGGTTTAACGCAGATAAAATATTAAGAGAGTGGTCATGGAGAGTAGGCAATGGAATGCCTGACGTATCTGACGACTCCCATCTTACAACCTTAATGGAGGTTCTGTATGAGCAAAATTATTCATATGCATTTATCAAGGAATTAGTAGCTAATCTAGCTGCATCTGGTGGGGATCAACATCCACCAGAACAACTCACTGCAAAAACATTTCAAGAATTCTGTGTTGAGGTTGGAAAAATTATTAGCGACGAAAGTATACTAGCAGAGTCTTCTGTATGGGAAAAGCCCGTAGGAACAGAACAGCTGGCTGGATCACAAACATTCAATTACTGGAAAGATGCACCTCAAGGACCATATACGGTTGTTGCAAAAACAGCCGATGCTATCGAAGTTGACCTATCACCAGGAGAAGCAAATCCTAAAATCGCATATATTAGTGCAAAGGGTAAAACATATAAGATAAGTGGTGCAAAAACAAAGATGTCAGGGCTTTTTAAGAATGCTACAAAAAAATCTTCACCATTTAAGATATCTTGGAAAGAAAAAGAACTAGAATCGGCTGCTTGCACAGGATTATATTTTGACCCTACATCTTACTACTCAAAGATAATGACGCCAAATGTTCAACAATCAGATGTTGAAGCTGCAATTGGAGCTTTCAAAACGGCCTTGAGCAAAGGAGGTGAATATGCAGGAGCTTCTGGACTAAGTGCTTTAGAAGGTATACCTGATGTAATACGTGCTTTAGAGTTAGCAAACGGAGTACATGTATTTGCAACCGCACATGGTTGTAAAGGTTGGAATTTTATACACTCAAGTATAGGTAGGTATTATAAGGCTGGATATGAAAATAAAAATCTAGATACTTCAGGCTTTAAGGACAATACAGCAGACACGGTTATAGTTAAAGGAGACCCTCAGGCTCTTATCACAGCAATGAAAAGTGAAAAAATAGAATTCGATAGTTCAGGCAAGTGTAAAACGGAATCCGGTATTGAATTTTTTCAAATAAGTAATAAACTTAAAAAGGGCGGAGCTCAACTAGGTAGAATTCAGGTAGCATTTGCAGATATGTATGGATTAAAGGAACCTATGGATACATGGAGGGTTTATCTACAAAAAGAAATTGCAGAGCATGGCGATAAAGGATTTTTATTAAATGAAGGCCTTGCTCAATACTTTACGCAGGGATTAAAATATATTAAGGATAAGTTTACAACCTTATTAGATAAGGCAAAAAACAAGGTTGCTAAATTCTCATCCTCAGTTCTATCAAGTCTAACGTTTAGTATGAATAAACCTTCACCATCACTTGAATCATTTATGCAGAAGGAATTTAACAGAGCGCCTATGGAGTTAAAGGAAGCTAAAAAACCTAGATATAGTTATTCAGCCTATGCTGAAATGGTTGCAAAAGCAGCCATGAATAAGGATAAGTCATATTCTAATAAATTACTAAACAAGGCTCAACAGCAATGGAGTATTTTAGAAAACCTATTAAACGTCGCAGATGACGGAATATATCCTACAAAAATATCAGCAGGTCCTGAAGATTATGCAATAAAAGATATAAAAAATGGTGCAAATTATATAATAAAGCTTATGATTAACTTCACTGCTTACGAACACTTGACAAAAATGCTCGCAAGTTCTAAAGGTGAAATAAAAAATGTCACAAAAGTATTAGAAGAATTTGTAGAATTGGAAAAGGAAATGTATTTTGGAAAAACAGACTTGCCAATGTTCAAAGTATACGGAGCAGATATGAAGTCAACAGCTTGGGAATACCTAAAGAGTGGAAAAGAATTTAGAGAAGATAAACTTAAAGCTATGAATATGACCGATGCGGTTAAGGATGGAAAATTTGTACCTGGTGTAATTGTAGAATCAAGTGTCCAAAAGGGTAAAGGTCATGCTTCTGTAAAAATGTGGATTTTACATTCTATAACAGAAAAAGGAACAAAGTATACCAAAGTAGATTTAAGGTCAGGAAGGCCCGACACTTTCTCATTTTCAGTATCGGGTGGTAGTGTAATAGACGGTTCAAAAGTATTAGGAAAAATATAATGCAAACAGCAGAAAAGAATAAATAATGAGAACACAACTACTATGCACCTTTTCAGCACCAAAGGTATTACATCCAACCATTGATACTATAATAGAATCATATGATATTCTTTTTAATAAGATATTTGTATTAAAAAGCCAACAAACTGCAGAATTAATGTGCACGTATAATATCGATTCATCTACAAAAGTAAATATTTTAGCAAATACAATTTCATTACACCGTAAAAAGAATACAAATACATTATATACAATTAATGCATTAAATGTTCTTATTAAGGTGTTAAATAACGGCGTTCTTGATACAACATATCAAGTTGATTGGGATAATTATAGAAATTGTATGCTAGTTACAAACGAAGAAGGTCTCAAAAGAATCGATACCGAGGTTCAAGAAGTAATTCACATAAAAGTCAAAAAATAATCATTTTTTCATAACTTTTCGCATTTTTTCGCAAAATAATTGCGAAAAAGCGTGTATATGTCAATTATTTTTCGTATATTTATATATAAATAAGAGCGCGAAGCTCAAGAGTGCTAATAAAATTAAAAATATGCTGAAAGAATTAGAAAGGTTACAAGAGTTTGTAGATAGGATGAAATCTACATCTTCTCTATTAGAGAAAAAAGAAATCATTAAAAGTATAGAGGGTGATTCCTTTATTACAAGGGTATTATATTATACGTATAATCCATATTTCAAATATCATGTTACTAGTAAGAACTGTAAGAAGTATAATAACAATTATGGTGATTCTACTGGTCAACATTTATGCGATATGAATTATATGAATGAAAGTATATTTGAATTATTAGATGGATTAAGAAATAGAGAATTTACAGGCCATGCGGCAATATCTGTAGTAAATGGATTTGTAGAAGTTAATAAAGAATATGCTGATTTAATTTATAATATATTAGATAGAAATTTAGAATTAAGAGCTTCTGAATCTGTTATTAATAAGGTTATTCCAAATTTAATACCAACATTTGATGTAGCTTTAGCAACTAAATATGAACCTAAATTTTGTGACTTTGAAAATGAAACATGGTTATCATCTAGAAAATTGGATGGTGTTAGATGTATCATTAGAAAGGAAGATGGTGAAGTTAAAGCATATTCCAGACAAGGAAATGAATTTACAACCTTACAAAAGGTATTAGATGATGTAGCATCAATTCCAGGTAATTTTGTTTTAGATGGAGAAATTTGTTTAATGGATAAAGATGGTAATGAAGATTTCCAAGGTATAATGAAACAAATCAAAAGAAAAGATCATACTATTGATAATCCAAAGTATATTATATTTGATTATTTAACATTAGAAGAATTTGATACAAAAGAAGGAACTACAAAATTAGAAGATAGACTTTTAAGATTAGAAGATAATGGACCAGACTATGTAGAATTTGAGAATAATACATTAGAAGTATTAGAACAATTTCAACTTGAAAGTGAAAAACATTTAATGGAAGATATTGATCTTGCAGAAGAACATGGTTATGAAGGTGTTATGTTAAGAAAGAATATCGGTTATGAAGGTAAAAGATCTAAAAATCTACTAAAATGTAAAAAGTTCTTTGATGAAGAGTATATAGTTTCAGGCGCAACTAATGGTGATATCAGAATTGTAGTAGAAGGAAAGGAAAAAACTATAAATGCATTAAGCCAGGTTACTATTAAACATAAAGATAATATAGTTGGTGTGGGATCAGGATTTTCTTTAGATCAAAGAAAAGAGTTCGGTAAAGATCATAGTAAGATTATAGGTAAAACTATTACAGTTCAATACTTTGAAGAGACAGAGAATCAGGAAGGTGGAATATCATTAAGATTTCCAACAGTAAAGCATGTTTATGAAAATGGAAGATCAGTATAATGATTGAATTAATTACAATAATAATATTATTAAATATATTATATCACACTATCAATATTTCGTGGCTAATATTCGTAGAATGGCCAATAATATTGTTCATAACTTTATTAAAATACCTGCGATTTTTGTAGGAAAAGTGCGATATTCTTCGTATATTTATATATAAATAATAAGGAACGCAAAGTTCTAGAGTGCTAATAAAAATATTAAAAAAATGCAAAAAAATTTCGAAAATCTTCATTTAATGTCTTATGAAGAATTACAAACATTAAAAGGTCAAGTGGAAACAATGATGGCTATGAAGCATGCTGGATTTAAGATAGGCCAGAAGGTTCAAATAGATTCGCCTAAGTTCGCTGGTGTAACTTGTGAAGTAGTAAAGGTAAATCATAAAAAATGTAAATTAGATATAAATGGCCAACTTTATAATGTGCCTAAACATATGATATTAATATGATAACGAATATGGAAATTACCAAAGCACAATTCAATAGATATGAAGGGTGCAGATTAAGTGGGGCAACAAATATGTTTGACTTAACAAAAGTAAAAATGTTAACAGGATTAAATGAAGAACAAATTATTTACATCATGGAAAACTATAAAGAATTGATTAAAAAATATAAATAAAATGACAAAAGAAAGATTACAAGAGTTGCAGACTGAAATTGCTAGACTACAAGAAATCGATAATAAAACAACTGAAAGAGTTGCGTTTGAACTTGAATTAGAAACACTAAAAAAGAATCATGAACAATACGTTCTTGAAAATGCGACACCATTAGACTTGGATCTATTCGACAAGGAATATGATAAGGCATACAATGCATTAGTTGAAAAATATAATATTGTACCATGCTCAAAGGAATTAGATATGGACCCTTATGCTGATGACCCTAATTTAGAAGTACAAATGAACCAAGATGAACCGGAATTAGATGGTGCAGGCTTTGATTCAGAAGGGGTTAATCATTATCAAGAAAAATTGAATATTGTACCATGCTCAAAAGAATTAGATATGGAATGGGCTAACGAATCAGAAAATATACAATAATATGATAACAGTTAACGGAGTAGTAAAATGGAAGACAGGAGAAATTACAGCATCTATATTAGATTTTGTGGAATTTCTAGGAGAAGCAACATTCACAGAGATGAATAAATTTTATCTTAAAGATATACAGGGATATAAAGAGTATGATCCAGTTAGAAACAGGGGTGGTAGTTTTTGTCATCACTTAACTAGCTTAAAAGAACCACGTAAAAGAATGTTTGATGGAAGATATAGATATTTAGTTAAGCAATCAAATGGCAAATGGAAAGTGAACGAGGTTCACAAGATGTTTACGTAATAGTATGGGGATGTAGCTCAGTTGGCTAGAGCGCTGCACTTGCACTGCAGAGGTCGTGGGTTCGAGTCCCACCTTCTCCACAAAAAATAAAAAGTTATGAATGAAAAATTAAAAAAATTCTACATTAGTGGAATGGCTTGGATTCCAAGCTACAGAGACTTTGACCAGTATGACACTACAGTCGAAGCAACAAGTAAAGACAATGCTTTGGAAGTATTTAACGAAACTTCAATGGCTAAATTCATGAAGCATGAACCATGCATTCAAACTGAAAAGGAATGGAAGGATATGCATGAACGGATAAATGCTTTATATCCATAAACAGCTGGCCCGGTCGTCTAGTGGTTAGGACGCATGGTTTTCATCCATGTAACCGGGGTTCGATTCCCCGTCGGGCTACGACTTTCTAAAATAATAGCGAAAATATTTGGTTGTATGAAATATTTTTCGTATATTTAGATATAAATAATGATATGAGAAAAAGTAAAGATATTACTAAATATAATGCAGATTGGCAGATAGTTAGATCTTCTATTAAAGGATCTAAATTTAGCTTGGAAGAAAAATTATCTAAAGTAAAAAGTTATTTTGATAATAATCGTTCTGAAGATAGATGGGAGCGTTGTGTGAATTGGTGTGAAGGATTGATTATGGGTTATAAAGCTGCTAAAAATGTAAATGCTATAAATAGGATCGTGGAAGAAATTGAATCTTATGGTGTTAGGTCTTTATATGATAAAGAAGATAGTAATGTAAATAATAATACATTATTAAGAGAATATAGTTATGATAAAAGATTAGTATTATGGAAAGATATGTATAAGACTAATACTAAATGGCTAAAGAAGGGGTATTATCATAAAGAATGTAATGAATTTATGGATGATATGGTAAATGTCTTTATGAGAAATAGAGAAGATATCTGGAGATTTGATATTCTGCTAGAGCTTCGTGAGGAAAGTAAAAATCTTGAAAATACACATAAATTTTTCTTTTAATATGAATATAAAATTAATTTTAATAAGCAGCTTGTTATTTTTTGTAACACAGACATTAGTATGGTTTCAAATAAATGGACAATTTGTATGGAAATGGTTTGAAAAGAACCCAGTATGGCTATCGTTATTAGGAGTGCCAATTAGCTATATGTTTATAATAGCTACAAAAATGGCATTTGCGGGATTCGATGGATTACTATGGCCACAGAGACTAGTAGTATTTGCATTAGGTATGATATCATTCGCATTCTGTACATGGTGGTTTATGGGTGAATCATTAACAGCAAAAACATATGTATCCTTATCATTAGCAATGATGTTAGTTTTAATACAGGTATTTTGGAAATAGAAAATATAGAATATCTATTAAATACCAAGATGCCTGATTATATTCGGGTAGATAAAGGTATTATGCAAAGAGGTGTTGGTGATATAGTCGAAGCGCATGTTAGGCAATTAATAATAGATAATTATCCTAATGCCCGGTATCCATCAAGTCCTAGAAGTATTGAAGATGTCGAACTGCAATTAGAGGAAGTGTTATTAAAATTGGATATTAAAACACATAATTTAGATGCGTCATTTTCTAGACCTAATTTGATATCCATTAAAAGATTAAATGATTATTATAAGGATCCTAACAATAGTTTAGCTTATATATTTGTATCATATAAATTTGATAAGGATCGTATAGAAATTTTTGATATATCCGTTGCATATATAGAACATATAAAATGGAGTTCTTTATCGATTGGCAATCTAGGGAAAGGGCAATTACAGGTAAGCAATATGCATAAAATAGAATTCGACTGTAATCAGAAAAGAGATAAGTGGATTGGGATATTGAAAATGAATAGTAATAGATATTACAATCGATTAGTAGAAAAAATAGAAAAATGGAAAAAAAGTTTTAGTGAATAAGTTGGATACTAAAGAAATTTTTTGTATATTATATATAATATTAGTTACGTATACTATTTATATACAGTAACAAATAACAATTAAATCATTTTATTAACAATTAACAATTAAGAGGAAAAATTATGGCATTAGATTTAGATGCAATCCGCAAAAGGCTATCCGGCCTTCAAAACCAAACAGGTAGACAAAACAATTTATGGAAACCTGAACCAGGTAAACAAACAGTAAGAATCGTACCTTACCAGTATAACAAAGACAATCCGTTCTTGGAACTTTACTTTCATTATGGCTTTAATGGTAAAAACTTTTTATCACCAGTAACACATGGTGAAGCAGATCCTATCGTAGAATTTGCAGAAAAGTTAAAAGCTACAGGTAATAGAGATGATTGGCAAATGTCAAGAAAACTTGAACCTAAAATGAGAACTTATGTTCCTGTATTAGTAAGAGGGCAAGAATCAGAAGGTGTAAAATTATGGGGATTTGGTAAAACAGTTTACCAAGAACTTTTAAGCTTTATCGCTGATCCTGATTATGGTGATATCACTGATGTGAATAATGGTAGAGATATTACAGTTGAATTCAAAACCGCAGAAGAAACAGGAAAGCAATTCCCTTCTACTTCGATTAGAATTAAACCTAATCAGACTCCAGCTACTGATAATAAAGAAGTAGCAGAAGCAATTATGAATGGTCAAAAAGATATTTTTGATATATTCAAAAAGGGTTCTTATGATGATCTTAAGCAATCACTTGCTGAATGGTTAAACCCTGATGAAGATAATTCTGCACAACCAAATACAACACCTGTATCGACTACTACAACGACGACACAGAATACTAAAAAAGTTGATGATGTAGGTGCAGCATTTGATGAATTATTTAATAATTAATAGAGGTTATTTATATGGCGAAGAAAAAAGCAGAAGTTAGAGATGACTTGGCTAGCGTATTAGCTACAAGTCTTAATAAACAATTTAAGGGTTACAAGGTCGCATACTTTCTAGATGGTTCTGAAGAAACACCAACTGATTTAACGGAATTCATTTCAACAGGTTCAGCTACATTAGATCTTGCTATTTCAAATAGGAAGAATGGTGGTATACCTGTTGGTAGAATTACTGAATTAACTGGTTTAGAAGCTTCAGGTAAATCATTACTAGCTGGCCATATTTTAGCTAACACCCAAAAGAAAGGTGGACTAGCAGTATTTATCGATACTGAAAATGCATGTAATGAAGAATTTTTACGTTGTATTGGTGTTGATGTGGCTGAAATGTTATATATTCAATTAGAAACAATTGAAGATATCTTTGAGGTTATTGAAAACATCATTTCCAAGGTAAGAGAATCTAATAAAGATCGTATGGTAACGATTGTTGTAGATTCTGTAGCAGCTGCCACTACAAAAGTTGAACAAGAAGCCGATTATAGTAAAGATGGATGGGCAACTAGTAAAGCTATTGTATTATCAAAAGCAATGCGTAAAATTACACAATTATTAGGTAGGAATAAGGTAACACTTATATTTACTAATCAATTAAGGGTTAAGCTTGGAGTTATGTTTGGCGATCCATATACCACTTCTGGCGGTAAAGCAATTGGGTTTCATGCTTCTTGTAGACTACGTTTACAAGCTGCAGGTCAAATTAAACAAAAAGGTTCAATTGTTGCTTTAGATAAGGTAATTGGAATCAAAACCAAAGCTAAGGTTATTAAAAACAGAATGGGACCACCTTTAAGAACAGCAGAATTTGATATTTTCTTTGATAAGGGAATAGATGATTATGGTGGATGGTTAACCCTATTGAAGAACCATAAATTGGTTACGCAATCTGGGGCATGGTATGGATATACCGATGAATCAGGAAACACACATAAATTTTTATCTAAAGATTGGGAAGCTCTAGTTGATAACAACGACGAGTTGAAACATGAGATCTATGATAAAATGTGTAATGCTGCAATAATGGAATATAAATCTGATGAATTAGGTATCGATGATGTCGAATTATCAGAAGAACCAGTTCCAGAAGGGTAGTATATGAGTAATAACAAGTATTTTTCTATTTTAGAAACATTGCAGGAAAATAACTCAAAACCAACAGGACTCAATGACAGAGTCTTGTTGGTTGATGGGTTAAATACATTCATCAGGGCTTGGGCTATTTCTCCTGTTACCAATGATGATGGAGTTCATGTAGGTGGAATATCAGGTTCGTTATTATCGATTGGATATGCTATAAAAAATATAAAACCGACACGAGTTATTTTATGTTTTGATGGTAAAGGTGGAAGCCAGCGAAGAAGAAAACTATTCCCTGAATATAAGGGTAATAGAAAACCTACCTCAAATTTGAATAGAGCATTTGTAGGGAGCGATGATAAAGAAGCCCAGCGAAAAAATATGGGTATGCAACTGGGACGATTAGTAAATTACATGGATAATTTACCTGTTTCAATTTTATCATTAGATAATATCGAAGCTGATGATACTATTGCATATATCTGTAAGCAAGTATTATCTGATTCACAATGTTTTATCATGTCTTCAGATAAAGACTTTTTACAATTAGTGGATGATAGAATAACAGTGTGGAGCCCTACTAAAAAGAAATTATATTTCAAAGGGGATGTATTATCAGATACAGGGATACCTGCACATAATTATTTATTATATAGAACACTAACAGGTGACAAATCAGATAATATTCCTGGAATTAAAGGAGCTGGTTTGAAAACATTACAAAAACGCTTACCAATTTTATTTGAAGATAGAAATATCTCTATTGATGAAGTATTAAAAGCATCAGAAGATTCTAAACTTAAAATACTACAGCAGATAAATAGTAATAGGGATCAGATAGAATTGAATCATAAATTAATGCAATTATATGATGTCGAAATTTCGGGAAGTGCAAAAGAAAAAATACGAAATATAGTAGACGAGCAAATCAATGCATTAAATGTAACTAGCTTTAAGGTTATGTTAATGGAAGATAGACTTACCAATATTATCAGAAATCTTGATTTCTGGTTACGCGAAACATTTGCATCTTTAGATGCATTCGCAAAACAAAATGCCAAATAATTTGGTTAATTGAAAAAATTTTTATATATTAGTATTAATGACAGATACATTTAGCAAATTCGGGTATTCTTTCCAAATAAAGCTCATTGCAGCATTATTTAAGGACAGGATGTTTTTACAACAAATTAGTGATATTCTAAATCCATTATTTATGGAATCAGAAGCAAACCAATGGATTGTGCAAACAGTATTAGATTATTTTAGGGATTATGGTTCATTACCTACATTAGAGGTTATGAAAGTAAAATTGGATGATGTAGATGGTGATGTATTAAAAACTACTATTGTTGATAATCTAAAGCAGATAACAAAACAATCTGATGCAGAGGATATCGAATTTATAGAAAAGGAAGCATTAGATTTTTGTAAAAATCAAACCCTTAAATCTGCTATAATGGAATCAGTTAATTTACTCCAACAAGGCGAGTATGATTCTATTAAGGAAAAAATAGATACTGCTATGAAAGCCGGAGCTGAAAGAGATATAGGTCATGAATATAATATTGATGTTGATGCACGATTCCAAGAAAGCACCCGTAAAACAGTTCCTACAGGATGGAATGTAATTGATGATTTAATGGATGGTGGTTTAGGTCCTGGTGAGTTAGGCGTATTTGTAGCACCAGCAGGTATAGGTAAGTCATGGGGATTAGTAAATGTTGCAGCTAATTCGGTGAAAGCTGGATTAAGTGCAGTGCACTATACATTAGAGTTAAATGACGCATATGTTGGATTAAGATTTGACTCTGTATTTTCAGGAATAGCAGCACAGAATTTGAAATATCATATTGATGATGTTAAAAAAGTTGTTGAAAATTTATCAGGTAAATTGGTAGTAAAATATTATCCTACTAAATCGGCAACTGTTAACACTATTAAGGCCCATTTAGATAGATGTCAGATGATGGGATATAAACCAGATATGATAGTTGTGGATTATGCTGATTTATTAAGAGGTACAGGTAGATCCCAGGATTTAAGGCATGAACTTGGTAATATATATGAAGACTTAAGAGGTATGGCTGGAGAATATCAGATACCGGTTTGGACAGCATCACAAGCAAATAGATCATCGTTAGAGGATGATATAATTGGAGCAGAAAAAATTGCAGAATCATATTCAAAAATTATGACTGCAGATTTTGTTATTTCTTTAAGTAGAAAAATAGAAGATA
>Ga0098059_1000656_pt1 | contig 19367 bp, 8 predicted proteins | sample 20_taG_FD_92580 | JGI IMG/M metagenome (GOLD analysis project Ga0098059, IMG submission 92580) | Marine viral communities from the Subarctic Pacific Ocean - 20_ETSP_OMZ_AT15318 metaG | ecosystem: Environmental > Aquatic > Marine > Oceanic | place: Subarctic Pacific Ocean | collected 2015-01-19
GTTGACATAACTTCATAATACTGAGGAAATTCGTTAAGAAAATCTAATATTTGGTTCATATAAAACTCTTCCCAAATTATTTTGTTTTTTTCATCTTGGTATTGCTCTAAATCTCTTCTAGTTATAACTTTAACTTTTACTTTGCCAGTTTTTTCTTCTATTTCTGCAAGTATTTCAGATGTTGGTGCTAATGGTCCTGTAAACACTTTCTTTAAATCAGCATATTCTTGAAGTTTTTTAGCTTTACTATAAGCTCTTTTTCTTTGTCCAGCTGTAACATCTGCTATTTGTTGCGGTGATGCTCCTCTTGCTTCTAGTATTCTTTGAGCAGCAGACAATGACACTTGCTGACTAAGCGTTCTAGCAGCGCCTTTTAATAACTGACCTATTTCAGATCTTTTTTCTTTAGTAGGAAGTATATTTATTTGTTGTTGCTCTGTAATACCTAAGTCTCTTTGAAACTGAACTACAACGTCTTTTTTAGGATTAATAAATTGCTCTTTTAATGTCCACAATGGCACTTGTGAAGTTTTACCTTGTGATCTAGCTCTTTTACCATTTGGCTTAAACAATGGCTCGTAAAAATACTCTAGTATTCTATCTTGCAAGCCTATAGCTCTACCATAAACATTTCTAGAAACTGGAATATTTTCTCCTATTTCGTTTATTAAAGCATCTTTTTCGCTAACATTTGTTTTTGGTAATATCTTAATAAATTGCTCTGAAGTTTCATAATCAGCAAAAACATCTTGCACGCTTTTAGATTCTGATGGTGATAATATACCAGTTGCACCAGCGTCTAATTCTTCTTTTGTAATAACTTCTCCAGTTTCAATACTAACAATTTCATCCGATGTTGTTAAGTTTTCATTTGGTTTTGTTATTTTATTTTCAGGTATGTTAAATATTTTTTTACCTACACTACCTTCGTTGTTTTTAGTAACCTGCTTGTGAGTGTCTCCTTCTACAACTTTAGTGTCTTGTCTTATTTCTTTTGCAACTCTAGCAACTTTAGGTATTTTTAAAACATTTATTCTTTTTCTAGTATCTATTTGATTTGATGTTTCATTTTCTAATTCAGTTGAAACAGCAATGTTTTTAGCTTCATCTAAGCTTACGCCTTGGCTTTTTGCATCTATTGTTTTAGCTCTAGTAAATATTTCAGCTTGTCTATTTCTTAAAGTAGCGTCTAAAAACGTTGTTACTTTTTGTTCTTTATTATACGTATCTAGTAAACGCTTACCTTCACGATTTATAGTTTGACCATTTGGTAGTGTAATTTTAGGAAATATACCGGTCATTTGCTCGGATATAGCCGTCTTTATAGATTCCATTGTAATATCACCGCTCGGATTAAACTTCAAACCTTTACTAATTACAGGCCAGTTCTTTTCAATTAAAGCTTCAATAGCACCAAACCTATCATCTTCTTTAGAACGTTTATTGTTTATTATGTCAACTAACATTTCGTTTGTATACATCAACTTTCCATCGTCATCTTTCTCCTCTAAAAAAGTTTTTGCTTTTGGACTAACCTTAGACATTTTTCTTTTAGCTGTAGGTTTAGTTTTTTCTTTACTTTCAACTAATTTACCTTTTACGCCTTCAACAGCGGCTTTTGTTATAGCTTTACTTGTGTAATTTTTTTCTATACTTTTGTTAAAGTCTTTGATGAAATTATAAACATCTCTACCGGTGTTAAATTGAATAGATTTTAAACCATATTTTTGTAAGTTTTGTCTAACAATATCTCCTATTTTAGTGAAAAAGTTTTCTTTAAATTCTAAACTACCATCTAATATGGATTCAGACATTACAGTAATAATTTCTTCTCCAAATTCACTAACTTGTTCTCCGGTTTTTGGATTTATATAAGCACTCATCCTGTTTATAAAAGCAGGTGATACTCCACCAAATTTACCAGTAACATAATCAGTAACAGCATCGCCAACATTATCTTGTAACTTTTGATTACCTTTAAGTGTTTTAAACAATACTTTATGTAAAAACTCATGAGCAGCTGTTCCAAGCATTGGTTTATCTTTGTTGATTATTATCTCAAAATCACCAGTTAAATTACCTTCATTATCAACTTTTTCATCAATGTAACCAAAGCTAGAATCAGCGTTTTCAATATCATTTATTTGTTGATCAAAACTTTTTATATTTTCTTCTGCAATTTGTTTTTGCTCAGCGCTAACATCAGGATTATTTAAAACTTGCTGATTAATATCTTTTTCCGCGTTTATTATAGCTAACTTTTCTCCTTGCGCATCAATTATTTCTTGAGTATTTGCCTCTGTAACAACACCTTCAACTCCTTGTGCTTCTGCTATTTTACCAACTTGTTTTCTAACTGTTTCTGTTACTTCTTTAGCTCTAGCTTTATTAACTATATCTTGTATACCTTGTTTATTATCTTTGTATTTGTTACCAAGACCATCTATAGCAGCGTTAAAATCTTCTTTAGATATTTCACCTTTTTGAAACTTTTCTATTAAATTATTAGCTCTAAAAGCAGTAACATTAGCTAACTCGTTTAAATCTTCTATTGTTTTTATATCTTTATTAGAAAGTTTTTCATAGATATCGTTACCATTTTTAATTTTACTTTTTATTGATTCTTGTAATTCATTAATTTGAGTGTCAAAAGCAGCTATTAAATCTTTATCTTTAGTAGAATTTTTTCTTTTTGTTATTTCAGCTAGTTTACTTAACTCAGGCTCTACGTCTAAATCTTTATTAGATTTTCTAATATTATTTAAAGCTTTAGCTGAATAACTACCTGCTTTAAGTCCAGTAGCTCCAAAAAAACCTTGTAAACCAGACTCTATGCCTCGCTCACTAAACATACCGTTTGCTATTGACATTAAGTCATTTATTTCTTCACCTTTTCCTTTCGCAACAGCTAGTTCCTCGTTGTATATTTCTAAACCTGTTTGGCCCATTTCCGTAAAAGATTCTACCCTACCAGTTCCTAATATATCTAAACCAGTTCTTATGTTTTTGCTTTTTTTATAGTTTTTAGTTAGGTATTCTCCAACTTTTTTATTTAGTTTTTTTCCAACACCTGTTTTACCTATTATTTTACTAAAACCAAAGTATTCTAATCCAGCTTGAAAAGCGGCTATTTTAAGAGGCGCTTCTACATCTTGATCTCCAGATTTTAATATTTCACTTACAGTAGTGTTACTTGCTTTTGCCTTTTCTTCATTAGCAGTTATAAAGTTTTCAGAAGCAAAATCCATAAAAAACCCAGTACCACCAGTACCTAAATTATAAATAACAGAACCACCAACTTGAGCTATAGACCCAGAAACAACAGATAAATAATCAGTAAAACTATCTGCCTCTTTAAAAGTCATAGTTCTTTTTAAACCTTCTTTTTCTTTTTCAAATGATTCAATAGATTTTTCAAATTCTTTAGTCCCACTGCCTTCGTATCCACCAAAAAACCATTTACCAAAATCACTTGATCTCCATTCTTCAATTTTATCTTTACCAAAAGCAGTTTCATATAAAAGCGTAGCAGCAATATCAAAACTACTACCAGCACCTTCATCGCTAAAATAATACTCAGGGAGATCGCCAACCATTTCAAAAGTATTATAGATATTATTTTTAAAACTTTGCCAAGCGCCTATTTCAGGCTGCTTTGGAGATATTTCTGTTGCTTCGGCTTGTTGTTTAAAATAAGCCTCTCTATCAAAATCTTCACCTTTAAAATGATTAAACTCTTGACCTATGCTTACATATGCTGGGTTTGTTATAAAATTATTTTCATCTAAATCAGGGCTTACAACTGACCAATTAGAATCATCTTTCTTTTTAGTGTAATATATTGGTTTATCATCATCACCAAATCCAAACTTATACTCATAACCTCCTTGTTCTATTACTTGGTCAGGCTTTATTACTGGTGTATCCGTAGAACTTTCTTCCCCAGTGGATACCATATTTTCTACCTTCTCCGTGGTATCCGTCGGAGTTTGGTCTCCCGATACTTCAGGAGTTGTTACTTCTGATGTTTCAGGAATTTCTTCTCCGCCAACAATTTCAAAAGATTTAGTTTTCATGTATTCTTCAAAGCTTAAGTTATCTTCTTCTGCGTATTTAATAAGCTCTTCTTCGGTGTAAGTTTCACCGTTTTTATTTAAGTAATCTGGCATATTTTTATTCTGGCTTTGGTTTTGCAATAGGTTGAGTTGCGTTAAATTCTCTGTCTATCATTAACTCGTATTCTTCTAGAAAAAAATTATTATCTAACTTCATGTTTTTAATTTGATTTACCGCTGTTTGATAAGCATCACTATTTTTATATTCTTCAAAATTAGTTATACCATCTATATCTTCTGTTTGATCATTAAAATAACCTTCAAATATTAAATTATCTAAAACAGGCTCAAACTCAGGTGTAAAAATTAAGTTTTTAGCATCACCAGGGTTTTGTTTTAACATTTGCTTTATACCTAATAACATTTGTGGCTTGTAAATTCTTGACCATTCAGTAGGATCATTTTTAACACTTCTTCTTTGCGCTATCTCAAAAATATTTATTGAGTTAGCTGCTATTGCGTTTGCAAACTCTGGATTTGTTGGGGAGCCCATGCTTACTTCGTTATAAGGCTTGTATTGATATTTTACTTTTCCAAAATTATCCATAACTCCAGTGGTATAATCTAAATATTCATATTGATTAGTTTGTTCATTTAATCGTTTAGGAAGCTCACCACGTTCAAAATCAACTAAATTTTTTTGTTGTTCTTTAGTCATACCACCACTTATACCATTTGGATTAGTAACTGATACTCCATTTTGATTTGTAGTAAACAGCCTTGCGTTTGCATTTAACCTTGCATTATCAGCGTCAGCTATGCCTTGTCTAAAGTTAACTATACCTTTGTTTATTTCATCTATTTTTGCGCTAGCCTCAGCTACCTGTCGCCGTGTGTAAGGTATACCATCAGGGTTTTTTTTACCCTCTTCTATTTTCATTAAGTTTGCTATTTCATTTTTCTTCGCCAATACATACTCCACTGTTTCAGGATCTTGCGTTGACTCTTGCTTTGGCTTATCTTTATCTTCTTCGCTTTTCTTCATACTAAAATCTAAAGAATCACCAAGAGACTTAACATAGTCATGATGTTGCATTTTTAATTTAGACGCTCCTGAAGCAAACCCTGCTCTTTCAAATAACGTTGTGGAACTTTGTTTTTTTGCCATATTATTTATTTTTATGCATTACCTCCTGCTTTTTTAGAAAAATCAAAATTATTTTTCATAAAATTTGCTGCACCATCACCAAACAACCCGCCTGATAACCCAGCCATTACGCCACCGCCAATACCACCAACAATACCAGAAACACCAGATGCTTTTTGCGCGTCGGCAGCAGCTTTAGCAGCGTTTGCTGCTTGTAAATCTCCAGATGCCATACCAAGTAAATTTGTTGTTTTATCATACTCTAATCCTCTAGCATCTTTAGCTCCTTGTAATCTAGTTGTTTCAGCTTGTTGAGCTCCTAACGCAACTTGTTTTTCAGCAGTAGCTTCCATAGCCTGTACATTAGCAGCGCCCTGAGCCATTGCTCTTTGATTAGCCGCTTCTTGTTGACCAATAGAAGCCGATGCTTGTTGAGCTGCTAGTTGACCTTGATTAGCCATAGCTTGTGCTAAACCAGCTATACCAGAACCACCAGCAGCGCCTTGTAAGTTTTGCATTATGTTAGCTCTTTGTTGAGCTCCTTGTTCAGCTTGGAATTGAGCTTGTTGTTGGTTAACCGTTAAATCTTCATATACATTTTCAAAATTTGTTTGTATATTACCATAAGCGTTTTGAACACCAGCCGCTAAATTACTAGTATCTAAGTCGCCATAAGCTGATTTTTGTTTTTCTAATTCTGCTCTAGCTATCCTTTGTTGTTCTGCCGCGTCTTTACCAGCTTTGTTTCCTTGCACAACGTTCATTATTCCGCCCACAACTTTTCCTAAAAATTTTGCGGGGCTTACTATTCTACCTGTTGCCATATTTATTTATTTGTTATTTATAATCACAGTTTTACCTATTTTTTTACCTTATGATATAGAAACAAGCTTGTCTACATCAAAATATAAAGTACGCGCAACATTATGAGCGGTAGGTTGAGATGTAGGTGAACCTGTTATTTGTATATCACCAGTTATAGTAACTGTTTGGCTAGATCCAGCTAAAGTTAATGTTATTCCTTTTTCTAAATTTTGCGTACTATCTAAAGTTATATTACCAGCTCCACTTGTAACACTTCTACTAATAATAGTTGGGCTTGCTACCGCTGAATTTATACCTACGCCACTAACAGTTGTAATATTATCTATAACACCGTTAACAGATGTAACTGGTATAACAGCGCTATCATGTACCGCTGATGTAGTTGTTACTGTTATTGGTGTTGGTGTTATTTTAAGATTTGTTATACTTAAACTATAACCTGTTGCAGATTTTATATTATTATTTCCAAATCCACCAATGTTATAAGTACCTGACGCAAATAAAAGAGGTTGTTGATTTGAAAAAACAATACTACCTGGTTGTATATCTAACTCTCCTTTTGTTATAGTTGGTTTTTGACCTTTATAATCTATAGCAGGAGCTTCGTTTTTTACTATTGTTTGTTCTTGCTCTGTGCCTTCAAATACAACTGTAGTATCTCTGTATTTAGAAACTAAAGAGTTAGCTACAGTATTGTTAATAGCCGCGGTAGTTTCATCTACTAAAATTGATTGTCCTTCAGAAATACCAACAACAGTGCTTAAAGAAAATCTTTGATTTTTTTGATTACTAAGACTTAGCGTAACACCATCTACAAGTCCTATGTTTTGAGACATTGAAAACTCTTTGGTATTATCTCCGTCTGGATTTAAAGCAACAACAGTTGTTAAACTTCTATTACATTTAGGATTAAATGTTAACGTTGTACCATCATCAAGAGCTACAGCTTCTGACATTGAAAATTCTTTTGCGTTATCACCATCTGGATTTAAAGCAGCTACTGTAACTAAATTTGAAGTTAAAAAAGTAGTACCAGTTATTCTATCTCCAATAGCCATTTTACCAGCAACGTTATTATCCATAACAACTTTAATACCACTACTAACCGCGCCATCTACAGTATCGGTAGCCGCTGCTGCTGTTATTTTATCACCAACAACTAGTTTGTCCGCTACGTCTGTATCCATAACAACTTTAATATCACTACCACCACCAGTTATAGCACCATCAACAGTGTCTGTATTGCTAACAGTTGGATATGCATTTTCTCCTGGTAATGTTTCTGCATCACCAATTCCAAAACGATTGTAAGCAAAAATATCACTAACAGTTGGTTGTTTTATAATTTGAAAAGCAGTTGATAATGAATTTACAGAGAAAGGTAATGAAAAAGACGAAGTTGTTTTAGTTGTTCCTCTACCGTGTGTTGAAAAAGTAATTGCAGAAGAGTTAATATTAGGATTTGTGAGATCAATATATAAAATTTGATTAACATCTAATTTTAACTGCAAGTCAGAAGCATACTGATGTATTACTTTTTGCATTAAATAAGAGTTAGATCCTTGAGACTTATTTATATCAACAGTACCATCTCCAAATCTTACTTCTTGATATCCGCTATGTATAGTTCCAGATTCAGAATATAAATATATATCGTATTGATCGTCATCTGTAACTGCTGGAAAGTAAATAGAATTTCTATAACCACCAGAAGGTATAGTTTTTTTACTTAATCTTGATACTGATGCTTGAAATAATCGTGTATTAAAATTATAATAGTGGTTATCTTCGTTTTTTATTTCTAAACTAAAAACAGCACCTTGATCTCCAGTTATAATAAAACTTCTTACTGATTTACTAGCTGGTAAATTACCTAAGTTTATATTAAAGTTTTTTATAGCTTTAACCGCCGTGGCAGTACCAGTAGTAGGAGTAGCTAATATTGGCGCAACTGCTGGTGGTGGTGATGTTATAATAGCAGCAGTAGTAGGAGCAGCTATAGGAGTAACAGGCGGCGCTGTGTTGTATAACGCTGCGTGTTGAGCATCTGACATTAAAGTGCCATCTGGCATATAATGAAAACCAGGTGGCGCTACTTGCGCTTGAACATTAACAGTGCTTTGTCTAGCACTACTTGATGATGGTGGTGTTGATGATCCGTATCCGTTTGCCATTTATTTTATTTTTATTATTTACTACTCTCTGAAATTTCTGAACCAACACTAAATAACTCTGCTTTTTCTGTTGAGTTATTAACAAAGTTTACACTAGCGTAATAACCTAACATGCTTGATGTATTTGCTTTTTTATCTTTAGCAAATGATATGTAATTACCTGGCATTGGATTTGATAAAGCAGTGTCATATTGAACAGTTACAACGTTGCCTATTATACTTAATATAGGACCTAACATAACAGTGTTTGCTAGTGCAGTGTTATCAAAACCACCAGTGTTAGTACCACCGTATGAGTAATAAGCAATATCACCTACTTGCGCAGATACATTTATTGTTGGAAAGTTGAATGATATAGTTGTTATTGCCATTGTTTAATTTTTATTGTTATATCCAGTAGCCTGTTCCATCCCAACCATTAACAAGATCTACACAGGGTTGAGCTTGCCAACCTTGAGGTCCAGATGGAACAAATTGATTAGGAGGGCTAGTAAAATAATTTTCAGTTGCCGTTATATTTGCTTGGTTTCCAGTAGGCGTTGGATTACAGCTTTTACCAACTTCAAAAGCTCCTACACTATTCATTTGATAAACAAACTCTGCAGAACATCCATTAGCAGAATAAACCTCAAGTTTAACTCTAGGGATTGATGGAAGATAATTAAAAGTAAAAGCTAACCCATTAACACTTCTTCCAAACATATTATTAGGTCCATTATTTAGTAAAGTAAAATCCCAAGTAGTTTGACTTGTTTGCGCGGGTGAAGGGATAGTATAAGATGTACTTGATCCTGGTCCATTGAGCGGAATAAGATCACCAGCGTTAAACAATGGCGTATTATCCATAGCTGTTAAAGTGATTGTCATTGGGTAATAATCCATAGGGCTAACACTTGTAACACCGCTAGCAGAAGTTACTGGTGGGTATACCCCAGGAGTACCTACTGTACTAACAATTCTACCGTTAGTATTAGGATCAACATTTCCATCGCCGTCCCAATCAGCACAAGGTGAAACATTATTGTTATTTATACTGCCTGTAGAACAAGATGGCTCTGGTCTTTGAAATCTTGCAAGACCAAATTGCAATCCGCATGGTCCTGCCTGATAATTAGGATTATAGTTAGCAGTAAGAAAATCCGCATTGCAAGAGCCTTGAGTACTACAAGCCCAAGCGGGCGGATATGTACAACTTCCATCATCACTCGTTGCTAACGCATCATAGTTGTTTGCATTCACATCCGTACATCCAGGTGCTGTGTAAGTACATGACCCATCATCAAAAGTTGCAGTTGAATCATAGTTATTAGCATTCACATCCATACATCCTGGATATAAACAAGAACCATCATCAGCAGTTGCTGTTAAGTTATAGTTTACAGCGCTCGGATCTGTACATCCATATGTTAATGGTATACACGATCCATCGTTACATGTTGCTCCGATATCATAGTTTGATGCTGTTGTAGTTGTGCATCCATAAATACAAGGAGTACAACAAGAATCATCTGTTCCATTAGGAACACCATTACAATCACAGTTACTTCCTGTGTAATTAGAATTTACCTGTTGGCCAAACAAACTTTGGTCATTACCAGCTATAACACCAACATTACAACCAGGCGTGCATGGATAAATACAACTACCATCATCTGTGTTCGCTGAAATATCTTGATTAACTGCGGTTGGATCCGTACACCCATATGAATATGGAATACATGAACCATCATCACATGTTGCTAAAGCATTGTAGTTAAATTGTGTTGCATCCATACAACCATCAACACAGAATATACACGCCGATTGATTATTAATAGTAAAGGCTGCATCATAATTAGTTGCTAATGGATCTAAACAACCAGCGCATGAAGTATAGTCACATGTTTGTGCAGTGTCTGCTAATGGATTATAGTTACACGCTGTTGAATCCATGCATCCATAAACGGGTACCGCTGGATATAAACATGATCCGTCATCAGTGTTGGCATTAGAATCATAATTAGTTGCTAATGCATCCGTGCAGCCAAGTATCATAGTACCGTACATGCCTAATCCTTGTATCGCAAAGCTAGCTTGATCCCAAGAAGACTCACCATCTGGGTTTATCATTATATTAGCATTAGTTGTTTCGTCCCACTCTTGACTATTGCCATGTAATGCCGGGTTACCTTTTATGTAATTAAACCACTTACCTTCTTTTTCTATAAATTCTTCTAAGCTTCCAGTTTCTTTATTTGTAAATATTGAATCTACATACCAACCAGTTTTACTTGCTAAGTTATAGTATTGATCATCTAGTGTATTTGCTACAACTCTTGATTTACTACCTTCGTAGTTTAACGTATTAAAAGATTTAACAGTACCAGGTGCTTGATTAATTATAACGTTAACAGTAGAATAATCTTTTTCACTGTGTATTCCGTAAAAAGTATTTCTACCTACAGTTTCATCGTGATGTTTCCATAATCTACCTTTATCAAAAGTATAATAATCATTTGCCATACTAATTGCTTGTTCTGGTAAAAATGATTTAAAACTAACCCATCCTCTCACGTCTTCTTTATATGTAATTGTTTTAACTGGATCATTTGTTGTAGATTTAGATACTACAACGTCCCAACATGTAGCGCATTGATCTCCTTGTATACCTAAAGGACGTGCTAATGCTGACAAGCTTTCGTCTTCGCAACTATAAGGATCGTGTGCGCTAGAAACGCCAATTGGATCTTGACTTAATTCATAAATATAATATGCTAGCGTTACGTCTTGAAAAATAGAAACAATAGTTGTACCAATAGGAATACCTCTACCAGAAATAGCATCACCAACGTTAAAAATACCTTGCTCTGCTCTAAATAATCTATTAGCTACGTAAGGACCAGCACAACCGTTTGGAGCGCTTGATGTAAAGTTTCCTTTAAAACCTACTGTGTGAGAAGCTGATAATTGAAGTTGGGTTGGCGTAGATGGCGCTATATTGTATACAGCTCCTAAAGTAGATTTAAAAGTAACATTGTAAACATCAGGTTTATTAGCTAAAGTTAAATTATATTGATCTTTTTTATCATCGTAACTACCAATAGCTGTATTAACTAATTTTAAATTATCTTTAAACCAATCTTTCATCCCAGCATCTGATATAGGTGTTAAACCATCCATAGATAATCTCATTACTTTACCTCTAACTTTATCGGTAAAATATGCTCTATAAGCTTCCGATGCAAATGACTCTGGATTAGTTGATATACCATACTCACCAGAATAAGGAACTGCCTGACCCAAAACTCTATTAGTTGCCGTTACATTGGTGTTACCATCTGCGTTAAATAAAGCATCTTTATCTGCTAGTATTTTCAATACTCTATCTTCGCAAAGAGCTACTAAATCACCACCTTGGCCCCATCCGGCTTTCAGCTTTTGAATACTACCGTATATAGGATTTATATCTTTAGTAATTTTTTCAGCTTGTATAAATTGATTTAAATTGTTTACGCCAGAAGTAGAATTATATATACCAGAATATATTAATCCATATTTTCTATGCTCTTCTCTATACTCATGTTCTAAAGTTGTTGATACTTTAACTCCATTTGTTATAAAAGGTAAGTTAAAATTATCTCTTATTCTATTTGATTCTACTCCATTACCAAAAGAATAACAATTATGCCAGTCTAAGTCATAGTTAAGATTATATAACTTTGGATTAAATTCTACAAGAGCATTAGTTCCTATATCAGTAATACTTAATATACTAATATAAAACGTAATACCATCTGGTCTAAACACAGATACTGAAAGCGGAAAAGTTACACCACTAAATGCAGCAGCGTAAGTAGTAGCAGGTGGTGGATTAGAACTCATGATTAAATTACTACCATCATAGTCAACCGCATACATCAATAAGTTTGCAGGGTTTTGAAAATATGAATTAACAGGAAAAGCACTTTCAATAGTTTCTTCATCAATAACCATTGGTATGCTAGGACTAGCTTCGTAATATATATCTAGTTCTTTTATATCTTTAGGTTCTGTTTCCCATACAGCTGGATTTTCAGATAAAACTTCTTCCGGCTCTATAAACTCAACAAACTCTAAATCATACCCAACAGCACCAACAGTCCCAAAAGTTCCTTCTTCAAAAGCCATCGTGTTAATATTAAATTCAGAGTTAGGACTATACCCATTCATACCAACTTGTACAAATTTAAATAATTCTCCAGCTTGAGGTCTTTTAGATGGTGTAATAGCTAAAGCGTGGTCTGTAGTTGTTAAAGCTTTTCTATATCCACCAAGTATTAATTTATAAAAACTAACATTAGTAGTTGTATTTGTTTCAATTTGAATATCTCTAATAACTAAAAACTCTTGTCCGCCTAAATTACTAGCGACTGTTGTAAGCGCGGTAGTTCCTGTTAAAGTATAAGACTCTAAAGCCATGCCAACTAAAAGAGTTGAAGAAACGTAAGCGTCACCGTGTGGATTTCCAATAGCTCCAGTTAAACTAGTAACATATATTTCTAAATCTAGCGCTATTGTAGTACCCGCGGCTGTAACTGTTCCAGTGGTACTACCAGAAGAGTCGCAACAAGTTAAGTGTATTGTGTAACCATTAGTAATTTCTCCGTCTGTTAAAGGATACCAAGAACTTGAATTATAATCTGGTGATATATCAGAGATTTTATATTTTTTAGAAAAATTAAAAGATAAGTTTTCAGCCATAGAATTACCACCTAAAACTTGTTCTTCTGTTGGTATAGGTCCTGTAACGTATGAAGGTTTTACAGTTTGACTAACAATACTTCCCCAACTAGGATTATTCATTGCCGTTACCCCATAGTTAACCCCTGTTGGATGTGTAGGATGACCTAACCAATCACCGTGCGTTCTAACGCTACTATGTCTAAATTGGTTTTGATAACTAGTAATTCCAATTGTATAAACTTGACCTGTTGGATCTTGCTTCCATCTAAATTTAATACCAGAATTAAAATTTTGAATAAAATTTTCTAAATCTGAATACCTTGAATTTAATGACGCCCCACTACCAACACCATAATTACCAATGTTAAAAAAATTATCAGTTTGCTGAGCATTTGTAGCGCCTATAATACCACCAAAAGAAAGATTCATTTCATGCGTATCATTACCTTTACCTACAATGCCTTGGTTTCTTCTTGTGTAAAAATCATAAAAACCTTGAGCAGTTCCATCTGCGCTTCCAGCTCCTGCTGCTAATTCATCACTAGTAAACGATAAATTATCTCCATAAATTGCTGATCCCATAGGTCCAGAGTTAGGTCCAGTATACAAAGGCACTGCAACTCCAGTACCATATTCTCTTTGATGCTCATAGTGAGCAGGGTTCCAACTTAAAGTATTTTCATCGCTTAAATTTCCAACACCGGCAAAATCACTACCATCTATAAACCAAACTTCAGTATCTCTACTATTTTGATCAGTTGTTTCTTGAGTATGCTTTTCGTATATGTGTCTGTTGAACGTTGGTCCTGTGCCAAAATCTTCGTAATAAAAACTATTAGTCATACCAGCGTTTACTCCTTGAAAATTAGCGCTTGGAGAAGTATTACTACCACCCCATTCTTTTGCCCAATTATCAGCAGGAGTCCACTCTTCATTTAAATACGTTCGATCAAGAGCTCCTGATATTGCTGGCGCTGAGACGCCATTTGTTCCAAGTTTTAAATGTGCTAAAAGCGGCCACTTTCCATTGTCTATAGAAGGGCTTGTCCAATTCCAATCACTTCCCGAAAAATTTGATGCATTTTCACTTATTCCACGAGCATATCTTCTAAAAAACATTGCCATAGAAGCAAACTCTGGAACAGAATAATAACCCCAAGCAGTTAAAGCTGAGTCATTTAAAAATTCATCTACCTCGTCTCCAAGTGTAGAAAACTCACCTTTAGTTAAAAAATAATTATGATTTTCAGTGTGCATCTTTCTGTGTTCAGGATGCATGTAAAATACTTTTTTAGAATTTAACACTCTAAAATCAAGACCTTCTTCAAATGATTTACCTATGTTACTTGAAAAAACATCATCAGAATATATTTTAACAAAAAACCTACCATCAAACTTAGGACTATTAGCTACTTCGTATTTATATATATTTACTATAGTTCCATTTTCAATTAAACTAGAGTTAATTCCTGATGGATCATCAGTTATAAAATTAACATCAGAGCCTAAATTATCAGCAAGTGTAATATAGTATTTTGCATCATCAAAATCAACACTATCGGTGTTATTAATAGATCTACCATTATCATGTTCAATACCAGATATTCTATATCTATCTGAAAACTGACCACCTGCGTTACCAAACTCTATGTATAATTCACCACCAGTATACTCATCTAAATGCAAACCACTAGTTTGACTAAAAGCTTTGTAATTAATTTCAATTTCATTTCTTCCTTGTGCTGGACCATTAGAAATAGAATTACCAAAAGCGCCTGGATTTGTAGAACTAAAAGAGTGTACTACCTTTGCCGTTAAAGTTTTTCTAGTTTTTATATAATCTGGAGCTTCATTTTCAATAGCTATAACCTTGTATCTAGCGGGATCTTTAACTAATTGACTTTCATCTGATCCTTTTTTAAGAATTAAAAACGAATCTATATCTAATTTGTTTCTATCAGAAGAAGGAAATGCTAACCAAATGTTTCCATCTTCAGCATCATACCATCTATCCATAGCCATGTTGTAGTACTCTCCTGAAGTTTCTTTAATATAAAATTTAAAATACCTTAAATGATTTTCGTTTGAACTTGGATAACCATCAGCAACATTACCTAAATTTACTTGTAGTCTATTATATTTATCAGCCTCTTCTTTTTCTAACTTTATAGTACCAGACTCGTTAGATATAACAGGTGTTTCTCTTCCGTATTTATCTACAAAAACAACACCTAATTGATATTCTCTTAATGATTTAATTGATTTATCAGCCCCCGAAGTTTTTGTCCAACCCGTAAGTAAATCTACACGATAAGCATCGTTTATAAAGTTTACTGTAAAATTTGGAACAAAATTATTTCCATCTTTTTTAAGATCATAGTTTTGTATATAGTTAGCGTATACAATTCTATTTCCAGTTATATCTTGTGCTAAAGCTTTTCTTGGAACGTTATCCCAAGGTCTTAGTAATTGATTAGAAGGAACTATACTATTTATAGTTTCTTTTTTAATATTATAAAAACTATTTACACCACCGTTTAAAATAGAGTCCCATTTGTTTACTGATCCAAAAATAGCAACATCATCTTTTCTAATAGTATCCACTACATATATACTTGGTGATGGCTCGTCTTTAAATAAAATATCTATAGACTCAACATCTTCAGGTGTTTTTGGTGTAACAAGACCGTACAAGTCAACACTTTGTATTCTATTTGTCATACCTAAGTTGTAACCTTTTCTAGGATGATAATCAAATGGTCCTGGTTGAAAAGCTACTCGTGTCCAAGGAGCAAAGGTAGAGTACTCACCATCTGAATACTTGTATCTATAAGAAAATCTAGGAAATTTAAATTCAAAAAGTTTTTCGGTATCATCAAATAAATCAATAACATACTTTAATTCAGTTTCACCATCAGGCACGGATGGTGGCGTACCGTCTATAGCTGTTATTTTTATATCAACAGCGTAATCATCTGTATTAAATTCAGGTTGAAGAATAGCATTTGTACTAGTTCCATATTTTGTAAATGATGGAAAACGATCTGTAATTTCACCTTTTATAACGTAATCTGTTACAGGAAGCCCGGGTGGATTAACACCATCATAAGGTTTTAATACCACCTTAGTACCTATTGCTATATTAGTTTTATTAGTATCTCCACTGTTTGGACCACCACCGTAAGTTGCGCTAGCATGGTGCCAACCGTTTAAACCACCTTGTTCATTAATTTTACTTAAAGGCACTTCGTTACCAAGCTGATCTATACCGTTCATTATTTTTACACTAAACTCATTACTACCGTCTTCGGTAGTAAGCCCATCAAAATCAAACCTATCATTTATAGGGGCGTTTTGTGTATATATTACATTTACAAAAGAAGAGTAGTTTAAACTGTTTATTACATTACCATTTGCCGCTGGTACTAAATCACCACCGAAAGGATGTATGTTTTCAGGTATTACGTTTAATTCGTTAAAATTTGTTATAGTAATTACACCTGTGTATATTTTATCTATTTCTCTTGCTGTTTTTAAATTTAATTTTAAAGCTGTTTTTGGGCATTTTTTAATAACCGTTATGTGCTTTGTTTCAATATCTACGTTATCAATAAGTAAGATATTTTGAGACTCGTTTATTAAACGCGTATGTTGAACAAAATCAATAGTACCTTGTTTACATCTAACTATGTTTATTTTTTTAGGTTCAGTTTTATTATCAGTCCAAAATATCATATCATCAATAATATTTATACCTGTAATACTAGTATCAAAATTAAACTCTAAAACATGCTTAGTATCTGTAAAAACAGGAGTTGCAAAATCATTGCCTCTTATATACTCAATTATATAGTTAGCATCATTACTCCAAACTAAATAATATAAAGCATCGTTTTTTTCGTCTGCCACACATCCTATAGTTTTAGATTCTACAGGTAGAGTAAAGCCGTTTAATAAACTAACTTGAGCATTACCCAGTATATTTTGAACAGTACCAACTTCAGAACCTTCTGATGTTGAAACTTGTATATTCATTGCGTCTCGATATTGGCCCTTTGGAACAAGTCTTTCATCAAGATCTTTATTCATTTTACCACCGGTAAACTGATTTTTAATATCTGGCATTTAACTAGTGTTTAATTTGTTTTGATTTACCTCTTAAAATTTGAGTAATTTCTTCTAATTTAATATTAGATAATCTTAGTTTTGCTTTTCTTGTTTCAGCAAATCTTTCTTTTTTATATCTTTGAACTATATATTCTTGTGTGTTTGCTCTTGTAGACAATATACCGTAAGATATCCATTTGTACATTGCTTCTTCGGCAAATTTATGAACTTGCATTTCATCTTCTGTACCTAAACTATCACTTATGTAATCTATTATCACCGTTTTTCCTGAGACATTAGAGCTAAAATGTATTTTTCCTGTTTCTTTATCTATATAATAAGAACCATTTACTTGAGCGTGCTGAGGATCTAGCCCATATCTATTTCCATTTAACGGCCAATAAGTATCATCTTGGTAATCGTCTTTGTTGTTTTCAGATGGTGCGTTTGATTTGTATGCTGCCCAAGTATCTGAATCAGCATCTTCTGGGTCTACAAAAGTAATTTCTCCACCTGAAGTAACAGCAACACTAGGTAAAGCGCTTACAATTATAGTAGTACCACTTATATTTTTTATAACAGTTCCTATTGGAAAGTCTTCATTGTAAACAAACATACCAACTTTTAAATTTGTTAATTCAGAGGCAGTTCCTGTTATTTTATAATCAGCGGTATTCCAAGATAAATTTTCAACTATATTATATGATTTTTTTGGCGTAATTAAAGCCCCACCAATATTTTGAAAAGTTAACGTTATACCCGCGCCACTTATAAGTGGATTTACAACGTTGCCAGATAAATCATGTAGCGTGATTGTTGTTATACCACCACTATTAGAAGTTGCTCCAACAACAGTGCCGCTAGGTATATAAGCATTATTATATGGAGCTTGACCTACTAGTATTTCCATTCCAACTAAAATATTAGAATACTCTCCATTTAAAACTACGTTACTAGAAGTAGTTACTAGTTCACCAGCAGCTTGAAGCTTAAAGTCTCCGTTAGAATCTTGTAAGTAATTTTGAGAAGGATTTGAAGTTTTAGATGTTGGATATAACAAGTGTTTTATACCGGAAGAATCTACCCAGCTTATTTTTGTGTAATTTACATAATCTTGTGGAAGTGGCATTTGAAGTGTAGCAGGCACAGTAAATTCTTTAGCTTTACATGATTTAAAAGTATCAAAAGATAATTCTGCTAAAGCTCTTTGCGCGTGAAACGCAACATCTATTCTTTTAGCTTTAGGTATAATTTTATCTTCACCTACATAAACAATCATGAATTGATTTACTATATCATTTAAAGATACAAATTGATAATTACCAAAGTCACCACCATCGTAATACGCTTGAGAAGTTTGATTTATATAAGACATTTATTTATTGTTTTTCTTTTTGATCTATTGTGTTTTCCATATTCTGCGCGGAGCTCGCTAAGTCAGCGCTCTTCATAGATATACCAGCTAGTTTTAATATTTTGTAAACTAACTCAGCTTCATCTGATTTATGTAATTCAAAATTTTTTGTTTTAGCTGGATTTGGATCGTGTAGAGCTTTTAAACCAACAACATAATAACCCCAACTAACATTAGCTGGTCTTTTTAAATAAACTAATGATGTAGGAGTTCTAAATAATGTTGGGTTTGAAGAAGTTCCACCCACTACTCTAATAACGTTATCTCTAATATTAGCTATAGGTCTTTTATCGTTAGGCCTTATTAAAGGACCGCTGTTTATGCAGTTATTGAAATCTTTAGTTTTTAATATTTCACAGTCAGCGCCATTAAATTCTACCTTACCAACTCTATAAACGTAATCAGGAAGAAAACGTCCACCAGTACCAGCGGCAATAGCGTAAGAATTTATAATAGCAGTTAAATCTGTTTTTTCAAATATTTGAATTTTTTCTTCTAGCATATCATCAACATCAGCATACACGTATTCATTACCGTGTATTCTTGCTTGTTGATTTAAATCATAAAAATATTGTTCAAATATTTCTATCTGTGCTTGGTTTGCATATAGATTAAACTCTTGCGGGGTTATATAACCTCTTTGTTCTTTATTAGCTATAGCTAAAACTTTTTGATATACATCATCTATAATTACCATAATTTCTTTTTATTTATTATAAGGAAACAATCTATTTAAAGTGTCTTGTCTTTTACCACACCCACAATCTTTATCTACAGCTTTGCTTACTTTTTCTACAACTTTTTTTATACCAGTTGCTTTAGTAATTTTAGCTATAGTATCACCAAGTCCTTTTGATTTTTTTTCCATATAATTTAATTTGTAGTTTGCAATCGCCCCGTAGAGCGACTGCATCTACAGTTAGATTAATTTAATCTTTTTTCAA
>Ga0098059_1000658_pt1 | contig 19311 bp, 26 predicted proteins | sample 20_taG_FD_92580 | JGI IMG/M metagenome (GOLD analysis project Ga0098059, IMG submission 92580) | Marine viral communities from the Subarctic Pacific Ocean - 20_ETSP_OMZ_AT15318 metaG | ecosystem: Environmental > Aquatic > Marine > Oceanic | place: Subarctic Pacific Ocean | collected 2015-01-19
CAACTAGCAGAATTTAGCCTTAAAACAATGGACGGTGATATGCGGTTTTTGATAGCCGTTTTTGCTTTGCTTAACTATCCTAGAATTTTGCGGGAGCGGTGGTCGCCAAAGCCTGTGCCTCGCATCCAATGGGGCAAAAGATTGCCGCGCAATGAGATAAAAGTAATTGAATTGGATTTGCCCAAAAAGAACGGGGTTAATGTCTACAAGCAATTATTCACAGGTCACGGGACACCCAAGCGACAACACGTTAGGCGGGGTCATTGGCGCGTTTTAAAAGACCCCAATGGGCGCATCACTGACCGCAAATGGATCAAACCCATGATCGTCGGAAACCCAGAGCTTGGGATTATTGAGCATGAGTTTCTGCTAAAATCAAAGAGAGCAAGCAAATGATTACAGCCGCAACTTGCCTAGCTATGGCTATATATTACGAAGCCCGAAACGAAACCAACCCTGACGCGGGTTTAGCCGTGGCTGAAGTTATCTTAAACAGGGTCGATGATCCACGGTGGCCTGACAATGTTTGCGCCGTTGTAAAGCAAGACAAAGGCCCAAAGCCTCATGATTGTCAGTTTTCGTTCTATTGTGACGGCAAGCCAGAAAGACCAAAGCACAAACAAGCTTGGGCAGATTCGCAAGCCACCGCCAAACAAGCCCTCTCAGGCGATGTTTTAGGCCACGGGGCGTTGTACTACCATGCAACCTATTCCCGCCCTGTGTGGCGGCACTCATTGACTCTCGTTGGCAAAATCGGGAGCCATGTATTCTACACAGACCAATCCACAAGCGTATAGGAGAAAAAATATGCTAGACTTTACCACAAATGAAAGTTGGACTTTTGACGTAATATCTGAACCCGTGTTCGATGCTAGGGGTAATCAAATCCCAAACAGGCAAAACATTATTCGCACCGATACTGGTGAATCACTCGGCTGTCATGGAAGTAAGTACAAAATAACCACGCACTTAAAATCTGTTAATGCAGTAATGGACGCCATCAAGCTAAAAGAAAATGAGCTTGGAACAAATTACAACTTGACTGTTAATACCTATGCCAATGGAAAGCGCATCATGTTTCGCGTTGATTTTCCTGACCACTACATTGATGATCCAGAGGTGGGAGACATAATAGGTTTTGGCGTAGAGGGGTTAAACTCTTATGATGGCACATTCGCATTCCATCAAGACGCAAGGGCGCAACGATACATTTGCAAGAATGGCATGATAAGTGGCGTTAGCGTTTCATCCACAAGGGCAAAGCACACTTCTGCTATTAACCTTGAAGCAAGCGCTGAGAAAATATCCACAGGGTTGTCTACTTTCGTGAATAGTAGAGATATATGGGAGTCATACAGAAAAATTCACGTCAACTCTTATGTTGCAGAACAATTTCTAAAGCGCAATCTGTGTAAAAGGGTAACCAAAACATCTGACTTTCATTATAACAAAAAGCAGTTGGAAGCTTTAATGAATGAGTTTTTTAGCGAATGCACACTGTTGGGCGCAAACAAATGGTCTTTATATAACACTATGACCCATTGGGCATCTCACCCAGAGTCTAAGTCGCCTGACCGTGAATCCGTCAAACGAGTGGGTATGGTAGCAAAAGCCATGCGCTCCCAAGATTGGAAGGCAATAGTATAAATGCAAATGACTCCCGCACAACAAGCAGAGCATGATTTTTTGAAGCGTGTTATAAGGCGTCTGCAAGATGAAAAGAACCGCCCAGACGCTTACAAAAATATTGATATTGAGCTGTTTGTTGCGCGGGAAGAATTTCACCAATTTGTTTCAATCCTAAGAAAGCAAGGAGTTGAGATATGACCGCAAAAGAATACGAAGAAATGATAGCGGCTGAAATGCACAAGGTTATGAAGGCTGACAGAGAGGCTTACAAAAAAAAGTGGGGTTCCAATACGCTCTACAAGTTAAACCAATTGAACGGGGCAAAAGGCAGCAGACAGCGATCAATAAAAGACGCAAATGAAAGCTCACAGGCTAAACTAAAAACCATTCAATCAAGATTATCTGAAGGCGCAACCGTGCGTGAAATAGCAAAAGAAGTTAAATCAAGTCATCAATCTGTTAGCCAATTGATAAACAAGTACGGATTGAAAAGATAATAGTGTGAGGCAACGCGAAATTGGGCATGGTTTCGATTGTTTACAACGATACAAAAAGAATTGTTGAGATTTGTTGCCCCACAACTCATTTAAACAGATGGCAAATATCTTGTCTATGAAAAAATGAATTTTGTCATGCTAACATTTTTTCATATGTCTTAGGGCCGACAATGCCATCAGGCATTAGCCCATTGTTAGCTTGCCATGCTATGACCGCCGTCTCTGTAAGCTTGCCGAAGTGACCATCTGGGGATAAGTTAAGAACCCTTTGAATAGCTGCAACCTTATCTCCCTCAGAACCAACCTTAATTAAAATGGGGCGCGGGGATGGGCTGTAATCGCCACCCAATATTCCCACGGCCCTAACAAAATGATGCTTTCTATCTTCCAAGCCTATAGTGCCGCCATTAATCATGATGGTCATTTTTTCTATATCTTGCCTGTCACAAACCCTGTTGATGTTCCTCATATCCCAATACCAACAAGCGCTTTCGAGCGCCCCTTGCTTGGTTTGGACATACTCTATGGCCTCACTCAAAGTGATCCCAACACTGGCGGCAAAGTCACTGTAATTATTTTTGCCCGTAATTTGGATGACGCCTCTGCCTCGGTACAAGTATCCGTCCCCAGAATCAGGAGCGCCGTTACCCATACGATTAGCATAGACGAGATTAGCGATAAGCTCAGGATTGCGGTGATACTTCTCCGCATTACGTCCCGCTTTCTTAAAGTATTTCGAGAATACTGCATTCAAACCTTTTGCGCTGTAGTTGAGGTTTTCTGAGAGGACTTTAAAGTTCAAACTCTCATGCCCGCATTGAGCCATAAAGCCCGCAATGCGGCTTACAGTATTTATATCATATTGTGGAAGCAAAGTCTTTAGTGGCTCGCACCAAAAAGACCACTCTTTATTGCCGTGCAAAAGTAACTTAATCTGCTCATCATTTAAGACCATCTTTTTGCCTCTAGATAAAGGCGGTAACAATTAACCACCGTGTTGATGCTAACGGCACTGAACAACATTACCCATTGCCACATTTCCATCACTTTGTATCCGTTTTTGAGGACTTGTCATAACTACGCATTCCCGCAATTCCGAGCATCCCAAATAGCAGCGGCATCATGACGCTCATATCAGCTTGCGGAATAACAATGCCAAACCCCGCACAAATAGGCGCAACCATGTAATTGATCCCAAGAGACAACCCAGATATCCATCCTATGAGCGGCCTCCAAGACGCCTGAAACCAGTTGCCCTTGGCATCGGCCTTGAGAACCTCAATTTGAGCAAGCATGGCGTCCTGCGCGTGGCGTTCTGACATCGTTGCTATCTCATGAGCCAAGGCCGCTTTCTGATCCTTGTCCTCAACAAACTTATCAAGCAAACCACTAACAGGGCCGACCAAATTGTTTAATAATTGCATCATTTAGATACCGACTCCTTACCCATCCAGATTCCGAAACAGCCCGTGAGCGCCCCCATACAAGTCGCCACAAGGCCGCTCTGTTGAATTGTGGGGTCGGGCAAGCCCATATACCAATGAACTGATTGATACGTTAAAACCGTGACCGCCAACATCATTAAGCGGGGGACAGCTTTCCAGTTATCTATGATTGTGTGCGCCATGTTAAACCTCAAAATCTACTATTAAGCCAGTTCTTAAAGTGGCGGCGGGGATTATCCGTCCGCTGCTATTATACGTCAAAATGGCTTTGTGTCTATGGTGCGACCTTAACACCTCAATCGCTTGCTCCATTCTGGCTTTGCTGTGCAGGTTTGTGCTGATGTTTGATCTGGTCGCGGGGTCTACATTATGGGGTGGCTTGCCGTCAACATTAGGATATACGGGTGGAAATAAGCTAAACGGGCTTAGACTTTCTACCACCAACTAGCACCCAATCCCACAACCCAAAGACCGCCAAACAATATAACCATCACCGAAACAGCCAGAAAGGTCACAAGTATTCCCTCAAAGAGCGCAGCTTTCCTTTCTTGCTGCTTATACAATGTTTCCTCACGCTCTTTTTTAATTTTGCGCCGTAGCTCTAGCATCTCTCGCGCCGTGCCATAGCCAAATCGGTTGTTTAAAAGTTGTTCGATGTCTTTCTCTTGCTCTGCAAGTTTTTTCGTATGGATGATAATTTCCAAAGCCTCTTGCTCGACAGAGCCGCTATTAAACAGCTTGGTGAATATAGGCGGGTTCTTACGTTGCTGTTCTGCCCTACGAAGGTCAGCCGCCGCGCCGTACCATTTACCTAGTTGCCCCGCAATATCCTCAAGCTCTCGCCCCGCATAAACTAGCTTCCGAACCCCCTTATATGCAGCGGTTGCTGCTGAAATTGCTGTGATAGGATCAATCATCAAAAACCATAAAGCTCAAGCATGGCTTTCCGTATTCTTGGATAATGCTGTAGGGGTAGTGATAGAATTGGCTAGGCTCTGGGCAACGATAGACGCAGACCGTATACATAGCGGCAAAGACTTTGACGCCGACTAGAATTGATGTAAGAGGGCAAACCATTTTTTACTCCTTTTCGCGGAGTATAGCATATTTTACCTAGATGCTAAATTCTGTAAGTCACGCCTGATTTCCTTTTGGTCATCCCGCACCTCTCGCAACAACAAACTAATTGTTTCCGTGCTTTGCTCTAAAAGCGCAATTTTCTTTTGGTTAGTTAATACGGTTCTAATCAACCAAAGAACACCGCCACTTACTGCCGTAGATGCAGCAATTATTATAGTAATATATGTGTCCTGCAATTTCATTTCGCCTCTACTCTAAGGCCAATTAGCGATAGGGGCTTTCCCCGTAACATTTCCATCGCTGTCAACGGGTGTATCAAACAACGCTATAAATGCGGCATGGTTTGCCGCCCCATCTATTGCAGCTTCTATGGAATTGCTTGCCGTGCGAATAGCCGCCCTTGCTGTTATGGTTTCTGACGGCACTGAATAATCCGCTACTTCTGAGGCTTTGATAACCATCCAATCCGTAGGCTGTAGCAATTCATTTGCTTGCTGCTTAATGACCGCCTTCCACTTAGACTTTAATCCAAGCGTAACAACTTGAACCCCGTCACTGTCCAATATAGGGTTTCCATCCCCATCAACATCATTGGTGTCGGTCAATGGCTTAGGGGTTGATGCGTCCCACCAAAATCTGTTGTCATAGGGCGCAGGGTCATCTTCCCACGTTAAGCCCTTGGCGGTCTTTTCATCATTTGACCATATGCCCCAATTGTAAGGATGCTTCACGCCATCATTGTTAGCCCAAGGCTTTCCAACTTTAATAACTCTTTCGCTGTACTTCCAAGGCATGATTTCATCTCCTACCGTGCGTTACTATATTTGAAAGGCTGTTCTGCAAAGGCCATATATACATATGTCGCGCCTGATCCATTTGTATCAGCACTATTATCTCTGTGCTTAAATCCGTTTGATGTTAAGTCCAATCTTGTATATGTAGCGCCATCGTATTCTGAGTTTGCTTCGTTTGCATAAAAAAAGTCGTTATCTTTATTATAGCCACTTCTTTTATTGTCAAACATGACCCATTCACCCGTTGCACTTGTTTTTTTCACAATCACAAATGCAGGTCTAAAACCTAAATACACAAACGCACCATCTGATGATCCGTTCCCTGTGTAGCTGCCGAACTTGCTGTATCCATTTTTCTCAACAAAGCAATATGCTATGAAAGTGACGCCCGAATAGTTTGTTTCAGTATTGCCTGACGGAACGCTAAAAACGCTAGACGTAGGAGTTGTGCTATTCCAATTATCAGTAGGATCAGCATCCCTTGCGCTTGAAAGCACTATATCTTTCCCCGCGCCAAGAGATTTATGATAAACAGCCCAGTCATAAGATGCACTTCTGCTTTTAACAATAACCATTGCGGGCGCACTATTTAGCCCATGACCTATAGTTCCACTTGAACCTGTGCCTGTGTAGGAGACTATACTAAAGCCCGCCTTAGTATTTGCGCTGACTGTGCTTGTGATTGACCCATCAGTATTGCTGACACCAGTGCCGCCCGCTTTCCAGCTCCATGAAGCGTAAGTCGAGCCACTGTTATTCACCGTGGAGTTATTACTTATTGAAAACCCATTGGAATCAAATGACGTAATAGCATTTGTTGTAGTGCCTTCCGAATTATTAATGTTGGAATGCAAGTCTTTTGTAGCCCCCCTAATGCTATCAAAAAGCACATGATAGGTAGTGTCTGACCTCTGTTTCACCCATGTGAAATCAGGTTGAAACCCAACCGTTATTGATTGTGTACCACTATTACCAGAATAGACTATAGTGTTAAAGTGATCCTCTGGACTAGCATTTTGGCTAGGGTCAATGGCGGGGTTAGGCAAGTTTGCAGCACAAAGCGCCAAATATCCACTTGGCGGTGAGTAATAGAAATCTCCATTGCCATTGCTATCTGTGTTTCCTTGTGCGGTCTTGTTGCCCGAAAACGAACTGTCTTGTCCGAAGTTGCTTGTCACAACGCAAATAGTTGAACTGCCCGCATCACCAATGAATGGAGACCACGAACTGCCCGCTAAATCGGTAAAGGCAACACCCATAGAAACGCCATTCTTATAGAACGTAATAGTGCCTGTATCCAAGTCAATAGCAGTCCCTATGATGTCACCCGCCGAAGCAGCGCTTCCATAAGAAGAGTAAGTTGGCCCTCTCTTGTTGCCACTGGTAACGTATGTTCTGGCGTCCGCATTCAAAAAGCTCAATGGAGCATCAGTTAAATACACGCCAATATCTGTAGCAACCGAAGCTTGAACGAGAGTTTCAAAGTAATGCTTTCCTTCATTGATGGAGAAAGACCCTCTAACAGATGGGGTTCCAGAGTTCCCCGTATATTTAAGGTTGCCCTCTGAAAAAGTGCCACCACTATTGTCCAAAGGATAAAGCGTTGCCCAATTTTGTGTCGGGCTATCAAGCACCACATCCGTTGCAACTAGGTTATTAACAGTCCAATCATTTGTATTTGAACTTTCATCATCCCCAATCGCAGAGCTATCATCAAAGGGCAAATAAAAGCCATTAGTGCCATGCGATCCAGAGTAATTTTTTGCCACCCAAATATCTTGCTTTGTTTCACCAAAGCTAGATGGAGTTAATGCAGCGCCATCAACAAAATGAACCTCTGCCATATAGCCGTCATAAAGAAAAGTATATGAGGCTTTTTTTAAAGCGCCGATGCTGTGCGTTACATTGTCGTTTATTCGGTAGAAATTAGAGTTGTTTGATGGAATTGTTGATGTTGTTAGCGTTTGCAGTTGATTGTTCAAATATATTTTTACACGATCTGACGATGAGCTTTCAGTAGTATCTAAGACCACAACAATGTGATACCAAGAAGCAACATCACGCAAAAGCGCATTTGTATTTACGGACGTAACAGTAGTGCTTGCAGCGGCAGATTTAAAATATAATTTATCATCATCAATATATATGCCCGTCCAACTTGACGTACTTGAACCCGCCCCAAATAAGCCTCGAATACTTGCTTCAGCGTGTAGGTTTCCTAATTTAACCCATGCTGCCCATGTCCATTTACCTCTATTGCTAGAGCTACTAGGCGTTCTGCTTAAATACGCCAAATCATCATCATTAAACCTCAGAGATTGATCTATATCCTTGGGATAAAAGCCCCCGCTGCTATACATCCACTGTTGAGAACCGAACATTTAATTGCCCTAACTGAATGCTAATTGAGGTGTGCCAAGCAATATACGACCAGATGCCGCCACTATGTACGGGACAATATCAGTAGTAGATGCCGCGCTAGATAACGTCAAACCCGCGCCATTTGCGGTTTCATAATCTGTACCCAATGAAACCGTTCTGCCGCCCGTGCCGTCTTGGATGAAAACAATAAACCCGCTTTGCCCTACAGTCTCCGTTGTTGGATTTGCCAATGTGACATTTCCCGTCAGAGTAAGCACAAAATTTTGCGTTGCGCTAAAATCTAAAGTAACCGATCCCGTGTTACTTGCGTCTGTAAGCGTATCTCCGACCCCTCTGGCGGCGGTAAGCGTTCCCACTACATCTACCGCCCCGCTATCTGAAACGGTTACTCTCGTAGTCCCCTCGTCAGTTTTAAGCTCAATGCCCCCACTATCCACCGCTTGCACCACGGATGAACGTATTTCCCATTTATAATTGGATTGATCAAAATAAGCTAACGTGATCCACTGTGATGGGCTGCTAGTTGACCTCATTTTTAAAAGGTTATTTGTCGTGTCATAATAAAGTTGATTGGCAAAGTTTACAGTTGGCGTTGTCGATGCTGATGACGTAGAAGCCAAAGCTTGAAGCGCATTGTTTATATCCGCTCTTGTGGCGGGGAAGCCTTGGTTCTCAATTGTAAAATCATGGTAGCTCATGTCAGTTCCTTACCGTAGCCCTTCGCCACATAATCCATAGTGACTGAGTTTGTGCTTTGAGTGCCGCCATTTAATATTTGTATGGTGAAACCCGATCTTGTTTTATTCGTTATAGCATAGCGCTCCCCATCAGCCAAGTTAGCAAGTGAGATACCCAAAGCGGGCGCGTCTTTAAAAGCATCGGGGAATGTTATGGCTTTTGCACCCGTGAATGTGACATCATCTTGTGACTCTACTCTAATGGGCATATCAGCTTGAACCCCAAGCTGTCTAACCAAAGGACTAGCTTGCCCGTTTGAGGATGTTAATTTAGTTCTAAATTGCACAGCCCTTGCTGATACATCACCCACTATAAAGTCCTGCCAACCTGTCCAAGTAGGTGATCCTGATGGGTCGCCGTCAGTATGGCGCATTTGGAAAGCTGCAGATGTGGTATCAAATTGATCTGCATCACCATCAAACAATCCTTCTCTATCATCAAAATCACCTGCCGCTGAATCAAAGTCATTCACATAATCAGCATACTCTACTTGGAAATTTGGATATATTCTTGCGGTATATTTCTGCGTAAAGTCTAGATAGCTTGCAAACTGGTAAAGCCCCTCACCCGTAACCGTGCCGCCACCGCCATCAAACAAACCCTCAAAGTCATCAAAATCACCCGTTTGGTCATCAAATTGAGCAGTTGTTTTTAAAGCAATATAATCGCCAGAATCATCTGACGTTGCTACCACATTTGTTTTAGTACCCGCAAAACTTGGATTTTCCGTTAGCGTTTGAACCGAATTAAATGACTCCACATTAAGCGGGTCAACCACCACAACAAAGCCCGTAGCTGTAACGGATGCGCCCCCTAGCTTATCCACCGCCTTGATGAAATAAGTTCCAGTTTGCGCGGGAACAACAGCCGTATTAGCGGGACGGGCTATCTTATCAACTACGTCCACCGCATTTGAATAAGTCGCTCCACTCGTAAGCTGTGAGTATCTTATCTTGTAATGTGAAAGGTCTAAGTTTGTTACTGGCGTCCAACTCAAATGAATATTGCTGCCTATTACATTGCCCGCAAAATTAGTCACATTATCAGGCGGGGTGGCGAAGGCTTGCAAGTTAAAGTTGGCAACCGTTGCAAAATCTGACCCAACGCCCATGAAGTTAATCGCTTTTACCCGCACATCATAAAGGCCATCATTAAGGCCGATAATCTCAAATCTACCTGTTTTTTGCCGCCCCGCACTGACATATTCCGTATCTGTTGAGGCTTTGTATTCTACCTCAAACATGATAACTGAAGCATCGTTAGATGAGCAATCAGCAATAAGAACACCCGCAACGCTTTGGTTTACTTCTCTAAGCTCGCCTGAGATACTTAGTGAAGGGGTCGCGACAACGGTTGGGTCAGGTAGTGTGGTGTTGTCAGTTATAAAGCTTTGCTCATCCACAACGCCCCAATCGAAAGCATCAGATGATATTTCTCGCAATGTCAACTTTACCTCAATGGGCTTGCTTTCACTTAAAGAAAATGACCAATCAGCAACCTCAAATGGCTTGGAAGAAAAGCCTAGCCTTGAGTTGGTTATGTTTACATTATCACCGACTTTTACTCGTAACGCCTTTGATCCGAAAGTGCCCGTCATCGTAAGCTGTTGGCGGCTTCTATAGAGTGATATTTTGGCTAACCGTTGCGCCATTGATGGCGTTGCTGTGTAATCAAGCGGTATGGTTTGTATAACCTCCTCGCCATTATCTTCTGTAACAAATGTTTCTGATGTTACTTTGGGGTAATCACTTTCCATATAATTCGTGACTTCACCGCTATATGTTCCTTCCACTGCATTGAAATTATCGCGCCGACTGTTGCGGGTAGCAACCGTCATAGCGCCCAAAAGATCATCTTCTGTTAAAGTCAAAACAGGCGATGAGTACGCTCCCGCATCTACACCCCATTGACCTTGGGAATAATAAAAAGTCCCCGCCATAGCCGTTACTAACTCAAGTATAATTTCGTTTGGCGTTTCAGATGTTAAGAAAGGCCCGTTTGTGGTGTAGCGCTTTTCTGTGCCACCCGCCGCCAACGTAATATCTTGATCACAAATGGTAGCCGCCGCCGCAAATGATGCTTCATCAATTTCTGATTGCGTTGATGCCAAACCATAACTTGAAGCTACATAATCTCTTACGCATAAGGCAGAATTATTTGACCATTGCCATGTTGCGGGATCACTTTTTCTGTGGGTAGATACGCCCAAAGAGCTATCGTAGGCGCTTGATGTACTGTCTTTCCTTGGGTCATATAATTTTTTACCCTTAACCAACGCGCTAAACACGGGAAAGCCTTGAGGGAATGAATCTTGGTCATACTCAGCCCTGATGTATATATATGCAATACCACTTGCTTTATGATCTGTTGTCCAAGCACTATCGTCTGCTATGAGGTCACTATCTGCCGCTTGAGTATCAGAGCCTAAATGCTTTTTTATTCGCAGTTTCCCAGAGTATTGAGCGGGTGCGGTAACCATTCCAGTTGACGGGTTAATGGTAAGCTCTTTACCGTCTGCAAACACTTTAACTATTTCTTCACATTCATGCCCCGCCAAAGCTAAGAGCGTATGCAAATATTGGTTGTTGTTCGTAACAGACCTATAGAATATTAGCCCGCCAACGCGATCTTGCCCATACAATATAGCGTGTTCACCTATTGAGTTGACGGCATTTACAGTCGCGCCATATCCCGCCTCTCCTGCTTCTTGTAATTTTTTTAATTTTCTGTTAGCTTGGTTTATAGAGGATACAGTGCCAACAGTGACAATACCAACAATTATCCAAGAAATAGTTTTTGCAGCGGGCGGAGGAACCCCTAAAAAAACTAAAACCACTTCAATAAACTCACGCATCGCTGTTTGCCCCCCAAGCCAAGCGCTGATCTTGCAAGCTATTTACAAACTCAAACGCCTTATCATTTGGGAATCTGCTTTTTTGATTTTGTGAGGTATATCGCCTGTTTCTAGAGCGCTCTAAATCAATAAGCCGACTTTCAACGGATACATTAATAGTTGCTGTTTCTGGGCCTTCCTCAATATTCATTTGATCCATGTACCCAGAAAATACTTGCATCAAATCAGGGTTGGAATTTGGGCTTTCCCAACTGTCCATAAATCCTAAACTTACGATGCACTTTCTGCCTTGGTACGGGTCTTGCAGCGCCAAAGACAAGTAAGTAGACGGGACACCAGATATAGAAACAGTAATTCCTTTTGCAGAGACATCTTTTGTTTCTACAACCTCAGATATTCCTAATATCTCGCCCATACCCAAGTATGTTTTTGGCTCAATAGTTAGCTCACCCAAACCCGTCCATAAATAGACAGGCGCATTATCAAACAACAAATCCACCGTGTAGAATGGGAAAATTTGGTCATTTGTTAATTTACTTATAATGCTTGAAGGTATTGATCTTGTCATCTAACCCCCACCGCACCGAATACAATGCCGTAAGTAGCAGCGTGGTTTATGTCCCAATTCTGCTCATTGCTTGCTAACCTAAACCGCCCGTAAGTATTAGACGTAACTACTGCCGCTCCACTAGAAGGGGATGATGCTATATAAGGCCATATATCTAAGCTAACATTACCGCTTCCGTCACTTGAGGCGTTCTTTAAAACCTTGTGGAGCGTTGCAGTTCCCTCTGTGCCAAGCTGAATATAGTCGCCCGCTTTTAACCAATTGGTAACACTGTTTGATGCGCCATTAATATTCAATACGCCGCCTAATTGAGAGCCGCCATTTACAACAGGCGTTCCACCTAGCGCTCCCCGCGCTGTAGCGCCCACTGAGTCGCCTAATTTAAAAGTTCCGAGCATACCCCTAAGACTAAGCAAAAAGGCCACCCATTCCTCCGCATCTTTGCGCTTCATTGACGGTAGCTTAATATCGGCTTCCCAGATTTGCCCGCTATGCGCTACGGCTTGTTGCGCATAAGTAAATGGCGACACGCTCATTGCCACGGTATTTTTAGCCCGTAGCGTCATGCTCTGAATGCTTGTATTAGTTGGAAGCGATAGGGGATATGTTATAGCCATTAGAACGCACTGGCAAAGCTGCCACCTCTTCTACGCGCATCTAAAACCGCCATCTTGGAAGCCTCTGCAATTTGAGGGAGCATAGATTGCACTTCCGTTCTGACGGTTTGCGCCACGCCTGTTGATATATTAATAGTTTGGTTTACTACAGTGCCGCCCGCTCCCGACAATGCGTTATTTGTGTTCATGTTATTCATAATTGCACCCGCGCCAGACGGCACGAAAAGCTCAGGCCCACGCTCTCCAACCAATACTGGCGTTCTAGGTTGGACAGTCCCACCCCCCGCCTTGCCCCCAATCTTCCCAACAGGTAGCATATCGTAGCCTTCAACCCCGCCAAAAATAGCGTTCATAATTGCATTAACTACAAACAACTCTATAGCCTTTTGCAATATGGTTTTTACAAATCCACTAAATATATCTTTTAGGCTATCAAGGCTTAGTTTGCCATCAACCACCATGTCAGCAAAACTACTTGAAAGATTAGATGACAAACCACTTATTGCATCATTGAAGGTTTGCATAAAGGGTTGTGATGCGGCAAGCTGATGCCTGAGCTTTTCTAACGCTTCTTCTGCGCCCTCAATCTTTGGCCCCATTCCTGATAAATGATCTTCAAGATCAGAAATATTATTAATTAATTCTTGGCTTGGCCCTTCATTTATTTGGGTGATAGTATCTTGCAACTCTATCAATTTTTCGCGTGACGTTTCAGTCGCGATCCCAAAGCCTTCTTGTATTGCTATAGCGACTTGTAAAGAATCAGTAAGATTAGTATTTTGCTCAATTAATTGGGATGTCATTTGCTCTGAGGATATCCCCATAGCCGCCATCCTAGCCGTTTCTAATTCGCCTAATTCTTTCTCAACATCCGTAAATTTTACATATTGGTTAAATCTTTCTAACTCTTGTAATTTTTGCGCTGCCCCTAACTTATTGCCGTAAATCCTCAACTCATTGGCGCGGTTTATTAATTCAATACGCTTTCTAAGAACGGCATTTGATCCTGCAATTTTATTTTGCTCATCTGAAGGATCAATGACATCTAGCGTTTCTGGTGATGGGATACCCGCCGACAAGTTTGCTTGCAGCCGCTCAAGTATTTCACCCCTTGTCAATGGTAACGGCGGCAATGGAACCTCATTAAGCTTTCGCAAAGCTTCTTGCGCTAAAATTTCTTTTTCTAATGTTTCAATAAGATTAGTTTTTAATTCAATTAGTGTGCTAGTATTACCAAAAGTTTGCGCCCACCAACTTTGATCTTCATATTCTTGTTTTAATCGCTCAAGCGTTGCCCTTTCCGCTTCAAGCTTTACTTGCAAAGAACTGTGAGTTGGCAATGCGCCAATAAATTGCAAAAAGCTTTCTACTACATCAAGGGCTTCTGTAAATTCTGTCACAAGAGCTTTAGCCATAGGCAAAAGCTCATCGCCTATTTTTTTTGCCAACTCCATAAATTCAGCTTTTAACTTTTTTGTTTTGTTAGCAAAGCTTTCTGAAGTTCTTATGGCATCACCGTGGGCATCTGTTGTACCCGCAAGTATAAGATTTAATCTAGCTTGAACTTTTTCAGCATTGGTGACTTCATTACCAGTTCTCTTAATCCCCATACGGAGCAATTCTTGCTTGAGTGTTGCTTCTGTAATTACAACACCAAATCTACGAACTGTTTCATGGTTGCCAACTAATGCACTTTGAAACGCCTCCATAGTCTCCGTATCAGAAGCGTTATTAAATGATGCAACATCAACTGCTAATTTGGTAAGATCAACAGATAGTTTTGCCGCCTCGCCTCTAGCAAACCCCATAGGCACAAAAGTATCTTGAATACTTGATGCCATTCCTTCAAGTTCAAATGTTGACCGCCCAACAGCGTTACCAAATTCTTCTAAGTCTGCGACAACATCATCGCGGAATTTGCCAAAAACAATAGATGATTTGGATTGCATTTCCTCGACATCAGATGCCAAGTTAATTGCAGCCATACCCGCCCTAGCTAGTTGCTGCACAATAACCGCAACCGCCGCGCCCTTTACGACAGTGCCTAATTTTTTGAAAGAAGCGGCAACCCCTGTCGTGCCTCGCTTTACATCTCTATCTAGCTTATCTAGCTTTCGACGGACATCGCCCATATCCGCTTCAATGCGAACTAAGAGGGTATCAATTGTTGTTGGCATTAGTCTGGATACCTCTCCATCAAATCATCTACTTCAGACTTAGTTAGAGGCGGCGGCTTTCCTCCTGAGTGGAAATCTGAAAATCCTTCAATCGCAAGATAAAATTCCTTGATGCTCATGTTCCAAAAATCATCTGGGCGCATTTGCATTTTTCCAAGCGCGATTGCCAGAAATTCATCCCAAGGAAAATACTCTTCTATTACGCCGCCTCTTGATCCTTTCCCGATTCTTCACCTGTCCCCAATGACATTGCCAAAACTTCTCCGACAACCCTCATAGAGTCAGCCAACCCTGCGCCCCAAACAATTGCTTGGATGTCCTTAATAGAAACATCGTTTCCACCACTTTTTATTACTGGCAATAAAATTGAACATATCTCCGTGGTCGTAAGATCGCCATCTGTAAGTTTGGTCAATATCTTCACTATTCCACAGCCACACGCTTGCTCAATTCTAGCCAAGCCGTCCATTGTTACCTTGCAATTGTAAGTCTTACCCCCAAGATTAAGGGTCATTTCTCCGCGCTTTGGATTTGGCATCTTTAACTTCCTTCCCACTAATTAGAAGTTGTTCGTTACGGTCAAGATTATCGACCACTGTTATAGCTTGATACACCTTTCCTCCAACCTTGAGGTGATCGCCCACCCCAAAGTCAGAGAGGAAAGGAATAGCAAACTGGTTATCAGGCTTGGCCCACCCTATAAAGGATTTGCCATTAGCTTCCATATTTGCTGAAGTCCAAGACATTTACTTATCCTTATGCAGCCGTAAATGCGAATGTTCCCGCGCTTTCAAGGCTGATCGTATATGTCACTTCGCCGTTATATTCACCAGAATACTCAATAGCCGAAATCATCATTGGCCCTGCGAAAGTTCCAAAGTCAGGAACAATTACGTCAAAATCTGTAAACGTACCCGCTGTTCTTTGAGCATCAAAAGAAGTTCTTACCGCCGCCTCAGATGCCGCATCCGTAAACACGCCTGACCCTGACGCGCTGAAGGATTGAACTCCCCCGCCCGCCAAAAGCTGACGCAAACCACTACTGTCTTTAGTTGTTATATCTACAGCTTCGTCATTCATTGTAATTGAGGTTGACCGCAAACCCGCAACAGTTGTTGCAGTTCCGCTAATATCGACCTTTAAAAGCATTGCGGAGCCTTTTTGTGCCGCCATGTTCTTTCTCCTTATGTATCAAACACGATGGCGCGAAATCTCATGACTCCGTGCCGAGTTATACCATCAGCTTCTTCCATAGTGGTTGAGAACTCTTGCCTCAAGTTCACTAAAGAAGCACCTGATACGCTTATAGCACTGTTATGGAGATTTTGATAGACTTGTTCCATAATGTGCTTGATTTCATATCTGCCCCTATATTCAGACCAAACATGAATAGTTAAAGTATGCTCTACAGCATCCTTATCCTTTGTGCCGTTGTTTATGGCGGTTTCCTCGCCAATGTTTATGTACGGCATTGATGTACCTTCTGGCACATCATCATATACGGGTACATCCGCTACACTCGCCCCCGTTATAGTGGCTGAGTTAAGTGTGCTATATATGGCCTTTTGTAAATTCCACGAATGCAAAGCCATTACCGCACCCCTTTAAATCTCAAAGCCTTTATTCGGCGCAAGACCTTTGGCTTGTTTTCTTCTAGAGCAGGTTGCAAATATGGCCTAGCCTTCATTTTGCTTGTGCCAAACTCTAAGAACCCAGAATAATCAGCCTTACTTTCAACAGAGCCACCCATTCCATCAGCATCCATTACCATATGAATGTTATTTGCAAGGTATCCCGTGTCAGTATTTGGCGGGTTTCCCGCCGCGCTTGCTGTGTGCGTTCTTTTAGGGTTATATTTTTGGTAGGTTTTACCCCCGTTAGAATGCGCGTGTATGCTTTGTTTAGCCGTGTTCATGGTGTCTTGTACCCCAGAGGCTATTACACGCCCTAGAGCGGCCTTAAAATCGCTTGTAACGCCCTTTGGTGAGCGCTTTGCCCTAACAACTTTAACCGATATGCTCACGATGCCACGCCTTCCTCGCAATCCAAGTCCAAAAACCTAAATTGATTGTCCACATTTAAAACGCCTTTAATGGTAAATGTGCGCGTTGATGTAACCCCATCCCGCCTGTGCGTTTGCACCAATCTGTTTGCCGTTGTTAAACCGCTGCGATACCTTACCCTTATAGTATGCTCTTCTTTTTGGCGTAGCTTATCAGCAAAAACCGTTTCGTCTGAACTCTTTGGGGTTATTTGAGCGTAAATTGTAGCCACTTTTGACCACGCAACAGATGCACCGCCGCCAGAATCTGAGGTTCTTGTTGCGCTTTGCAACTCAAGCTTATTACGCATATTCCCTATGCTCATTAGCCGATACCCGCTCTTACCATGTTTCTAAATGGAGTGCTGCCAAACCTCATAATTTGATAAGGCTTCAATAACAAATCTAGTACCTTTGGCGGTTGAGGCGGCGGGAACCTCTCAAAATCCCCTCTATGCTCATACATGAACGCACAATATTGCAACATAGCCAATCTAATAGGCTCTGGCACGTTAAGAGGCGCTGACCCGTACCCCGCCTCATATACTATTTTAATGCCATTAGCTGCCCTTAACTCCGTTGGGAACGTGCCGCCATCCCTCAACACTATACGGGCGGGTTCTCTGATTGTATCAACGTAATAGTTTGTTGCTGCCCAAGTGCTTTCTGTATCGTCATCATCAAAATATTTGATATGGGTCAATGATATTACTGGCGTTTGTGCAAGCTCAATATGGTTTTCATATCGCACAATGTCAGTGCCTACCGTGAAACCTTCCCACAAATCCCGCTCTGCTGAAACAAAGCCATCTAGCCATTGATGTATGGTTCTGGTTATAAACGCCCTTCCCGTGTAATTCTCAGCCCATTCTCTAGCCCCAACAATTAAGCTCATAACTAGCGTTTCATCAACATCTGAATCTAACCGCAAGTGATCTATTGCTTCCAATACCGTTAATGGCTCAGATGTAGGCGCTGTTGCGACTTGTATCCCACTCATGACAGATCATCCGTTATAATTATGGAAACATAGCCATCATTAGGGAATGTTTCGATTGCACCACCCGAATATGTAACTTGAAACTCCGCTTGGTATGACCCTCTGGCATTCGTGTCCGCTGCCACCCATGTATATCGAACTTTGCCATTACTGGCGTCAACGATAGTGCAAGCAGAGTCTACCTTTAAGCTTGTGTCATTTACCGCCTTCATCTTTAAAGCAACGCTAGTACCCGCAAGATCAACGGCTGCACCATCACCGTCCTTTAGGGTGGCGTTCAGTATCGGGCTTGTGTCATTTCGTTTAATGTAAAAAGCCATTGGCAAGCTCCTTTTGTGAACACTCTACATCAAAACGTCAGATAAGTTAAGCCGCCTGTGAGAAAGATTGACCAACCTCAACAGTTACTGAGTTTGGCGTTGTTCCTGATGTAAGGAGTACAGAATTAGGCGTTAAGCTACTTGATATGTCCACAGCATTATAAGAAGCCCCAAACGCATCTATTTGCCTTGGCAAAGCAGGATCATAATATAATGATGGTATTTCGGGAGCGCCTGTTGTTATCCCATTTGCCGTGAAGCTATAGTCAACGGTCACATTACCTGTAGCAATAGATACCGCACCCATTGCGATGTCATTAGCACCCATAGCTATAAGTATATTAGCAACAGGGCTTTCTAAAGATGGCGCTCCAATGGTTATATCTTGAGGCGTTAATGCAACTTCGCTACCAAGTGATGTTTGCTCAACGCTCACGTTACCTGATGTTATACCTTGAGCGCCAAGATCATGATTTTGGACAGGCGTAATTGATGGCAAGTCCACTGCGCCAATGGTAATGTCATTGACGGTTATATTCTCCACTTGGGTTATTGATGGCGTTCCAATAGAAGGATTTCCCGCATCAATATCATTAGCGGTTAAAGATATAACTTCTGTTGCAACGCTTTGCCCAATAGATGGAGCGCCCGCCGTGATGTTGTTTGGCAAAAGGCTATGCTCTTGGACGACCGCTATTGAACCTATAGAGGGCGATCCTGTGGTGAAATCCCCCGCCGTAAAGGTTTCGCGCTCTGCCATATTGACCGAACCAACAACGGGAGCGCCTATCGTTATATCACTTGGATATGCAGTATAATGTTGGACTAATGTTATTTGGGCTATAGACGGTTGCCCCGCCGTTAAATCATTAGCCGTTAATGCGTGATTTTGGACAATTGTTGATGCCCCCACAGAGGGAGAGCCAACTACAATATTTTGCGGTTGAAGGCCATCATCAGCTTCCGCTATGGCTCCAAGTGGAGCAGATGCTAATGGGGAGAAGCCTAGCATTGGTTAGCCTTGCATTTTGTCGTAATAGGCTGAAACTTGGGCAGTTACTTCGTCGGTAGTCATATTTACCATGTCATCGCCGTCATCTTTTTGTAGGGGGTAACGACCATGCAAGTTTAACACACGGGTGGTCAGGGCAGCTTTGTCTAGCCGCAAA
>Ga0098059_1000659_pt1 | contig 19308 bp, 16 predicted proteins | sample 20_taG_FD_92580 | JGI IMG/M metagenome (GOLD analysis project Ga0098059, IMG submission 92580) | Marine viral communities from the Subarctic Pacific Ocean - 20_ETSP_OMZ_AT15318 metaG | ecosystem: Environmental > Aquatic > Marine > Oceanic | place: Subarctic Pacific Ocean | collected 2015-01-19
ACAACTCCGGAAGGTATGGTATATGTTTGAGTGCCTGTCGAAGTGATGTTCGTGGTACTCAAGACTTGATATGCTCTTCCGCTTGCTGCTCTACTTGCACCAATCATGAGAAGTTAATTCCACCTACAAATCCATATATGTTTGATCCGGCATCTATTGTAACGAACGATAGAATGTCGATACCGGATGCTGTGAGTGTGGGTGCAACATTACCGGGCCACTTGACTGCTGACGCCCAAGTTGTTGTGTTTGCACCACCGTTTGTGATTAGGAGTGTGAGCGTTCCTGCATTGCCAGTTGCTGGTGGATTCGTGAAACTGAATTCACAGTTTCCGTTTCCGGTTACAGTCTGCACATTACCGGCAGAGAAATCAATCGCAGTATTGCCAGTGATTGTTCCGATTGCATTTACAGTTTCCGAGTAGTCCTTGAACTTGGGTCTTTCGAGTTGGTTGTCTTGGAAGTTTATCGCACTTCCGAAAGTAGATCCACCAGTAACGTGAAGTCCTGCGTTTAAAGTAACACCACTACCAGCAGAAATGCCACCAAGAGAAAGTAGATCGGTGTTGGGATTGTACACCAAACCATCCGCACCAGAACCTGTGTCTGTTTTTGCCGCGAGTGTCGAGGTTCCGCTTCCGGGGTGTTGCGTTATTACTACTTTATAATCTACGTCATCACTGACACCAGAAACAGCAATACCCGTTGCAGTGGTCGCACTCGCGGCCACACCAGAACATGCAAGTGCGTTGGTTGCATTACCAACGAGAGTACCAGCGAAATACGAACTTGCGGTAATAATAGTTCCGTCAACCGCACCGTCTGATGTCAGTGTTGCACAATGAACATGTCCACCACTGATACCACCGTCCGCAGAGATTCCTCCGTCTGTGTGTATGTTGCCATCGACTTGAAGTGCAGCACCGAATGTAGATCCGCCATCAGATGAAAGTCCTGCAACGTGTAAGTGAAGGTTAGCAGTCGTTATTCCGCCGGTTGCTCCGTTGAATGTAGCGACACCAACAAGATCAGTAAGTGTAACATCACCCGTTGATCCGTTGACGCTAGATACACCTTGGACATCTCCGAAAGCACCATTGAATGATTTCACAAGGTTACTGGTTGCAAACCATTTATTGTTAGAGGTCGAATATGAAAGAAATGCATTGTTACCAACGATACTTAAATTTGTATCACTTAGGGCAGACAAACTAGCACTAGCGAGATTAGTTCCGTTAGAGAAAGTAATACCATTAGCACCAACCGAGATACCCGCAAATGATAGATTCAGATTTGATGTGGTAATACCTCCGGTTGCTCCGTTGAATGTAGCGACACCAACCAGATCTACAAGTGTAACATCACCCGTTGATCCGTTGACGCTAGACACACCTTGTACATCTCCCGAGGCACCATTGAATGTTGCAACACCAACCAGATCTACAAGTGTAACATCACCAGATATACCGTTCACCGTGGTAACGATGGATGCAGCAGTCATACCGTTTGGGAATTTGATTTGATCTGCAACATGAATTATGTCTGCGGTAATGGAACCAACAGAAATTCCTGCAACAGCAACAAAAGCATTTGGATCTATACCTAATGTGTAACCATATAAGGTAAGTCCTGTTTCATCAACAGTGAGATCAGGGCCCGTGCAACACGGGCCCTCCGGGCCCTGTAATCCGGCACGACCTTGCGGTCCTCTTGGTCCGCGTCTTCCTATCGCACCAGTGGGGCCCGTGGGCCCAGATGAAATTGTGTTGTTTTCAGTTTCTATTATTACTGGGCGAGTATCTTCTGGTATCGTAACCGCAAATGCATTTACATCAAATGTTGGAGTGGGGTTTTCTGTTATTTTTCCTGTATTGGAAAACTTAGATATACCAGTTTTTTTTGGTGTGGGTTGAGTTACTGACCGGACCGGTGGACTCGTCGTCGTTGGTAGTTGTCGTTCTATAGAAAGTCTCTGCTGACGAAACTCTTGTGTTTCTTCGACAACAGGTGTATCTTGCGTCTCCTGATATAACTCTTCTTGTTCGTCAGCAGATCCTCTTATTAAATCATCTTCGGCCATAAATCTCCCCAGACCTCAATATGAAGATCCTGAACTTGTACTAGAAGATCCCGAACTAGGAGGTGTACTAGAAGATCCCGAACTTGTATTCCTTACAGAAGATCCTGTGCTTGGTGTACTTGAGATATCATCTGTCGGTGCCGCAGGAGATTCGGAGGAAGGATCCCCCAGATTTATAACTGATCTTCCACTCAATCCAGTTTCCTCTGGTGGTAGAATATTACCAACAACATCACCTAGTATTCGTGGACTACCCTCTACACATTTACAACTTGAATCTAAACGTACTTTGTATCCTCCCCGATTAACAATATCAGCAATTACCTGACTTGTTATCCAAGCAGTTCTATAACCACCAACCCTATATTCCAGAGTCTCTGGTAATATGGCCGGGAAGTCTAATTGTGGTTTTCTATTACCACTAAGTCTTCTATTTGGGACGTTCGCACAAGTGGTGAATGATCTCTCATAAGAATGTGTTTTGCTTGATAAGCAAATATTGCCATTGTCGCTGGAAGGCATGAATAGAGGTTTTCGTCTTCCGTCTACGCATCCTTCGAGTTCACATCTACCAACAATTGCAACGGAACTATATTGTGAGTCCATACATTCTTGCCCATTGGATCCGATGCTCCATTCCGTGTGGTCAAAAATATATGGACCATCATCTACAAGATCGTGACCGATTGGTGCTTGGTAAAGTCTCACGCTGGTCCGGGACATACACTGTGTCTCTTCTATCTCTTCGTATGTTCCTTTGACAGTCGTCGTGACACATTTTCCATCATCAGATAGAAAAGAGGACCAACACATCAGTGTACTAATCATGTAGCGACTAACACAAAAACCCAAGCATTGGGGATCAAATTCAGTATCATTTGTATCTCGTAAGGAGGGCATTTCATTTGGTTTTATTCGAGGACGATTAAGTCTTGCTGAATACGCCCGGAGAGTAAGTTGATCTGCATATCGTTGGTTTTCGGTAGACATTTTGGTTCCTTCTGGTTTATACTTCTGCTTACTTTATTTATGTAACCTAGAAACCGCCGATCATCTTCCGATTCCCGAACCGCTGCAAGGATTGAATATTGGACAGTCGCCCGCCCTCCAACTACCACCAGCGGCGATACAATCCGATCTCCTCTGTGAACTTCCGAGGCCTCCGATGCAACAACATCCAACAGGATTTGTGCCACCACCACCACCAGAATCATCACCACTACAATCACAGGGAACGAGAGCAGACAGAGGTTGACCGGGTTCACCGATCCAACAGGAGCATGGATCATTGCTCGGCGGATCACCCGAACATACACACGGATTAGTGCAACCGGCGGCCTCCTCGCAACCAGCACATGGGTCTGCATCCTCACAAAGACATGGGTTTTCTACAGGTACACATACACCACCATCACACGTTTCGCATGGCGGACAACCTCCTACACAAGTTCCTGCACCATCACAACTAGTACAAGGAGGACAATCTACTACACATTCTATTCCGTTACACGTTTCACATGCCATCGCATCGCAGTCAGAAATACAAGTTCCTGCACCATCACAACTAAAACATGGTATGTCTACACATTTATCTACACATTTATCACCCACACATTCTTCACACGCTGCCTCATTACAAGAATCAACAGGTGTTCCATCTAGGCAGGATTGACAATCTCCTAATGTACTTTCACATGTACCATCTACACACACTTCACATGACTGAGGATCACAACAAGAATCACCACAACAATCAGTTCCGAGATCGCAGCAATGATCGTTACAACAAAATGTTCTGTCGGGACAACAAGATCCATTGTTACAACATACGTTCCCCTCTGGACAGCAATAGATTGCCGGGTTCCCGCGGTCATCCACACCACCATTACAACAATCTTCATTAGGAAGACAACAACTACCGTCGAAACAACATTCTCCTCCGTTACAGGTGTCTCCTTGACACTCACCCACATTGTCACTGATCATAGTGCATTCTTGACATACACCGATACATGGATCAGGGTTTCCTACTATCGATGGAGATAGACAGCGAAAGATGTTCGACCCGAAATCTACACATTCAGCACAACCTTCACATGGTGGAGAACATGTTGTCGGTACACAGGAGCAGTTTCCGGCGGAGGGAAAATCGGTCATGCATACTTGAGGATTACCAAAGGCATCATTGGGACACGGAAGTGATGGATTACTACATCCCCAAAATCCCTGACCACCTCCGGTGTCTACGAAACCACATTCAGTACAACAACCACAAGCAGCAGAATCAGTTTCACAGGTCCCACCGTTACATATTTGACAATCACCACAACCACCAACACACTGACATGGTGTGGTGCTGGTATCTAATGTTTCACATGCAGTACAGGTTGGTGGACCACCACTACAAATACCGACTTCATTGCCGTTGATGTCTATCTGGACAGTACAGTCTTCGCATACTTCGCATGTGTCTAGACATGTGGGTCTGTCCTGACCATCAAGTTCACAAATACTTGTACACCCAGTGCATACTGGATCACAGTTACAAGTAACTGGATTTAGTTCGAAACAAGGATCACAATCAACTACAGTGCATCCGCCGGATGTACATGTAGAACAAGGACCGTTTAGTGCAACGCAGTCTCCGTCATCATCACACTCTGAACAACCATCTCCATCACAGCCACCTAGTAGCGGATCACAACAGTGTCCTTCGGGACAACATTCAAACCCATCAGGACATTCGTTTCCATCACAATTGCAATCTGTGATTCCAGTGGATACACATTCTCCATCGATACAATGATTGCACTGTGCATCATCCGATCCACATGAACTCTCATCTGCTTTGGGTGTGCATTGATTTTCTACACATTCTATACATTCGTTACCACAATCGCCATCAGAAAAACACTGAACCGAAGAGCATTCTTTAATTCTAATTGGATCGCTGCCGTCGCCTGGATCGAAAAATTGATCAGTTTCTAGACAGGTTGTGAAAGAACTTCCGGGAACACCGGGATCGGGCATACCGAGGACACAACATCTGTATTCACCCTCCGCATTTGGACCACAACATTGAGTTCCGTTTGGTGTTTCGTTACAATCGCAAGAATCGAATGCTCCAGTCCCTCTTTCTGGTCTACACCTGGCCGCCGGACTCGGAACTCTACATTCACAAAATGCAGAACCGACTGGAGCAAGAGGACTCACACAGTCTACACAATTATCAATATTATCTGCAACCAGACCTTCTCTTGGAGTTGGATCTATAAAGTCACTAAAATCTTCTTCTACCGGCGCCCGATAACACACTGTGTGACATGGACAATCTTCACATGTACATATACCACCGATACAGTTGGAATTACAACCAATACAATCGGCGTTTAGTTCGCATTCTGGTGGGGTCACGGGACTACATGGATTTACTGTTTGTGTGTCACATGTTCCCATGATGTCAACGGTCGGTGACGGCGTTGGGAGATCTATGAATTCAATATCGATAATTGTTGATATATCAGGGTTGTCCCCAAAATTAACAACATTAGAAATGACAGAAGGTGGTGGATCATCACCTTGCTGACCCGGGCCAAACTCGATTTGACGCCAAGATACAAAGAATAAATTCTGTGATCCCCAAATTCCATCTGGATTGAAGTCTTCAATGTCTGTCTGATTACCAGCGGAATATTCCGCCTCTTCCCTCAGAAGGACTGGTGAAGATGGATCGGTTGAATCCAGGCCGGTTCTGGTTATTCGAACGGTCGTTCCAAATGAATCAAGGAAAGTTTGCCTTGCATCAGCAGAATCAAAAAGCATTTCGAAGTAATCCCCGACAACGAGACACCGAGGAGAATCGGTAGCATCACAAGGATTGCTGTGTCCAAAGTATGCAGCACGAATCCCCCAATCATAATACGGAACCATAAAGTTCGGTGTAGTCAATCCACCAAGTGGTTCAAAACGAACTCCTCGCATATCAGTAAGTGGAACCGTTTCTTGCACTCCAACTAACACTGGAGACCACGGAAGTTCCCCTAATTCTCCCCGTTGAGGAATATTTCTTTGTCGTGTATTGTCTTCACATATTTCGCCCGTGTTCGACCAGCGTGTGTCCCAACCCGCCGACGAGGCAGGTTGCCATTGGGGATCTTCTGCACTTAAGTGTAATGTAACTGTATTTGGTCTGTTTATTGGCATTAGTTTAGATCAATCGATGCTGCGTTAAATTTAATTCCACTTGCGTCCCACTTCCCCGTTGAAGCAGCGCCCTGCGCCATAATTTCAATACCACCACTGATCGTCTGGAACATTGCCGTCGTTGCTGCTGTAATATTTACGGATGCAGTTGCCGAGTTCATGTTTACTTCGCCCATCGATGATGTCAGTTCCACACCTGCATCACCGGAGAGTTTAAGTTTACCCTTCGATGTTATCTCGGTGTCACCAGCAGTATTTATCACAGTAGAACCCTTTACGCCAATAGTCATATTGCTCTTGACTTCTGCATTTAGATTCTTCTCTATCTGTAGGGTTGCATCTCCCTTGACATTACCGAAGACGTTTCCGTCTACCTGAAGTCCTGCGTTTCCACGGACAAGTATGGTAATGTTGCTATCCTTCTCACCTTCATCCTTACCACCAACGATTAGGTTTACGTTCCCTTGAACATGAACGTATTCGTCTCCCGCAATCAGTTCGTACTTGTCAGAAACAACCTTATGCACTTCTGTGCCTTCTGGATGAATCTCATTGAAGGTTCCTGATTTGTGGTAGGTGTGAATTCTCTCTGCACCGGGAGTGTCATCGAATTCTTGGATGTGTCCAGATAGAGTTTCCTTGACATGGTTGAACGGATAGATTGCGAAGTATGGTGATTGTGGTTCATTCCAATTACCACCAGAACTATTCGCAGTCGGAACACCTTGATAATAAGTGTCTTGCGCCTTCTTACCAATCGCGGTATCGTTTACGTTCTCATTTCTTGCAAGTCTACTTACGTCCTGCTCTCCAACCTGAGAGTGTCCGTGCTTCGATGTTTCGAATGGAAGGATACCGCTCGGATCACTGAATCCTTCATTTGGATTTGATGGGGTTTGTGGTATTCCGGGAATCGAACCTAACATGATAGGTTGCTGGGCATCATCGCCGTCGCGGAAGAAACCGAAAACGTGGGATCCCGGTAACAACCCAGTGGGGGACTCACCTATGCCACATAAAGCAGCACTAGTAATGGGTTGCACCGGGTATGCCCACGGTAAATCTTCGGTCTTGATTTTGTTTTTATCTGGAACATGGAAACCAAAAATACGCACGCGACATCTACCGAGTTTTAAAGGATCACCAATATCCTCTACAACACCTTGCCACCAAACGAATCCCTGTTTTCCAAAAAATGTTTCCATTACTACTCACTAACTGGTGATTGCCAATTTCGGGCGGCCCATTTCTCCGCCCACTGCTTCCATTCCTGTAACTCTTCGTTGCTATAATCCTTCTTTCGTTCCCACGCCTTAAATCGTTCCTCGAAAGAATCAAACTCTTGCTTCTCATTGAAATTTAACATTTTAATCTCCTGCATTCATAAATTCAAATGGTAGCGAATCCCGTGACAATTCTAGTCTTGTTGTGTAACCTTTTTCTTTATTTATCACATGCTGAAGACTAGTTACGAGATATCTACCGGACAACATTCTATCCTTTGGATCTAATGATCCATCTTCTATAGGTTCCAATTTTGGAACATCCAAACTTACCACATCGCCAACTCTCCTATTTGAGTCACCCGAAACAATGATGGAAAGGGAAGACGATCTTGCCCTTAAAATTGATGATCTTCTCTTTAGAGTAAAATCGGAATACCGAAAATTATCATCAATCCCATCTTGAGATAACGAACTAGTACCAACGAAGTTAAAATTGGACTGTACGTTTTTATTCACATTCAAGTTAGAATCCCTCGCAATGAGTGGGTGGGTTTCTACTGAATCAGTTTTATCGAAATGTTCGAGGTAATCGAACTGCCGCGAAGAATATTCTTTAGTCACCAAATCCAACGAAACAATCTCACTAGCATAAACACCATTATCAATTTCTTTCACTTTATCAAAATGTCTGTTAAACTTCAAGTCTTCTATCTGACAAAATTTCTTTACCAACCCTTCATCGGTAGAAATATCTACAGGAAGATTTGATTGGTTGTAATTATACTCGACAAGTGGACTACCCGATGCCAACTCGTGTAAACTTCGAAAGTGGTATCCATCCATATTTTCATATAACAGGAAACTGCAATCTTCTATATTTGATGACGACACTGCCCTTTTCGCCAACCAATTCATAGTTTTATATGTTCCCCAATTTGGAATGATGAATGAATGTGCATTCGTAGTGGGTTGAGTAGTGACAAGTGGATTTGATAATTTAGACTCTGCAATTTTGCTAACAATCTCAGATATAGTTCCCTTGTACGATCCTTGAACTTTACTCTGCATCGAAAGATATGCATCTTCTGATATGAAACCCAATGTAACTTCTTTACCTTTACCAGTGTATGCCAATTGCAATTGATTATAGTTTGTAACGTAAAATTTCTTCTTTACCATTATACCCGACATTCCCGGAGTAGTAAAGGAAATTTGTATGTAATCCTGTCCGTTCAATTCTAGTCTATCAGTTAAATTGGCAAAGTCCAGAAACTTCACTTCGCCGTACATGAAGTTTTGGTATAGACTCTCTGATACTACGAGATTGATAAGACCTGTTTGGTTCACTATGTCGATAGCAAGTTTATTTGGACCAAAGAGAACAAGTTCTTCCATGGCATAATCACCAAACCCACTCCATCTAGTCAGGTCTTTTGGTTTTACAAATTCTGCTCTGTGTTTGGACTCATAATCAGGCATTTAATAAATTATCCAATGATGTATCAATTGTATTTAAGTATTTTGGATGAAGGAGTTTTATATTTTTCTTGTCATCATTCAACTCTTCTTCATAATTTCGTATCGTGATTACATTGTTGTTTGAGTTGTCGCCACATATCCCCATGTAGGCACCAAGATTTGTTGCGTAAAATTTAACGGTGGGTTCGGTTACACCTCCGGTGCTTCCCAGAACGGCAGCGTCGTTATTCACTTCTGCAAGTGGATTTAGATATTCAAAGTCACCAGTTGATCCTGTTCTGGAATCGAAGTGGTGAACCGAATCAAAGGAATTGGTGACTCTCTGTACCGTTGCAATCTTTCTACTACCAGAAGTTGCACCAGTTGCAATTCTATCACCTTCTTCAAATGTTCGTGTGTAATATTTCAGAGTTAGTTTACTGAGATCAGGATCCCAAGAGTGAACAAGTGCCTCTCCATCTAGACTGAAATACGCACCTTCTTTGTTTGTTTCGCCGTCTGTGTGATAGATCGTTTCGTTCTTGATAAACTTTCCTGTGAACATGTCCTCGACATCAACCCCATCACCTGCACCCGTATTACCACCAGAACCACCACCGGAAAGAAAAAGAGAAATGCCGGGGTATGTCTTTTCTGCCCAGTTTTCGAATGTCAAGTTATCGAGAGTCCAGTCATAGTACGGATGAATTATATCATTGAAGAGGAGAACCAACCAGTGAAATTCTGGGTTGCCATATAATTTATCTGCTATGATCTCGGGAGTATCACCGTCCTGTACTGTATACTCAATAAACATTTCGGTTTGATCCTTTAACTCAGGAGAAAACCCAATACGTTTCATGATATTGACAACGGCCTTTTGCTTTACTTCCGAATTTTGAAGGAACGGATACCTTGTTAGGGGAAACTTACTAAAAAATGCCATCAATAACCCTCCAAGATGTCATCCTTAACATTGATGTCGAGTTCTTTGAATGTCAGAGACATGGTTGTTGCGACTGGCGCACCACTACCGAAAGCACTGAAGTTTCCGTTCGGCGTGAAATCTACGTTGACTTCTGTTAATGCACAATCACGCATTTTTAGGAGAAACGGATTTTCCACAACGCTGTTCATGTTTCTCTTATAGAATTTTATTGCGAATATGGATGGTGGCACAAGGAAGTTTCCGCCAGTTGCTAATGCTGGTGCAGAATGGAAGCGGAACATCTTAATGATTGCTTCTACCATCTGTGATTCTTTCAGGTTTCTAGGATAAAACTCATAAGAAAACTCGAATGTTCTGAGTTCGGGTGAGTTGTATACAAGTTCTTTTCTCGGGTTAATCGCTTTACTAAGAAGTTGAGTTGCTGCGGACTCTAACTCTGTGTCCATTCCGATGATACTCGCAACACTGTCTAATGCACCAATCGCTTTTCTCATCGCTATCGGACCTGCTGCTTGAATCATGTTCATGGCCTCTTTGCCTGCATCTCCGAAGTTACCAGACATCAATGCTTTTCCTGCGGCCGCAAGAGCAGTTCCGGATTGTCCCAAAATGGAGGCAAACAATAGACTGGGTGTATCGTAACTCTGCAAGGAAAGATTATTAATTTTGTGTGGCATGTAAAGGAAGCAAGTATCCTTTGACTTATACTTCTTCTGTCGCAGAGTTCTGGTTGGGTTTGGAGTTCGTACTCGCTGGTTCACCCCACCTCTGTAGTTTTGATTGCCCATAAAATCAACTCTTTGTTGAATTATTTCATCACTCGAAAGTCTAACTGTCTTCACAGTATCAATTCGTTCTGTTACGATACCTGTCGTATTTGCACCAGTTCCTGCATTTCGATTCGTAATTGCTCTCTGTCTATAAATGGGATCGCCCGGGACCTCTTTGGTGCGGGTTGGTTGATACCCAATTGGTGTCAACCCCATATTTGCTATATCCTCATCGCTCATCTGAGCAACGCGATCCTTCCATGAATTGTCCTCTTCATTTAGTGGATTTTCTTTAAGGAGTGTACTGAGTCTATCAGCATTTCGTAATTGGGCACTCTGTGTTTCATACATGTTGAATTGCATGAAGTGTGTAGTATCTGCATCGGGACTCGTCGCAAGATCAATAGGGAAAGCAAAAACAGATGAGTTTGATGGGTTATTTGTCGTCTTGTATAAATTTGCAAGCGGACCTTCGGCCTTGTTCAACTCAATTTCATATCTACGAGAAGGATCTAACCGATTTGCCTCATAATCACCAGTATAAATTTCAATAGCATTTTGATCACTATAGAAAGAATTCCTGTTTTGGGAGATATCCTTTGCTCCCTCTATAAGATTGGAAATAAACCCGTTATCTTGTTGTCCGTCGAATGCGGTCATGCAATTTTTCTCCTATGGTTCTACTACATACTATATATGGCATACAAAGGAAAGTATAAACCAAAGTATCCAGAGAAATACGACGGTGATCCCACCAAAATTGTGTATAGAAGTCTCTGGGAACGAAGGTTCATGGTTTACTGTGATAAGAATAAGTCTATCTTGTCATGGGGATCTGAGACTGTGGTTGTCCCATATAAATCCCCTGTCGATAATAAACTACACCGTTACTATGTAGATTTTATAGTGACTTCAATCAATAGAAATGGTCACAAAGAAACCACATTGATTGAGATCAAACCAAAAAAACAATGCAAACCCCCAGAGAAGAAGAAGCGAGTCTCTAGATCATACATCAATGAGGTGAAGCGATGGGGTGTGAATTCTGCTAAATGGAAGTACGCGATGGATTATGCAGAAAATCGCGGATGGAAATTTAAAATCCTAACAGAAGAGGTATTGTTTAAGTGAGCGAAAATAGAAAAAATCGAAGATCGGAGATATTCAAATCTATTGCAAAGGACCTTAAGGAAGTAAGTTCTGCACTCAGATCTGGACCCGATGTTCCTGCACCAAAAAACAGAATGCTGTATGAGGCCGCAGAGTTCACTAGACCAAAGTCAGAAAAAGAAGTAGAAGAAAAAGTAAATCAACGAGATCTGATCAAAGGTATTTCTAAATTAGACTACACTGATTTAAAACTGAACGTATTCGATGCGATTAAAGAAGTTCGTGACGCTGTAAACGCACCAACCGATGGCGAAGCAGCATTGAAGTGGATGGAACTTGCAATCAGTCAATTATATGAGGATGCAGATCTATCAGTGGAAGAGAGATTCCTTCGAGATGAAAAGCGTCTCATATCTACATCAGGATTCAAGCGTCCCGGTGAGATGTTCATGTTCAACTACGAACCCAGAACCAGATCAAAACTAGAATTCTATGATACTTTCCCTCTGATTTATTTGGTAAAAGTTGAACCGGGTAAGTTACATGGACTAAATCTGCACTATCTGCCGCCAAAAATCAGGACTATATTTTTCATGAACCTACAACAACTCAGAACTGGCGTCGGAACAGAAGCACGCCTGGGTAAACTTGATATTAGTATATTAAAGGCGTCGAATCGGTATAAATACTTTAGACCATGTTATAGAGTTTATTCTATGAAGAGAATCAACTCCAGAATGTTGAAGATACCAGCAGAAGATTGGTCAATTGCAATACAACTTCCTCTGGAGAGATTTAAGAAAACGTCGAAGTATAGTGTTTGGACCAACAGTAGAAGAACAATCGCACAACGAAGAGGAGAAATCTGATGTCCGCTAGATCAGAAGCAAACCAATTAAACCACGCACTTCCTGTAAGTCCAATCGACTCCACGAATGGTTCTTCGGAAGATGTTGTTATTGAGATGCTGAAAAGATCCGAGAAGGAAATGTCCAATCGAAATCAAATCAGCACAAGTGTATTCAATCAATCCAAATCAATTGAAGATTTCTTTCAGAAAATAAACACTACAGGATTATACTCACCATCAAGATACGACATCTCCTTTGATAAGCAAATAGTAAAAAGAGAAGTTCAAGATATGTTGACGTTCCAGTGTATCGACATATCATTCCCCGGTAAGAACTTTAGAACAGCAGATGTTCGAACATATGGACCAGTAAGAAGACCTGTTATTGATGCAGAATTTAACGGTGAATTAACAATGACGTTCCGTGTAAGTCGTGACTTTGCCGAGACAAAATATATCGATGAGTGGATGGATTTTATCTCTTCACCAAGGACTCGATATGATGTGCAATACTACGATGACTACGTTTGCAACTTATACATCGATGCACTAGACAAGGGAATAGATGTAGACGACGTTCCCGGTGTATCTACCTACAAATCAAGCAACGTGCTATACAGATGCGAGGTTCGTGAGGTATATCCAAAATCAATGGACAGTATCCCACTCGGATTTGCAAAGGCAAATGAGATTGCCACGTTCAGTGTCACATTTGCATATCGAGATTGGAGAATCATTCCAGTTCCTGTTGGAAATAATGATGATCTACAAAACCAAGCAATACTAAGACAATTTGACAGACGACAGGTTGGAAGAGAACAACCTAATGAAGCAGATATCGGGAGAGAAGTCGGTCCATTACGCGGCGTGGATTTCCAGATACCCGGTGGTGATTTCGGACTTGCATAAAGTGAAAGGAACAATACACTATGCCATTACCAATAGTAGAGACACCCACATATAGTTTTACACTTCCAGATTCCAAACAAAAGATCAAGTACAGACCATTTCGAGTAAAGGAAGAAAAGGTTTTACTTCTTGCATCAGAATCTGGTGATGTGAATACGATTTATCAAGCAGTTCATGATATAATTCTTTCTTGCACAGACGGAAAGTTGGACATTTTTAAATCAACGTCCATCGATTCTGAATATGCATTGATCAAACTACGGGCATCGTCTGTTGGTGAAACGATGAAACCAGAGTTACAGTGTATTCATTGCGAGAACAGTTGTTCTGTTAACATAAAAACAGATGATCTCGTAATAGACGACAGCATGAAAAAGGATAATCGGATCAAAGTAAATGAATCAATAATCATCGATCTCAAATTCCCTTCGTTTGCAGATGAACTGAGAAACAGCACCATGCAGGATCAAGTTGATATGGTATTTGATTCTGTTTGTTGTTCGATTGATAAAATCTATTCAGATGAGGAAGTTTTCGACGCATCAGACTACAAGAGAGAAGATATTGAAGAGTTTGTGAACAACCTCGAAAGTGATATCTTTACACAAATCCTAGAGTTCATTAAATCAAAACCAAGGGTAAAGATCCCAGTGAAATTTATATGTCCTAAGTGTGAAAAAGAAAACGAATTCCAGATAGAAGGTGTAGACGGTTTTTTCGTCTAATGCTCTGCCATGAATCACTTGAAAATTACTACAAAACTAATTTTCAATTAATGCATCATCATAAATACTCATTGGCAGAGTTAGAAAACATGTTTCCATTTGAACGAGAGATTTACATACAACTACTTGTTGCTCTAATAAAGGAACAAGAGAAAGAACAAACAAGAGGATACTAGAGTGGCCCAGGCAGTAACACTAAAAGACGTAGTAATACAACTAAAATCGATGCACAAGGATCAAAAGCAAAGTGCATCGATACGTCAAATGGTTAGACAAGAATCAATGGCACAGAACGTAGGTAGTTCATATGCTACTGGTGTTCTTGCGGGCAACCTGTTAGGTCCAACCGCAACCAAAGTTGCAGATCGAACCAAAAAGATCGCTAGGACGGCGGTGAATTTTGGAACATTAGGAATTGCACCTACTGTAGGCGGAATCAGTAAGGCCATTCGAACCGCTAAATCAAACAGAGAACAGAAGAAACAAATCAAGGAAGAGATCGAGAGTAGGGGTAATACTCCAGAGAAAAAAGTTGTAAAGGCGATGACATCAAAAAGTTCGGACTCAGTATTCGGTACAAGTGATCGAATTGCAGATGCAGTCGAGAGAATTGCAAATAGCGTTTCCGAACTAGTAGATTCGATGAAATCCAAACCCAAGAACAAGAAGGATTCACCGCCGAAGATCATCACACCGTTTGGATTTGCAGATAAGACCCCAGACACAGAAGATACCCCAAGCACAGCAGAAACCGAGGCCTCCTCGGGTGGTGATATGGCATCATCAAAGAGTAGAAATAAAATGGTACGCTTTGCCCGAGTACAATCTAAAATAATTGGTAGAGCAATTACTAGTAGCACCAAGAAAACTGTAGCAGCAAGTAAAGCAGGTTTTGCTAGGATGGGCAAGGCGTTCATGGGTGCTGCAAGATTTATTATCATGGGAATTGTCAGTGCTATCGGGGGGATAGTATCTGCAATTGCTCCGTTCATCGCACCGATTTTGGCCGTGGCCGCAGGAATCGCGGGGATTGCGGTCGTCGTCAAAGGAATTTTTGATGGCCAGGCAACCGAAGAAGAAATTAGGGCAATGGAAGAAAAATCGGCAAAAATGGGTAAAGGTGCCATCAAAGACTTCAGAGAAAAAGATGCCATCAAAGACAATAGTGTCGGGACAATTCTAGAAATGCAGCAAGCAAAGGTAGATGCTGCAAGAGAAAGTGGTGACAAAGTTGATCTCTTCCTACCGGGACAAGGAACATTCAAGAATCTAGGTGTAGATGACGCCGATGCAATGCTTGTTCAATCAAGAGAATTGAACACAACCGAAGGCACGATGACCATGTCTGCAAGGGATCTCGAAGATCAACAATCGATGGCAGACTTCGAAGGTGGAAAATTAAGTCCAGAACAGATGTCTCTGGATTCACCAATGAATGCAACAGATGCAGAATCATTTACCGATACAGAATATTTCAATAACGAAGTCCAAAGACTGGAAGCAGTAAAAGCAAGTGGTAAAGGTACTGCAACAACAGTACGAGATGGTCTTGGTCTGTTCAGTCCAGTAGCAGTGAGTGATCTATTCACCGAAGAAATAGACATTGACTCTGCAATCGCCTTAGCGAAAACAAACCAAGCAAAGGCAAAGGGCCTTCACATTGGAATGACAAAAAAAGAACTGCGTCGTCAGGGGTTGATCAAAGGTGAAGGCGCCCACTTCGACATCCTGAACAAGTCAGCAGAAGACATGCAAGGTGAAAGAAGCAGTTTCATGGATTTTGCAATAAATGAAGTGGCGCAGAGTGGGGCCCTTGGACTCGGTGGAATGATTGTCGGGAAGATGACTGAACCTAGTCGAAATGTAGGTAAGGCGAGAGACATGTCTACTTCTGCTAATCTTGCAGGCCGTTTAGATGCACTTCAACCAGCACAGGATCCAGCAGCAGAAGTAACTGCCGTAAACAATTCTAAGGTTATCAACAACACAACGAATGTAGAGTCTGGACACATGGTTGACAGTCCGGCGTCCCTGAAAGAAATGCAACACGCGGGGTAATAGGAAAGAGGGTGTCCGAAGACACCCTCTCTCGTTTGGCGTTGAGTTTAGATCAAATCATAATCAATCTTCGCTCGCCAACTTCTCAAAGTAAGACAGTGCATTCTCTTCCTCACCAGAATCATTATCTGAATCACTAGACTCAGTGGACTGGACCCCAGATGATGTAGAACTGTCGGTCTCCGAGAAAGTTCCCTTGAAATCTTCTGCCGTAGCAGTTGACTTCGTGGTGTTGAGAACATGATCCAACTTCTTCTTCAGTTCATCATATGACTTGAAGTTAGATGCATCAGTGAACTCCTTGAGAGCATACTGCTGCTTCCACAGCGTCTCAAGTGCGTCGTCGTCACCGTCATGGACGGCAGAGACTCCATCAAACTCAGACTTATCATAGTTGATAAATCCAGCAACCTTACGAACCTTCAACTTAAAGTTCGCACCCTTCCAGAAGTCGAAAGGATTGATTGGTTCTTCATCCTCAAACTCCGGTTGCATTGCTTCGTTGATCTTGTCAAAGATCTTCTTCCCATACTTGTACAGGAAAACCTTACCTTCATTCTGTGGGTTAGCAGGATCGCTAACGACCAGAATGTTTGAGATGTAGGACAGTCGTCGCTTACGCTGACGAGCAATGTCCTTGTCACTCTCAAGACCACTGTTCCAGAGTTCGGAGTTCATCTCCGAGACTGGATCCTTGTCGCCGATAGTGGTTCGAGAGTTCTCGATGTACCAACCACCGGGGCCTTGGAAACCGTGAGTGAACAGACGCGCCCACGGAATGTCTTCTCCGTCCACTGGGGGAAGGAAACGAACAACGGCAAACCCGTTGCTAGACTTGTCTAGTTCGGGACGCCAGAAACGGTCGTCCTTGTAACTCTCTGACTTCTTGTTGATCTTGTCCGCTGCGGCAGTCAGTGCGCCGATGTCGCGGGACTTCTTCTTGAGATCGCTAAAACCCATGATGATTCTCCTGTATTTGGTGTGTGCGATATGTACGTTGTGTACGACTTATTACTCTATATAGTATAGACTATGTGGAGTGAATGTCAAGTGAAAAACGGTAATTTTGTTTGTCTTGGGAGCATGTTTAGGTCCTGACCTTCTCCTTGAAGTTTCTCAATCAATGGTTTCGAGAGATACTTCGCGGCAACGGCAGGTTCAATATTATGCTCTTCACACAGATCTACAATGGCATCAATGCATGTATGCCCGTTCTTAATTCGGTCTTCAACATCCGTAGTGAATACGGTCTGTAATTTTTCTTCGATCATAGTAAATGTCCTTTCGTGTAAATTATACACGGTTATCAGAGAAAGTCAATAGTCTTCTTTCATATATATTAGAGAATAATTCCCAAAATGGAGAGTACAAGCAATGAGTCTTGACCAAGATGACAACATTCTAGTAGGTGCCGGTACAGGTGGTTCAACACAAGGCGCTAACGTAGCAACAGATTACAACAGTTCCACTGAAAGTCACTATCAGTTATTCAAACAAGCATTTGGAAAAGATGGCGATTTTATTGCCATTGGAGATGGTGCCGATGCAGGATCTAGACCTCTCCCAACCAAACTCTTTCAGGATAATGGAACCGCCCTCTCGGCAGAGACGTTGGCGGCCGGACTCTCTGTACTCAATGTAAACCTTCGAGGTACTTCTGGATCTGGGAATATTCCAGTTGACATCAACGCACAAACTCTTGGAGTTATTCGAGTAGAGGGTAAGACTGGCGGAACACCGATGGGTGTTTGTGGCGATAACTTCCAAATTCGTACTCTCTTCGGTGCAACCGCTGGATACACAGGAAACTATGTTAACGGCGAAGCAAACAATGACTCGGTTGGAGTTCAAGGTATCTCCGGTGGGCATCCTATAGGAATTACAACTGCTGATGGTCCATTCGACATTCGGGCCCTAACTTCAACAGATCAAATTACAGTCGCTGGCGGAACACTAGACGCAATAATCAGTGCCGGAATTACAATTAACGCTGGTGGATCTCTTGATATCTTATCCGCCAGTGGTGTCACTGGATTCGGAACAGGAACTGCTCCTGCACTTGCAGATGCACCGGGAATGACCAAGGGTCTTCCTGTGTTGCTCTATGGTAGTTCGGGCGGAACAGCAGCAGCGATTGGTATGTCTGGAGATGCACTTAAGGTAGCACTTCAGCAAACACTCACTGCCCAAGGATCATTCACCGCAACAGTAGATAACCCCAAAGCAGCAGGATTCTCACAAGGCGCACACACAGGAAACACATACTCCCCTCTTCTTGTTGATGCGGATGTCACAGGTAACACTCTAGGTTTCCCCGCACTTCTATACGGTAGTTCTGGTGGAACAGCAGTTGGACTGCAAGTCTCTGGTGGCGCACTAGTAACTGTAATGAGTGGTGCTTTGCAAGCATCGATTTCTTCCGTTAGTGTTGATGTACCGAAAGCAATGGGATACACCTCCGGTCCTGGCGGAAGTGTAGCAGGAACCTTCGGAAACACAGCAGGAACCCTACAACTTTCTGATCCCGATGTTACTGGTAACACAATGGCAACGCCAGTTCTGATGTATGGTGCATCAGGTTACACCGCAGTTGCACTTGGTATTACTCAAGCAGGCCACGAAGGAGCATTGCTAGTTCATGGTGACATGAAGGTAAACACATCGGCAGCAAATCCACTCCACATCACTTCGGGTGCTAATCACCTTGCAGTAGATGTTCTTGGAATTCCTTCCGTATCAGTATCTGGTATTACAAATACAGTCGTAGTTTCCGCAGCAGGAATGGGTATAACCATCGCCGGCGGAACACTTGATAAAGTCTACGTCCAAGGTTCAACTCTAAGTGGCGGAACACTTGATGTACTAATGGGTGGTACGTTAGATGCAGTATATGTTCAGGGTGGTACACTTTCTGGTGGTACACTCGATGCAGTCTTCGTCCAAGGTTCAACTCTAAGTGGTGGTACACTC
>Ga0098059_1000660_pt1 | contig 19290 bp, 15 predicted proteins | sample 20_taG_FD_92580 | JGI IMG/M metagenome (GOLD analysis project Ga0098059, IMG submission 92580) | Marine viral communities from the Subarctic Pacific Ocean - 20_ETSP_OMZ_AT15318 metaG | ecosystem: Environmental > Aquatic > Marine > Oceanic | place: Subarctic Pacific Ocean | collected 2015-01-19
CAATCTTGACTGATTTAACATCAATCAGTCCTCGAACTTTCTTGTTTAAAAGTCTGTAGATATCTGTTATGTAAAGCGTTTCTCCCATACTTGATGGCTGTGAGAAGTGTCTTGCCAGTACGCGCTGGGCAGAGGCAAGAACGTCGTACTTATTAAATTCTGGGTTTGCTACTGCATGGAACTCAACACCAAAATTAACAATTTTGCCGTCTAAAATATCAACTGTGTCGTGAATCATCTTGTAGTTGCCTAACCACATCTTTAAATTTTCTTTTAAGGTATTATTGGCCTCGGTTAAAAAGTTGTTCGAGTCTTCAGCTAACACATACATATTTAAGTTTCTCTTAAACGAATCAGGGTCTTGAGAAACCTTTACTCTTTTTAATGAGCCAAACTTAGGCGGCATGCCATAAGCTATAGCCTCGAAGTCTTGCAAGGTGACTGCACGGTTTTGAGACGCAAAATTATCGAATGCTCGTCTTTTTAGTTCTTCTGTAGTGGGTATAGTAACACTTCCAACTATCTTTTCTTCGTTGTAGGCCTCTACAGACCTTCTAATATCGGCTACAATGGTAGAAGACACTTTTGTTGGATCATCAAATTCAATAACAGTTTTACCCATTTTTGTGATTGAGCCAATCTTAGCATTAGTATTTCTTGTAGTGTTCTTGCGGTAGGTCACTGTTAGTGTAGTGTTGGCTGGTGCGACACCAAACTTATCAGTATCAAGCAACTTTGATGGGTCAAAACTGGTATCATCAATAAAATCTCTAGAGTGCATCTTGAGTGTAATAGAAGATGGCTCAGCTACGGAGTTTGTTTTAAGTTCGGAGTCCGAGCCATATCCAAATTGCAAATAGTATTTGCCGTCGATTCTCTCTACAGTAAATCTTCTTGGTACCACATAAGGCTTCATTACAGCTGAAACTGACTCATTATCAGCTCCTCGATTTGTAACTGCTCTGTATACTACATTTTGTGAAAGATAGTCAACTTCGTAGTATTCATGCCCCTCATCATCAACAACTGACAGTATTTCTGTTAGATTGTTAGAACTCAAGGCTACCTTTCTAAATTTGGTAAAGTTTCCTATTGGTATTCTTTCTCTAGAAATTTCACCTGAAACTATTTTACCATGCGCCTTTACGGCGTATGAAGTGGGAACACCTGTTGCGTCGGACACTCGGGCTGCGACGATAAGGTTATTTGGGTCATTAAAGAACACATCCTCATCTAAAATAAATGATGTGCCGTCTCCGGAGGACATCGTAGATCCTTTTTTGAGGATCGGTAAATAATCTGTATTTGGACCAAGGCCAACATCATTAGTTGGAATTATAGTGTAAAAGGAGCATACACCTGTTGCAGAAGGTACACCACGATATTTGTAGCCCAATTGCTTAGATAGGCGAACAACATTGGAAAACTCGGCTGCTGTATCAAGAAAAGTCTCGTTGACTTGGTAATCTAAATAGAAAGATAATACATCACCAACATAGGATACTGTGTCGAGCATCAGGGATCCGAAGGAAGCTTCGTTAAAATCTCTATAGACCTCTGGATAGTACCTTCTAGCGTACTGCACTAAGTCTTGTTTGATCGTGTCAAACTCTCTACTAGTATACTTAATTGCTGGTTTTACATTCGCCATATTTAAATCCTCTTACACTAAGTAGTTTTCTATGCGGAAATAGATAGTTCTAAAACATCTGTTTGGTCATAAGGGTCTATCTTGTATACAAGTCGAAGAGCCATAAGATTCTCGGGCATACTTGGATTTGATATGGGACTATCAACTTGCAGGTCCATTATCTTAATATAAGGCAAGTATATCGCAACCTGTTCTCTTATTCTGTTCACCAACACATCGTGTGTCTGTGTTACATTTTGGCGGAACAAGTACCTTCTGATCCCAACGCCAAAATTAATATCCATTATACGCTCGCCGGGAGCAGTAAAAATAACCATCTTAAGGTTTTGCGCGGCGACTTCTTTTATAGTCTGTAAAAGATCATAAGGGCCTTCGCTCTCTGAAATTAGTAATGGTAATCTTGCTGCTAAACCGGGCATTGTTTAATTCTCCTTATCAATCACTGTAATCATCTTCGGGGTTGTAACATATATCTCCGTTTTTATCATATGGTCTGTCCACCTCTTTAGACCAGAGTCTAATGTTAAACTTAGGCCATGAAACATTTATATTATTTTTCGCATCATCTTGAGACTGGTTGGTCATGTCTCCAGTAGCCTCACTTGTATAAGTAGGATCTTGTGAGTTATAAGTGTCCATAAAAGATTGTGCTGCCATTTTCTTTGTTCGATTAAAGGCTTTGTTGTAATTCCAATTTTTAAAAGTAATTGGAAACGGGAAGAGGCTTAGGCCGCCGCCATGATACTCTCCTTCAAAGAACCCTTTTAAACCAGTCGGTTCATACCAACCATCGTCTTGATCTGTATCATCAAAAGCTCTTGCCCCTTCAGGCACCGTAACGTCGTCGCCCAGCATGTGGGCGATGGTGTTGTCCCATTCGGCCTGCGGGACGCTTGGCGTATCCGGGCCGCGGCCGATGGAAGGCAAGAAAGATTGAATAATGTAGATACCTATAACTGATAGGATTCTTGGCATGTTGAAACAGTATCTAAAAAGCATCTTATACTCTGGGCTGCATACCAAATCTTGAACCAGTGGTGTGAATCCGCCGGCGTTGTCGTAAGAGGTTATCCAGTCGTCTGATAAACAGTCCACGTCCATTGAAATGGCTAAGTTTCCTTTTGCTAATGGTATACTTGCTGGGTTTGATGTCGTGCCATCAATGGTATCCCTAAACCAGAAAGCTTTGTTTCTCTCTGTTGTACTTTGGGTAAATGTCTCGGATCCCCCTGTGGCGCCGACAGCCATACCGAGGATCCTATATTTTATATTTGTTGCATATGGCATTGCTATGTCTGTACCCGGATTGCTGTCGTCAAATTCGATAGCCCCAAACGGAAATTTCGGATCTGGGTATGTATCTCCGCTTGGGTTAGGTGGTACAAATATAATTCTTAAACCATATTTCCAACTTTTCCATAGATCTCCTCTAGTATACCCACTAAACAAAGCTGAGTTATCCTGAATGTACTTGTGCCAGTCAGTTGCCCTAACAACTCCAAATAAATTATCAGGCCTTAACATGACGGTTGTCCCCCATATTTCAGGAGCACCTGAGCTTTCTGCGTCAGCATGGTCCTCAATTTCAATAAACTGCTCTAGAACAAAAGGCCAGTAGCGGGCGCTATCGGCAACATCATCCTTGGGAGGCATACACAATACTGAGGCTGGATTTGGTCGGCCTTCGGTGCCGGTGCCCATAGAAACTAAGAAATTAATTGCTTCGTTTGTCAAAGTGGATGCTGGTGTTGTTTCAAACGCGGTAGTTCGATAGATTACATTAGTTGTCGAGGCAACAGAAAATGGATTTGCATCATCGCTTGGTGTGGCCACTGGTGTTGAACCTGCTTCAAAATTTAAATTGCCAAAGCAGCCAAAAGTTTCATGACCTAAGAATATCTCATATAGTGTTCTGTACTCTGGGGGGATTCTTTCGGAGAATTCATCGGAGACATACTTTAATTCTTCTGCGATATATCTTTTAACAATTACTTCTGCTTGAGATTCTACTTCTCTCATAAAGTAATCCCAAGATTCTTCTTTGAGTTTTTTTGCTTCTTTTTCACTCAAGGGACCACCTTCTTCATTCAGTGGCACATCATAGTTTGCATTAAATACACTTTTCAATTGGGCGCCAAAGAAACCGGGAGATAAAACTCTTTTCAGTCTCTCGCCAGTATCGGCATATGGTTTTCCGCTCGGCGTTTCAGTATCTTTTTTCCAAATGCCTTGTAGTGCGTTTATCGTGTCAATAGCCTCTTGCTCGTCAGTGGTCGGCTCAATTATACCAGCATCTACTTTACGACCAAAGTTTTGAACACACTGCTCTAAAAATTGATAGTAATATTCATCGTTTTTCCTTCTACCAAAACCTTTTTTGGAATATAAAAAGAATCCATCTTTTAAAGTCTGGGTGATATAGGCTGTCATTGGGTCGCCGTAAAGTTCGCTTAAGTCAGCTTTAAATTTTATAAACGCTGGCATACCTTTGAGGAAGGCTTCTGCAACATAAATTCTAATCGTAGCTTTAATGTTTCCTTCTATCAGAGCCGCGGCTCCGCGGGTGAGAATCTTATTACAAGGAGCCTCAATTGTACAGTTACTTGGCTGGCTCAGGCGAGGGTCATCGACTATACTATTATGAAATTGTTCTACCGACTCGCTGATTTGTTTGAATCCGATAACATTTTCTCTTTTTGGATCACATGCATCAACTTCTGGTACAAACTTATCAGAGATTCCACACCAGCCGGGCCGGTTTTGCGGAGGCTGCTCATAGTATGCTGGGAACCTATCATTTCCGCCCCAAGCTAAAGGATCTAAGGGTATAGATTCGCCTGTTACGGGATGCTTGTGTGTTTCATCTAAGAATATTTTAGCTGGAGCAAAGGTTGTAGGAGTGTTTCCTTCGAAGTCATCACCACCTTCACCATAGTAAAATGCCTGATTATCATCAGCTATAGTCCCTGCTAAAAATCCAAAGAAACCTGTGTTGACATAGTTAAATACGTCCGTCATACAAGCTGAGGATATATAAGACAAGTTTTCTTCTGCATATGGGCCCGTATTTAAAACTTCTTCAGATATATTATCTCTTAAAATCTTTTCTATGTATTTACCAAACACAACTGCTTGGGCTGACAATTGTTCTGGTCCAACAAAATCATTACCAGAGTTAAGGGTTGATTCTATGTCTAGACCCAATTCATTCTCAATAAAGTCTTGAACACCGTCTGGGAGGCCCGGATCTGTATCGATTACCATCCTCTCTGTTAGCGTTTCTGTTGAGAAAGTTGTTGACGGGGGTGATGACATCATATTGGTACTAGAATCAGAATAATTAAATGTTTCATCTAAAACAATTCTGTAACGGTTGTTTAGTGTTGTAGCTTCATAATCAGAAGCTGTGAAGTTTAATACAAATCTGTACCAACTGGTGTCGTCCTCTGGATAGTAATTACTATATTTAAGTATTAAATCTGGGCTGGCGCCGGGCGTAAACGTTTGTGCTAAGAAGCGATAGCCATTTTCCATTGTAGAACCGGGGTTCTTAAGAATATATTCTAAATATTTAGCAACATATACTGGTAGCAATTCTTCGTGAGAGTTTGGATTTGGTGAGAATATACCAAACACAGATTGCAAGGCAACGAAAGTATTATGGCCAGTGCGGCTGCGGCCTTGGCGGTCGGATAACACCATATTTAAAAAGCCACCCGAGCCCATAAGATCTCGATAGTAGACCGAATCCATTAGTGCGAAGGCGCTTTCAAATAATCCTTCGGGGCCCATTCGGGCTGCGGATGCGCCTGTTGGTAGAGCCGCGGCAGGGATGTCCTTCGGAAGAATACCGGGGGTACAACCATCTCCAATGAGTGGAGGCATACTTTCAAAGGGGCCATTTTGGGCTATTTTAGTTAATTCTTCTAAATCAGATAGGGCTTGACATTTTAGCTGTTCTAATAGTTCGTTAATAATATCTGTGTTTAGACCCTTTTTGACCATAAGTTGTCTTCTTAACTCGTCAACCTCCGCGGCGCCTGTTAAGTCAGAACAAACACCTGAGAAGACTGGCATGTTAGGTTGGACGCGTGTTATAGATGACTGATCCACCATACTACCCAAGGATCTGAAGAAATCTTTAATGTTCGAAATATTTGGGAATATGCATAAGAAAGATTGATGTCTGACCACCACTAATTGATATATTGCTTTATACACCTCTTCTGCTGCAACTCCTGTTAACAAATCTAGGAACTCGCCTTGAGTTAGTATTAACCCTACTTCGTTCATAAAATCAGAGGCCTGTTCTCCATTAGGAAGGTCCTCTGGTTTTTGGCAAGATCTAGAGAACGATGCGAACATATCTGCTGCTGCGCTGTTTATCGCGTCATCAGACGCGAGTGGCATTGGAACTCCTAGTCCGCTTAAACCAGTCTGATCGATGCTGTTTTTAATTGAATCAGCAAAATTATTTGTGGGTTGGTCGACGGCTCCAAATAATGCAGCGACCTGATCTCCAAGCATTCCAAGCAAATTACATAATCCGTTTAGTAAAATGTTTAGAATCATTTCTAAAATAGTTATTATAATTTTGATAACCAACTGCATTATCATTTCTTTCAGAGCTTCCATAAACATTTTCATAAAATCAGGAATGTTGATCTTTTGAAATTTTGGCAGAGTTATATCAAACTGGCCGCGGCAAAAGTCCAATTCTAATGTTTTCATAAAATCTTTTAAAGGTGGATTAAAAAGCGGTGGTGGAGGACATTCTGGGTTGTTTAATATCTTGGTAATTAACTCGGCGCCGGGAAACTTGTTGATCTGCTCTAATAAATATTCTGCGTCGACTGAATCCATAAGTGCTTCTATATAAGCTCCTACAATCGCGTCTATTGTATTGTCGGCAGCTGTGCCGATAGTACCAGCTCCGCCATAGTCGGCGCCTTGAGTCTCACTTCTATAACTGGCTGTTCGTTCTGCTATTGATCTGTCATCATCCTCAGCTTCGATTTTTTCAACAGTTCCGTCATCTTTAGTGATGGTATACCCTTCTTTAATTGGTTCTCCAGCATCATTAAGATCGACTTTATAACTATAAGCTCCGGGATGGTAACCTGATTCCCATGGAGCAGGTAATGAGTCCCAGCCGGCATCTGCTACCTTTTGTTTAACCTCAACTTGCTTATCAGGGGGAAGTCCCGATACAATTATGCCTAGAAATTCTGTGGACATTCCTCCTAAAGCAGCTCTGACGATAATTCTTAGGGAATCTGCTAAATCAATTCCATTGGTTAAGCAGGCTGTGGCCATACTCAACAAGTCTAGCAAGCCACATACACCCAGTTTGTTTAAAATGTTTTGGTATAAGTCTTTTACACCTTCACCCTTCGACAACTCCAAAAGTTCCGACAGATTCAAAAAGACTTTATCGCCAGTGATTATGCTCGCTGTTTTTGAGTCGATAGCTCTTTTAAGCATATCATCAAAATTCTTAAGATCTGCTTCATGTATCGCTTGACCTCTTCGATCACGACAAACCTGTTCGCCAAACTTTGCGACGATTGCATCGGGTAGGCTTACAATTTCATTTACAATCGACTGGGCTGCTTGTTGTAGGGGGCCATCGGCCATGACAGGATCGCCTAGAGGATCTTCAATATTATCTGTACTGATTGGAGGATAAGTGTATTTGGTGAAAAACTCATCCCATGCTTTAGGATCTCTTGCTCCAGCATCTGTGTGCATATCTACTAACGAAGCTATGTACGCCATCGTTCGTGGATCGTTTATAGGTTCTAGAGCTTTGAACCCGCCAAGGTTATCACCACCTTTCTTCCAGATTAATTCTATAGGTTCACAATTTCGCTCATTTGCCTGAGCATAGATAAGTTCGTATTCTGAGTTAAACCTAAATTCCACCTTTTCGGCGGCCATCTTCCCGTTTAACTTAAAACCATTTCGGTTCATTAATTGAACCAGAGCCGGAACAAATAGTCGTAACTTTTTTGATTCCGATACAGGGCTAAAATTATCTATATATTGGCCGGTTGTCCAAGACCATAAAGCATATTGGTGTCCAAAAAATCTGAAAGCTTCTCGCACGTCGCCGATCATAGTTCTTATATCTTCGGCCATCAAGGTACAGCCGGCTGGACCTATAGGAGGAGCTTCATCCTCTGTCGTGTCAGATTCAATTAGTTGTATTGCATCAATGGTTGCAACAGGTACGCATACAAGCACCCTAATAGGCATGAGTGGACGCATGGGAACATCGTATTGTTTCGGCATGGCTGCGGCCAGTACAATCTCCATTGTTGCGTCGTCAAGCGGTTCCTTTCCAAAGTATTCCAGCATAAGATTTACACCTTTTTGCTTTTGTTCTTCTAAGAAATCTTCTCTAGTGGTTTCGTTGTTAAGAATGGTAGCATCTGTTTCGGTTGTGTCGACCGTTACACAATACTCACAAGTTTTTCCGTTTAGGAATACATCGCCTTCTTCTTTAAATCGCCAGTTTGGTACAATAGCATCAGGGTTTTCAACACACGGTGGGCAGTCTTCCGGAACTGGTGTTGGGGGTGGTGGGTCATCACACACTGTAACAGCGAGGCCGGCCTGTACTAATTCTTGATATTTTTCTTCTGTTATGCCCCATGTTGGCTCATCGGTTCCTTCACCAGAAACGTCTAAGAGAACAGCCCCATCCGGATCGTAGGGTGTTCTTAGTATTGCATGTAAATCATCGTCAGTAAAGTCAGCATACGGAGAATCAGTAGCTTTTTTAAGTATTTTTACAATTAGTCTTTGGGCTGCATCACACAGGCTGTAGGCACCGGGGTTAATGTACTCGTTTCCCGTGCTGGAAAAATGCAACCTTACTTGGACAGAATATCCTAAGCCTTCTACGGGGTCATATACATTGATAACGTTATCACCGTCAAATTCTGTATGCTTCTCGTTTTTAATATATTCTAAGGCGCCGTATAGGTACACCCAATCGTAATCGGTACCAATTTTCCCAGTTGTTAACATTGTATTATTGGTATATTTTTCTCTGAAATCTATACCTTCGATGTGGCGGCCGTTGGCATCTACAAAATCGTCTAGATTGAAATCCAGACCATAGGGAACTTCATCATCACCATCTTGGCTTGTTTTTCCATAGCCTTCGCCGCCATCATCTTTAGAAGCCGCCAGTGGGCCCATAAACTGCATTAGGCACCACTGTTCATTCATTTTGTTATCATGATCGCGCTCGTAGTTATACCACCAGCCCTTGGGGTAGTTGACCGTATCGCCGCCCGGTTGGTATTGGGCGCCTTCTCCATACATTAAACTGTTTAGCTCGACTAGACGGACCTTTGATTCATAGCTGGTTTCTATCGCGCTGGCCCACCACGAAGGCTTTTGCGACAGAATACCTTGCTCGTCTTCATTCCAATTGTATCGAGCTGCTTTTTCGTCGTAATGTGACATTAAATTTACCTGTGCCTGTTATATAATTAGTTTGTGCCGTTAAATCTACTACAGATCCATTGGTCGCCGGCGGGTTCAAAGTTGTCGAACCTAAATGTTGTGGTATTAATTCGATGAGTTTGCATCGGGGCGATTGCGCGAGTATAAAGTAGTGTAGTATTAGCGATGCTGGCTAGTGCAGCGGGAAAAGACGGAGTTGTTGGGGTTCCCGGGAGTGGGCTTACAATCTGATGGAAATGTGTTCCTAATGTAAAGTTTGTCTTTACAAGGCCCCATGAGTTAGCACTAACTATAGCTGCCAAATCATCCATCAGATCTGTCATATCAGTTAAACAAGCAACTAAGGTATTTCCTAATGGAATTGGTTGTAGATTCGTATCATCATTGCCGGCTATTAAATCAATGCCAACGGTAGTCTTAATGTTACCACCTTTTGAGTTCTGGACTCCTCGGCCTTCGGTAACTATCTTGACGCCGTGTCGGCCGATAATACGAATGTCATCAGCCTTCATACCAATAGCGGAACTGCCTTTACTAGGTCCGACGAAGCCGCCAGCCAAACCAAAGTTTCTATCTACATCTGTTGTCTGGCTTACATGTATTCTTGCTGCATCGGTAATAAAATTTGGGTCCACTGCTGTGTTTGAATTTAATGGGCCGCGGCCTACAACAATGTCTACAGTGCCTGCCCCTGTTGCACCCTGCCCTCCATAGCCGCTAGCTTTGTTTGATGGGCGATCTTTACCTACAACAATCCAAGCATTTGTGGAATTACTTATAACCCTTTCACAAGAGGCCGCGGCGTATTGCGGGATTGGTTCAGCCATAGCATCATTATTAAGACCCTTGCCAGTAATGCCCTGTTCAATTTGTGGTACACTTTCTTCAAGTTCGGTAGTACTTGATGGATTCTTTTGCCTGTCGTGCAGGGGAGCCAGAATCTTGCCCATTAATGTGAATAATAAATTTGGTGTCATGATGATAGGTGTAATCCATCGTCCCACATTTGTCTTGCGAGCTTTTGACGTTTCTGAAATGAACTAGTATGGCGGCCTTTGGCCTTCTCAGGCTCGTCTGGATTTGCACAGCCTTTGCAGTTTTCAAATTTGTCCGCTATTTCGCCAGCCCAATATACTGCCAAATCTGCTTCAGAGAGGCCATTGAATTCTGTAGCTGCAATATTGGCGGCTCCGAATGTCTGGGGCATTTTAAATGCCATATAATCGAATTGTTGCTGTACGTCTTGTAGGTAGAGAAGTACTGCTTCCTTATTGTCTTCGGCAATTGGCCAAAGCCCGGTGGTACCTTGTTCCTGTAGTCTTTGTAAAAACAGTTGTCCTTGACCTCCTTTGGCGCAAATATTAAATTGCCAGTATCCATGAGAGCACTTGTAACCACCGTTAACAAATATTGCGTTGGCTCCGTTTCCTCCAACCTGATTTCGTGGGTCGCCGGCTGCGCTAGCGTTTAGGCTTGATTCAATTTGTGCATTGGCTGCGAGAGCAACCAAGAAAGCATCACTATATATATCAGGCGTCTCGTCCTTTATGCTTTGTATAAAAGCGTTGGTGTCTCCACTAGGTGGTGGAGGTATCGTTCCAATTGGAGAGGCTGTAGCCCAGTCAAATGCGCGTTGGAAAATATTTCGTTTGCGGCCGAATGAGTCTAAGCTTGCTGGTTCTACAAGTTTAGTGATTGTGCCGTCTCCATCTAGCATCACTATATCACCCGATTTTAGTTGCGGCATATCATCATGACTTGTTGGAGAAGAAAAAAATGCATCGTGCATAGATAATTTTACCTTGTCTTCATTTGAAAGTTGTGGCCGGCCGCTTGGATCTGTTTGGTCAACGTCCATTAATAACCGCATGTCTGGTGATGGAATATGTGCGTGAAGTTCTGGTACCCGAACAATTGCAAAATTACGCATTATTGGTATTGTATCTTTCTTGCTGATCCGGCCGGCTTTCTTAGCCGTGGCGGCCGCTGCGGGATTGACTGGGCCGGCGGTTTGAACCTGAGTTGCTAATAAGACTAAACCTTTATGCTGCTTTTTAATATCAAAAATATTACCTCTCTCGACGAGACCATCCATCAAATAGCTAACCAGAGATTTACCGTTAAGTTCTTCAGTAAGAAGCGGGCTCTCCATGTCAAAAGAAAGATCGTTAAGCTCACCTAAAGCTATGTCCTTAAAATCTTCCGCGGCGTTGACGAGATCTTCTGTAGCCATGTTATTCAGCTTCCTTAGTTGGGTTTTGCAACAGGTCGAAAATCTCTGCCTTATCCGTGTCTGATAGGCCGGTCTCTCCACTTTGTTGCTTGTGAATAAGGGTTGATATCTTAACTAATTGTTCATTGCTTCTTTGTAAAGTTTCGACGTATTTAGCAGCTACAGACCCAACATACTTATGATGTTCTTCATCTTTACCTATAAGGCGTATAACGTCATCGAGCAGGTCTTTGGTAATGCCGCGATCATCTCTTATGTTTGCTATAGCTTCTTCTAAATAGTCGTCTAACTTTTTCATATTTCACCGGAATTCCATTTGATCCTGAATGTTCGATAACGAACTCTCATTTTATTTAGGTTATTAACTACCTGCTTAGTGTTTAAGCCGGTAATCTCTCTCAGGTATAAATAAATAGCTTTCTTATTGAAAATTTCTATGTCATCGCAGCTTTCCATTAAAATTTTAACTGCTTCAAGAACCTTTCTTTCGTTCTCTTTCATCTTGTCGTGTTCCCAAGAGCTAACTTCTTGCTCTAGGAATGACCAAAACTCTTCTGCGGCACGTTCTTTAAGATATGGATTAGTAGTTGAGATATGCTTTAATTCTAGTTCTTTAGGTAACTCGAATATATCCATCTCTTGACGATTCTGTTTTGACTTTCGCTTAACCTTGTGAATAAACCAGTTCTTAGTTATAACACTAAAATAAGAAAAAGCCTTTGAGCCTTTGCTTTGGTCGTATTTGTCAAGTATTGTCACGAGCCATATTTTACATTCATCACGCAACGAATCAATATTTGGTAGCGTGGTGAATTTATAGGTAAACACAATCTTGTCCACCATCTCGTCAAAGACAGGCCCTATATATAATCTATAGAGTTCTGTTCTTTCACGGATATCTTCAGTGGCGACATACCTAAGTATGGCATCTTCGTGTACCTGCGTAAAATATTGTCTAGAAGGTGCCCCTGATCCTCTTCGGATTCGACGGCGCTTCTTCGGCTTCTTCTCTGCTGTCGGTGTTGTATTGCTCAATTTGTTCTTCCTGCTCATTCATTGGTTCCCCCTCTTCTTCAGTCAAGTATAAAATCTCTTCAAATGTTTCTATCTGTTCAACTATATCTTGGCTATGTTTAAGTAAATTATGCAACACTTGATCTCCATAAAAGGATTCCAAGCCGTATACTGATTTAACATGGTTTGAATAATCAGACAGTACTTCAAGCAAATCATTCATGTTTTCGGAAAAATAAATCAATGTTCTGGATACGCGAACTGCGTACCAAACAGAAAAGACTGTAGTTATCATCGATAGCATCAATGCTGCCATCAATATTAATGTTAGGTTATTAATCATCTAGATCTATCCCCTCTCTTTGAAATCTTTCTTTTTCTTGCTTTACTTCTTCTTTAGCTTCTTCTATGTGTTGTCTTACCACTTGGCCTACCTCTTTTTTAATATTGGAAGGCTTACTAGAAACATTGAACGGCGTAGAATAGTCTCTCTGTAAAGAGCCAACTGCGCCGCACAATCCACAATCTGTTGGTTTATCAGAAAAAGAATGAAAGATATTTACCGTTTTTTCACACGAAATGCATTTGTATACATAATTAGGCATTTATTATTATTCTGCTTCTTTATTTGGAACGCGGACAACTGGTGGATTCATAATATTTAAACCACCGTCCGTGTTAACAAACTGAAATCCTTTTAGTGTCGGAACAATATCGGTTTGTTCCATCAAGGACTTCTGTAAAGCCATCATCAAAGCCCCTAGGGCCTGATCTGACAATTCAAATGTTTGTAATTCACTCATTTTAACTCTCCTCTTTAATTATTGCTCTTCCGAGCAGTTTTTCCCAGTCTCTCTCTGGTCTAACATTTAAGTTAGTCTTCCAAGCTCCCGCAAGGACACTTGGCTCTACTCCATTAGATCTAGCATGACTCATCATTGCTTGAAGATCTTTTGGAAAACAACTTCCACCGAATCCGCATTTTCCATCCGGGCCGGGGACTGCTAAGTGTGAATGACCGACGCGGCCGTCACGGACAAATCCATCAACAGCGGTTGACCAATCTACACCACTTTGGTCTGCTATCAATTTCATCTCATTCATAAATGAAACTTTGGTAGCAAAATAACAGTTATTCATATATTTGATAAACTCTGCTGTCTCAAAGTTTGTCTGAATTGTTGGCGTAGAGTTTCCAAACCTAACATTGAAAAGCGTTGCCACTTTATTTGTGTCTTTGCGCTCACCGCCAAGAATAAACCTAGCTTGATTAATAAAATCAAACTTTGCAGATCTTTCGGTCAAAAACTCTGGATTGAACACAAGTGTAATGTTCTTGTATTTTTCTTGGAATGCCCTTGTTGTTCCCGGTACTACTGTTGACCGTACTAAGACAACACAACCCTCCTTTGTTCCATAATCGTTAATTTCGCCCAACACCTCTTCTAAAATTGAAAGATTGATAGAGCCGTCGATGTTCGACGGTGTAGGTACCGACAAAAAGATAAAGTCTGATTCTTGCAGAACCTCTTCGAGAGCATGTGTGGACTTTGCTGGATTCTTATCAAAGATCCTAAGTTTTGCTTGATCGAAGCCTGTTTGGGCTGAGAACCCATAGGCTACTGACGACCCCACAAAACCAAATCCGATGATTCCAATATTGATCATGTTAACTGTCCCTTAAGAATTTCGAAACATTCTGAAATGCCTTCTTTAATTTGTTTCTTGGGTTCCCATCCTAATTCTTTTAGCGAAGACATGTCAGCTTTTGTTAACAGCACATCTCCTTTTCTTTCTTCAACATAATCAAATTGCACTTCAGGGAAGTGTCCGTTAACAATGTCCTTCATTTCGTTAAGAGAAATATTGTCCCCTGTTCCAACATCAAAGCTTTGGCCAGCAAACTTGCCTTCATATTCCATAGCAAAGATATTAGCTGCTACCACATCATTTTTGTGAGCCATATCTCTTCGTTGTTCACCATCGCCTGTAATGAATGGATTGTTTCCGTCTCGGATAAACCTCATCCAATTTGCTACGGCTGTGGCGTATGGGCTGTCAGCCTTCTGGTCTGGGCTGTAAACATTAAAGTAGCGGAGTGTCACGGTATCAATTCCGTATAGGTCTGAATATAACTTTGTCTCAAGTTCAGATGTTAACTTTTGTAGTGCGTATGGGCTAGTTGGCCCATCACCATTGCCGACTACTGAAGAAGAACCTGAGTATATCACCCTTTTTACATTTTTTCTTTTGGCAAAATCCAATACGATACTTGTTGATAAAATATTGTTCATCATAGTGTGTACAGGCTGTTCTACACTATAGGCAACTCTTGGAATACATGCAAGGTGAAAAACATAATCAAAATCATAATGTTCAATTCGCTCCAAACCGTTTAAAATATCCCAACTGTCATCTTTCTTATAATCTATTCCGACTACATCGTGACCCATGTTAACTAAAGTGGCATATAAAGATGCCCCTATGTATCCTTGGTGCCCTGTTACTAAACATAAAGCCATTATTTATCTCCTTTTAACTTATTATCGTAGTTTTGAACCTGAGTAGAGTTTTTAGTTCTATTCGATTCGTGAATTCTGTATTTGTAGAGTGGTAGGGGAAGATTGTATACTTTATACTTTTCCTTAAACCTGCGGATCATCTCGTGACCCTCTCTCATTTTATAATCCTCGTCGTAAAAACCGATGTCGCACAAGGATTCATAAGTAAACATAATGCCGCAAGCCACAAATTCTTTCTCGGAACTGTGACGGCTCATTATCTGACCAGTGTTATCTACTTTAAAATAGTCGCATGCTACTGCTTGACAGTTCATGTTAGACTTCATGATCCGTGGGCCAGAGTTCATATCAAGAAAAGTCGAAAGCATGTAAAGAAAATGCTTTGAAACATAATCATCAGAATCAACACGGACAAAATATTGTCCTAGGCTGTTCTGTAGAATTTTATTTAAGGATGCAGGTAGTCCTAGATTCTTTTCGTTGTTGATCAGACGGATATTAAGATGTTCTGAGAATGTATTACAGATGTCTTCTAGTCTTTCTTCCGGATCGTCATTAACCAGTACAATTTCGAAGCTATCCTTGCCAATCGTTTGGTTGACTAAGCTTCTTAAACATCGGTGCAGCCATCTTTTTTGTTTATAACAGCTAATTCCTACCGTGATCTTGTACATAACTCTAATATGCCTCTTAGAGCCTTTGTTTGGCTCTCTATTGTTGCCCCCGCAACGTGAGGCGTAATTACTATATTGTCTCTTTTAAGATTGAAAAGTTTGGATTTCCTAAGTTTTTCAACGTCTTGTTCGTTACAGAGAACGTCACAAGAATAAAATATCTTATCTTTTGTTACAAGGTCGTAAATGTAGTTTTCATCTACAGTCTCGCCCCTTGATGTGTTGATAACAATCAAGTTTTTCTTGAAGTCATCTAATATACCGTTACTTATAATCCCTTTAGTTTCATCTGTAAGATAACAACTTATACATAATATATCAACATTTTGCAGGTTTGTCAAGGAAAAAACTCTTTTATATTCATCTTTTTTCACATAAGGGTCATAATACACGACATTCATACTAAAAGCTTCTGCATATCTGGCTAGTTTCCTACCAATTCGGCCCAAACCAACAATACCTATAGTTTTGCCTGCTAATTCGTTGGATCGTAGGTATCTTTCATTATCATCATCTCTCCACGCAGCGATACTGTTTACTGCTGGAATAAACCTTCTAAATGCATTCATAACATGCAGCCAAGTAAACTCTGCTGACGCATGGATATTCTCTAGGACATCTCGGTTGTCTAATAAGCATTTTACAGTTATGTCTCTACTTTCTAGATATGGCATATCCAAGTGGTTAACTCCTGTTGATGGAGTACCTACAGCCTTAAGATTCTTGTAACGTGAAAAATAATCCTCACCTAAAAAAACATCGGTGCCCGGATTTACTATAATACACTCTGGATCTTCACTGTCTGGTGTATATCCTAGCGAATCTAGAATTACATTAAGGTCTTGCTCTTGTAAAAAGTTGATCGGGCATTCAATCTTAACTCGCATGACGCTCCTCAAGAAGTATTTCTGCTAACTTAAAATCTAACATTGTATCAATATTTACTGAATCCTGCTCTGGCATCACATAAGCCATGCAAGTTTTACCGTGGCGAGAAAAGTCATCAACAATACAATTTCTCGTCATTGCATATATTGCTCCATTACGAATGTAGCATGGCTCTAAGTCTTGGCGACGAGAGCCTTCTCCTTCTGGGAATTCTGTTGTAAAGTCTTCTAGCAATCCGTCGACAATTCTCTTCATACGAACTGGATGTTTATCCTGCATTTGAGTGACCGAGGTTACACTTTGACTGCCGGCAACAACCATCAAGTCCAATGCTTCGACAATATAGTTTGCAGAGCGCAGAGGGGCCACACAAGGCATTTCAATTACATAATCATATCTCACATCATAATGTTTCTCAGAAGCCAGCACAGCATGCTGTAAAGCGTCTCGGGACCATACATGATCCAGAGCCAATTCTTCTGGTCGAGTAAACGGAACTGAGGCTCCATGAGATTTTGCTACTGCTGCTATCTCTGGACAGTCTGTACTGACAACCACATTATCAAAAACGCCAGACTCTAGGGCAGCCTCAATAGTCCAAGCAATAAGAGGCTTGCCAGCGATTGCTTTGATATTTTTCTTTGGGATCCCTTTTGATCCTCCTCGCGCCAATATAACTCCTAATACTTTCATCTTACCACCTTTGATATATTATTAAACTGTTGTCCATATTCTTTAATTGTCTTGAGTTCAGCCAAATCCATTGATCCAATGTGATCATTTCCTTCCATACCCTTGTTTAGTGTAAAATGCTTCTCTACAACTTGAGCACCGTGGGCAATGTTATAAAGAGCATAAGCTGGGCCATAGGAGTGATCACTGAGTCCAACAACATCTTCATCGAAATGAAACTTCTCCAAGTCCAGAAAACTTGTTGGATATTTTGAAATACAATTAAAATACTTTACGTTCTTGCGACCAAATGGCAACCAGTGGTTTTCCCACATGCCTAGTGAAACGTACACTAGTTTGCCTGTGTCGATTATCTTTTCACACAATTCAGGCTCTTTTACAACAGTCCTGCTTGCAATCTTATACAGATTAACGTCCAGTGCTTCACACCAATCAATCTTTTCTTCATCAAAGACAGACGCAAAAAATTCTATACCGTGTACATCACATATATCTTTAACTTGGCGAACTTGTTGAAATGTAAATTCGTTCTTCTTTCGTGACTCATCGCCGAATACGCGTATCGAGTCATACAGTTGGAACTTAGCATAGTCTGCTCCACCGATTGCTGATTGGCGGACTAACTCTTCTATCTTACGAAAGTCTCCATTGTGGTTAATTCCTATCTCTGATATAATTTTTACTTGCTCATGCATTGATAAAATCCTGTTTTTTTATAAATTCGGATACTCTTTCATATCCATGTTCTTTTAGATAAGGTTCACATACCTCATAAATTGTTTTAAATGCCAGTTGTACGTCACTTGTAAGTTCAGAGGCTAAGGCATACGGAAGATAAGATTCATATTTATAGGCTTTCGATTTATCAATAGTCGGCATTTTGAGCGGTCCGGAGAGACCTAAAATATTTTTGAGTCTTAGAAGTTCTTCTTGATCTCCAAGAACTATTTTTTCAAAATTTACAATGTAATGGTTTTTAATATTATGCTTTTCTAGATCTAGTCTTAGCCTATCAATAATTAAAATCCAGCGCAAGGTGTACAACAAATTCCAAAGGATTTTTTTCTTATTAGTATCAATACGAATACTTTCTGGTGAAAATTTAATATTTGGCCACTCAAGGCCGCCAAGAGCCGTAAAAAGATAGTTTACAGTGTCGGAACTTGTGGTCTCCCACTCCTTCGTCTGCCTTTTTACCTTATCGTGTACTAGATGACCTAAGAAATAATTGTCTGTTTTACTAAGCGACAGATCAATAGGATTTCTAAGAACATGTATAATAGGGGCTTCTGGGAAGGCTTTAGATATATGTGGTGTCATCAAACTTAGGCCCGGTAGTTTGCAGCAATTGTGGCCCGGGCCTGAGTGGCTGCGAGATTTTAAGATACCGCCTTTAAACAATTCGTTTTCTTGCTTGTCTACAGTATCAAACGGCCAGCTTTTTTCTAAAATGTCTTTAACGCTATCGGTGTCGTAATCCTTTGATGCATCAAAGCCAGATTGAAAACTATTAAGCGGCCCTCTCCAAGCAAAATTATTGTCGTTTTTAGAATTTGTGGCTTTGCCTAAATCATAACCATTTAGTTTGGCAATCTCGGCTATTAAACTAGTTCCAGAATGCCACACCCCTGATATAAAGACTTGGTTATGCATGGATAATCTTCAAGTTCTCTAGTTCGGGTAGGGCTGCATTGGTAATCATCTTGAAATTAACGTCAGGGTTACGCTTCACCACATCAACAAAGTGCTCAACCATGTTTGTTCTGTCCATTTTGGCCTTTTGTTGTTTCAGTGGAGCCTGCCATGGACGACGAAAAAGGTAATCATTCTGATAGAAGTCAAGGCCAACAACCCACAAATTCTTAGGCTTTAGCACATGTGCGGCATAAATAATAGCTAAAACACCAGTATTTGGGTGTTTTTTGGCATAATTACCCACTCCTTGGAAGAAATCGTTGTATCCAAGTAACTCTTCTGGTAACATGTGGCATTTCAAGCCGTAGCTTTCGTACAAGCGTTTCATGCCCATTGTCATATGATCTAGCTCGCACTTAGTAAATTGAATATCTTGAATGTTAAGTTCTTTATAGTGTTCGGGTAATAGAGGAGCTGTTTCTAGTCGGTTCACAAAGTGAG
>Ga0098059_1000661_pt1 | contig 19284 bp, 10 predicted proteins | sample 20_taG_FD_92580 | JGI IMG/M metagenome (GOLD analysis project Ga0098059, IMG submission 92580) | Marine viral communities from the Subarctic Pacific Ocean - 20_ETSP_OMZ_AT15318 metaG | ecosystem: Environmental > Aquatic > Marine > Oceanic | place: Subarctic Pacific Ocean | collected 2015-01-19
CTCATAGTCTCCTATGACCTCTTGAATGATTTCTAACAATCTGGTTTCGGAGATCTTCATTTTATTTACCGCGCCAGTTCGTGTTAGCAGAGCCGAGGGCGCCTTGGCGAGCGTTTTGCTTACGCTTTTCGGCTTCTTTTTCTTCCGGGGAAGGGCGATAAGTCGAGTGCCTCTCTGGTTCGCCACGATAAGTCGAGCGCCTCTCAGGTTCGCCGCGATATTCCTCCAGCTCCATCTCGCCATCAGTATCGCCCACAGGCACAGGCTTATCGTAGTGGCTAGTGGGATCAAACAGCGGGTTGGCGCGCATGGCAGCAACAGCGCGTGCCGTCACTTCGTCGCGGTCGATGCCCTCGATGGCATCAGCCAACTCAGGAAAGGACGCAAACTGGTCGATAATCTTTCGTGCCATCATTTTTGCGATTGCGGTGCCCTCTGGCGTGCCGAGAAGTTCGGCAACATTAGAAGAGTCGTCTTCAACTTCGGGTTCGGCGAATTGATCTATCGACGCTCCCACAAATTCAAGCTCTTCGCGGATAATCTCTTTAAGTCTTTGTTTGGTGATTTTCATTGCTTTGCCTTCTTTAACGATCCGCGGGAAACTTGTCGATTCTTCTTCCCGTTGGCAGTTTCTTTATCAAATTTTACAGCCACATTGGTATTCTTGGTTCCGGCGTGAGTTACAACACCTTCTCCATGCTCTTCGTGACTTACTCGTGAGCCTGTCGGAAATGGGGCGCGGACCTCATCTAGTTCTTTCGTATCTGATTGTTGCTTGTTCGTCTGGCGGTTAAAAACAGCGTCGTAGCGATCCCTCCAATGTGTGTCAACTTGGTTCCGTTGATCGAGGTAGTATTCCGCCACTGCCTGGCCCCTCTGATGTGCTTCGATCATCTTGTCGTCTTCAGCGCCCTCCCAGTCTTCATTAATGACAGAGAGTTCTTCTTTGATAATTTCTATGAGTCTAGCTTTTGAAATCTTCATTTTGTGTTTCCTTGTTAGAGCGATGCTTCATGTCTCTCAACAAATCCTCGCCCATATCCCTTATCTCATGCACCATCTTTGCTCGCTTATGTATCTCTTCAAGAAGAATCTCCATTACACGATAGCGTCTATTCTTCATGAGATCTCCTACAGCGACATAGCTAGTGTCAACAATAAATAGTTATCTGATGTGATAAGAGTAGCATTTTCCAAGCATTTCTGAAAGTCTTCTTTTTTCATTGACCCTACATCCTCGTGGTCTCCGATATTTACTTTCCAAACCTCAATGTCAAAATCCAATAGTGTTTTAATAATCTCTAGTTCTTTCTTTGTGGCATCGGGATCCAATGCAATGTATACGCCTGCGTCTTCTTTGACGATCTTGCGCAGCAGAACCGAGTACTCATTTAGCGTGGACCCCAGGATTGGCACCGCATTACGTCCCGCCAGAATCGCATCAAAGACTCCCTCCACCAAAATGATATCTGATGTCCAATCAACGAACAGATCATTAAAAACAACATTCTTGCTAGCTGGTGGGTTCTTATACTTTGGATATGCCTTGTTGTCGTATGACCGAGAGATGAAGTAGTTTAAGTCCCCCTCGTCATCAAAAGAAGGAATAATGATACGACCTTCATAATCACCCTGAGAACAGTATCCCATCTTCCACCATACGATGTCTTGCTTGCTGATTCCTCTTTTACGAAGGTAGTTGCGCGCTGCGAAGCCTGTCGGTGGAATGTCCTTGGCGGCCAAGGAAATAAATCCTTCTGGCATATCCAGGATCTGCTTCTCTTCAATCTTCTCGCCGAAGAGATCTTCTAGCTGATCAAAATTGATTTCAGTTGTTAGCTCACGCCACTGTGACTTATCAGTGTTTGTTCCGAAGCGTCGGATGACGCGATAGATGTTTTTGCCGCGGGTGTCGCAGACCCAGCACTTGTAGTAGCCTTTTTCTACGTTAACAGAAAACTTACGCTTGTGATGCTTGCAATAAGGGCAAGCAAATAGATACTCATTGTTGGATCGGTAAGAATGTCCGAGAACATTAGTTAGTATCTTGAGTTTCTTCGCTTTCACGGATCCAGCCTGCCCTTGCTATGACATAGCTATCCGACCGGTCAGCATAACCAGCCTTTGGATTTCCATATCTAGTGTATTGTACATCAAAGCCGGGCACGTTGTCAATAACAAACTGCAAAGAAACTGCTTTTGCCTTTTGTCCCTTGGGAATCTTGATACCGCAGAGCTTGCGGGCAGATGTTGCGGCGAGGTATTTGGGTTCGCCATAAAACATATTATAGCACAACCAGGAAACAATGCCATTTATTTTTGATAAAAGTGATAAGGTTTGGGCTGATGAGAATCCTGAGCGGAATGATTGGAGCGACTGCTCGACATATACCTGCTCTATATCGTACTCCTCGTTTATCATCTCAAGGCGAGATCTCACGATTTCTATTTTCCGGAAGAAGCTCTTTTCTTTTCGCAAATCGATGTGATCGCAGGCAAGAATATTGCCCTCATAGTCAAGCACTGTATAACCAGTGATGCTGGTGGATATGTCTAGTCCTAAAATCATGAGGATATACTATCAGAGATCTAGCTTAATCTTAAAAGTAAAATCTCTTTCAACTGTTTTTCTAACCGGCGTGGCCACCTTTGCAATAGCAATCAAATTCTTGTTGCCGTCATAAAGTCCGACCTTGGAAATATATGTAGTCTTCTCAAAGGATCCCGTAGGATCGGCATAAGAAGAGCTTACAACGTTCTTAATCTCCATCTTATCATTTTCAATGTATGCCTGCGAGCTACTGTTGGCAAAGTTGTTGGCGGTATACTTGATAAAGGTGGGATTTGTTGATTGGTTAAGCTCCCCTTTGGGGGCGCTAGCAAACGCGGTCAGGGTTTGAACCATCGATGTGCCACTCATTTCCATCAGGAAGGACGCACTAGGCGCTGTGATCAATCCCACAGCAGGATCGGGTCCAGGACCTAAGTCGTCGCCGACAGTGCCCAATACAGAGCCTGTGAGGGACTGTGCAAATACTGTCCATCGAGGGCGGCTCAATACCGATGGGCTCGTGTAATAACTCTGGTCATCTGACAAAGATACCGAGCTTGTTAAGATAAGGAACCCCTCATTGTAAAGCGCCAACCCAATAGCACTGCCAGAGGTCTCTCCGTAGGTACCATACAATACGCCGTCGCGATTAGTGTCTTGTGCGCGTGCAATCAGGGTACCCGTAATATAATAGTTAAGATCCACGGTTCCCTGTTTAATGGTTGACCCATAAAAAATGCTCGGTATATTGATCAGCCCTAGTTCTATTAAATTAAAGTCTCGGACGCTGCTAGAGTAGGCAAATTGTGGATTAAGATAACTATAGTGATTGATTGTATTCTTTAGTGTCAGGATGTGTGAAACCGCACCAGTCATATTGGTGGGACTTACATAAATTGGGGCACTGGAGGATCGAGGGGTCGTGGCCGAATAAAACTCTTTAGCGATGCTGGCAGTGTAGGGATAGTTGCTAATCAGAACATCACCATATTGAGATGCATCCCATGAGGCGGCAGCTTCGGACCTAAATCCTAAACGGTCCCCTCCCTTGACCACCCAGGAATAGATCAGTCCGTTGTCGGGTATGTTCCCTCCGATGAAACGATCAGTCGAAGAACTAACTCTATCGACATTCATCTCATAGAGGGATACGTGTCCCCCATCGGTTAATCGGATTGGATCCGCAAAAGCTCCCGACATATTGGGAGTATTATTATAGTATGCCGAACCACTATAAACTAGAAATTTAACACTTGGAAAAGTTTTTAATGTGTTGCGGTAAACATCATTTTTGTTAAATTTATAGTACGGCATGCCATGACCACATCATCTTATTAGTAGTCTAGACGAACTCGAGCCGTAAACTCGGTTGCAGGAGTCTTCTTGAGAGGTTCCGACAACTTAGCAACAGCTAGAAGTTCGTTATCTGCCGAATACAGCCCAACAGCTGTGACATATGTTACTGGTTCATCTGTGGAATCCGTCTTCACGACCATCTTACTACTGGACAAATAAGTTGGATTAGCCGAATAGTTAAAGTCCGTATTATTAGCCCGGCAGAAATAAACGGTGGAGTTAAGTTCTATGGTGTTGTTGAACAACAGGTTCTCGGTTCGGTGGCGCAATGCATCACAGTTCCCGGAAATAGCGGACGAAGATAATATAGCGTTTACACTAGCACTTGGATGCGATGCAACGCCCTCCGTGCGGCTCATACTAACTGGGACACTTAGAAGACTGTCGAAGGCAGAAGAAGAAAGTACAGCTACTCCGGCCTGATAGTACAAGAGACCGACAGCTGTCCCATTGGTTCCATGTGCCGACATCGGAGTGCCTGTGCCATTCTTAGCAAACAAGATTCCATATTCGCCGGCGGGGGAGTTAACCTTAAATCCGTTAGAGCCACTAGCATCTGTGATATTGATGGTTTGAGCGAAGGGGTTCGTGTAATCAGCATTCACACCCAGAGTAAGTGTAAAGGAGCCTTTCTTGATCTCATCCTTAGACAAAAGCCGAGTGACATTAATGAAGTATGCCTCCTCGATCTTGGTGCCGCCTGTGAGATCTCCGTCTTCATCAAACTCACGCACAGCACCCTGAGCATTAAAGCCAGCAAGGACCTGGGCCATTTGATTATAGATGTTGATCTTCTTAGAATTCTGCACATGTGTGGCGCTAGTGCCCGAGACTTCAGACCCTGCAGAGTAACCAGCAGTGAGGTCAAAAATATGATTTGCGGACGAACTCAAGAAGGGATAGTCATAAACGGACTGAAACATCCCATGGCTATAGTTCTTAATGTTATTGTCCGAATATGTGCCTGATACGATTGTACCAGTTATCGGAATCGCCTCATGTAAGAGGTTCCTACTTACAACCGAATCTTTGGTCGGATCAAATGTTTTAAATGAAGTTGCCATTATTATATCCTTTTATTAGCTTGTCTTCTTCACGAATCGAACTGCGATGTCTACGGTGTATCCCGTGGAGACGCCCGACACTCGCAGGGTGGAATCAATAAACTTATAGTTTGCTGCAGCCAGTGTCTGGGTGCCGCTTGTGATTGCGGTGGTTCCATTGGTGCCTAGCTGATTGAACAGGGACGTACTAGTCTTGAGATTGAGCGTACTGGCTAGTTTCATCTCTGTCCGGGTGCCCCGTGGGCCGTCAATATCAGACGCTGCGCCGGGCGCAATATTAGAGACGATATTGGCGCCGGAGCGAGTGGCACTATTCAGTGTCACAATATAGGTGGCGATATTATCATCATCAATCGATGAAGGACTTAGGGAAGTATTGCCGCCGTTTGGCATCAATGAAGCAAATCGGTTGTCAATCTGCACGAAATACTGTGTCTCTAAAAGTTTAGAGCTGATTGCAACTTGATCTGAGATTTCATCAGTGTTGAGTCCTTGGTCTGTCCGAATCATGTTTGTTCCTAGATCGGGGCGGTAACCATTAAGGAGCCCAGCATCCAGACTATTGTTAGTGGTAGTAAGAGAGTTAACTGTCTCTTCATCAACTAAGACAATGTAGCTTGAAAGTCCGCTATAATAACCGGAGCCACCAATCGTAGTGGCTGGTACAATGACTGGTAAATATAAGAGATCGTTTTCGGCATACGAGATAAGACGCGACTTCATGCTTGACATGTTATTGGTCATTGCCTCTAACACTGGAGTCTGGAGGATATTAATATCGAAGTATGCAGATCCACTGGGGTTGTTTTTATCGTACAACCCGTAGTCGATTTCATCGTCACCAAAGGCAAACTTGGAAATATTAAAATTCCCATTGCCCTCGGCTAATCGCTTCCGACCTAAGTCGGTTAATACGGCGTCCAGAATAATGTCGCCGGAGTTGTCTAAGAATCCCATGTTGCTGTCCTCTTCATATAAATAGTCTTAAATGTCTTTATTCGCTAGGATTTACTATCCCAGAGTTTTTAAATGTCACGTTTAGATCAAGTTTTCTACCTGTCTTCGTGCTAGTTACTCGAATTTTGTAGGAGTTACTCCATACCTTATCTTCCAAATCACCCCCAAGGATGGTATCATTCGGCGCCACATTAACATTAGCAATTCCAATGTTTGGGACCAGATCACCATTCTCATTTACAGATTGTTCAAAAACAACCTGCTGCGTGCTTGGTTCTATATAAATAAATCTTCTTCCGCTTTTGCTGAATGTTTCTTGTGGCTGTTCAAACATAAATATGTCTTGTCTCAAGAAAATCTGTCCGCCATTATCCACCATCTCGATTTCAAAGATGTGTGTGGGGTTTGAAATATTGCCTCGAATGTCAACTGCACGTGCACAATAATAATAAGTTCTATTAGGGATGATATCATCGAGTAGGTCGCCGGGGATACCAAACGTGGGGTTGATTAAAATCATCCCATTTTCAAAGTCCCCGTAGGAGGTGGGTTTTGTGTCAATCCGAAATAACTGATATGCATCCACCGGGTCGTCGGACCTGAAAGTGAGTGCGTTAGGGATTGCTCTGAGTTCCTCAAAGGTAACCTGTTGTCCAGTTTGAGCCAAGTATTCATCAACGTAGTACTGCTTGTCACTTTCGAGAATCGCAATCGGAGTCTGCTCGGTTACTCCGGTGGAGGCGTTCAACAGAATCTTAACTGTGTTGTTTGATCCGCGGAGGGGGTAGAAGGAGACGTCAGGCGTCACGGGGGGACTATCTACTGTGATCACCGAGATGTCCCCAATAACATGAGGAACCAATAGTACTTTAACATCGGCCGAGTTGGTGAGATTAATCCCTTTTCTCAAAGGAGGGAGAAAATTGTCAACGGGAAGAATAGAGGTTTCTCCTGGCATGAGAGGCTCTGGTGGAGGTGTATCGTAGGCCGCGGCAGTTGTAGAGTCGTAGCTATACTCGTTGCCGAATACCAGAATCATCTTTTCTATCTCGTACCGATAGACCTGATCAGATTTAATCTGGGTGTCATAATAGGTGAGAGGTCCATCTGTGCCGTCGAAGCGATTGGAGATAAAATAGGTCTGCACTGGCGTGGTTTCTTCGCCTCGATACTTCTTGACCACATACATAAGTGTTTCTACATGGCATGGCTGATTGTCCAGGACCTCTTCAAACTGTCGTGTTACTTGTCCCACGAGTCCGTGAGGAGCATACAGAAGATCGCCTGACTTCATGGCGCCGGCGATCGTCAACTCCGCATACTCATAGTCGCTCAACCTTGTAGCAGTCCCTATAGGGTTATCATTATTTATGGTAGTAATGATCGGAAGAAGCTGGGGGTATGAGAAGGATTGGAAGGTGAACAGCTCCTTATCAAGATCTTCAAGGTCTAAAAGTACTCGATAACCTGAACTATAAACACTGTTGGTATAATCCTCAGGATTATCGGAGCCCATAGCTTTAAGGGCGGTCACAAAAGTAGCACTAATCTCGTCCCCATAATAGGCTTCAATGGCTTTTGCTTGCAATATGTTAATATAATCTGTGGATTGATCGGCGACCGTTTGTAGAACGTTGGTCTCCATCTCATAGCCCGTGGGAGCCTGAGGAATTAGTGTGAGTGTATTATAGAATGGAGAGTGGACGGGTGGTCCCGATCCTGGGCCGGAATCAAGAACACTGAGATCAGCATTAAGTACTACAAGATCTTTGCTTGTAAGACTCAGAGTGCTAGTAACGGACTCTAGTGTTCCCTGCTGTAACACAGCTGCTAAACCACTGGCATACTGATCGTAATATCGCTGGGCGGTGTTTTCTGTTAGTCCAGTATCCTCCTCCGTAAGCCACCCAACATTGCCGGCGAGGTTCAGGGAGGTTTGGTAGCGATCGTTCAGTGGCTGAAGAGTGGTGTTTACCAGCTCAAGCTGCAGGTAATAGCTATTTGGCAGGATAAACTCGTCGATGGCGGTTGCATCGATGAGATTTTCGTATTGAGGTACGGACTGGATATATCTCAAATATGTTGGTTCAATAGATAAACCATCGAGTGACGCGTCGCGAATGACAACATCAGCTGATGGCAAATAAAGGAGCATGGTATGATCTAGTATAGGCTGCTCAAGGAGTCCAAAAAGAAGTCCGTTGATAGAGAGGTTGTTTGAGTCCAACCCAGTGGATGGACCTTGAGAGCCGGCGCTTATATTATCAATATAACCATCGAGTCGGTGCTCTGGTATTCCGTATACTGCAGCTTGCTCTAACCAATCTTGGGGCAGCACACCCGGCATGGTCGGAGGCGGCGATAAGGGTAACTGATAGTTGGCACTCTTCCAACCATCTGCGCTATACGTGAGAGAGAGCCCATTAAAGCTGACTGTGTACACAAATGGTATATTAGTTTGAGAATTGCCTCCAACAAACTCAGCGGCTACGTGTTGTCCAGCCGCAACATCATAGGCTCCAGCGTTGGCATCAGGTCCATTATCTAGGGCGTAACCAGCATTATAAAGGGTTGCCCCTTTGGTTCCGGTATAAATTGTCAGATATCTACCCAACATGGCGCGGATGTGATCAGTCATTTGCCACCCGCTGCGAATCATAGGATGAAAGTCGCTGGGGTTGTCGGTACGTGTTAGGGGTCCAGTTAGTCCTTGGTTGACGAGGCGGATTCTATCTTTTAGGCTGTTATTCGACATATTAGTATCTCAACCCCCCTGTGGGTCGTGGGCGTCGTCGCCCAGGACGTCGGGGAGTCTCATTATCCTGATTGGGATCTGCTGTTATCGCAACTTTACTCGAAAGAGGCATATTGTTTGCATATAGTGTATCAACTGAGTCAACGTCTTTTAAGTTTATATTACTGGCTTCCACAAAACTTGTAAGGATTGTATTGAAGCGGGCCCTAAAAGTTGGGAATGAAGGCTTAATGAAACCCGGTCCCAAAGTAAAGAGAGAGGACAACGTACTTAGTTGGACTATCGACGGAGCATCAAGTGTATTAGATACTGCAACGAGTCGACAAATTAAAGTTCGATTTGTTGCGTCTGCATCCCGGACAATTTTATCAGTGAGAAGTCGCCAGTTCTGCCTCTTCACTCCTAGTCTCCTATCATACTCAGCAAGGTACTGGACTTGGACCAAGGATCCAAAGTTCAAAATGTTAGTCATTGCGTCGGATTCTTCGATTAATGCAGTATCCTGTTCGGATTTGGCTAGTGCTATCGAGCCCTGAATGCTGTCCGTATTTGCCAGTCTTGTAATCGTTTGGAACTCTGTGATTATTCTATCTATCAGGTTTGTGACAACTGGAGCTGTGGTTGGGCGCGCTGTAAGCTTCTTGGATTTGGCGACAGATTCAGTAGAGCCGGAAACCCTAGTTTCCTCGGGAGTTGTGACTGTCGTGAATCCCGAGTTGCTAGACAGATACCCCTTAGAGTCCATAGTGGTAGGTTTAACAATAGCCAGATCAAAGACCTGCTTCCTCAGACTAGTCTCATTGGGCTTAATCGACACACCCACAAGTGCTAGTGTCTCTTCTTTGTCTGTTGCCATGTCCTTATCGGGCTCTGGGCTAGTAACTAAGTTCAGTTCCTTAGTACTTCGGATGATTGACACAAAGTTGTCATTACTATTTTGAAGAGTGGTCGTAGGGACTGGGTTGAGCTTTGGACCTAGCTTGGCTAGCTCGGGGCTCAGGTACCCTACAGTATTGACACTGTTAGCTGTAGGGTTATTAATGTTATATTTTTTTAACTCGTTTTTCGAGCGAGTATTCATAGCCTCATAGCTTAATGCTGGTAAGATATTCTTATTCTTGACCAAGTGAGATTCCAAATAGTCCAAACCATAACCCGCAGAGTCTTTTACCTGATACTTGTCAAAGAACACGTGTGTGGTGCGACAGCCGGCGTCGCGAGTTGCGGAATAGATCTTGGAATGATAGTTGGGTACTGCGCTCGCATTATTCTGGGTGGTAGAAATAGTTCTGTTGAGTTTGTTGGTAAACTCTTGGATTGTCTCCAGGACTGAGCCTTGATCTTCCGTCGCATGCAGTCCGGTAGGAGCTGTCAAAGCTATTAAGCTTTTCTGCCACATGCTAGCTGTCAAGGTGCGAAACGGCGATGATCCAAAGACTGCCTGGACGGATGCCAAGTAAAGGTCGATGATATCTTTATAGGGAGGTGAAGAAGGGCTTTGGTAGCGTGGGAGGGCGGCGCTTAGTTGTTCTACTATAGACTGAAGCGCTGCTCCGGTGTTGTCATCCAACAGAACCTCTACGGAATACTCAACTAGATTACCTACAAGGTCTGTGGTCTCTAGGTCTTCAAACGAAACGTTTAAGATAGTATTGTTGTTCAAAGTACTTGTGACCCTAAGTCCGTCGCCCAGTGAGGCTACGCGAGTACTCATCTTCTGCTCATTGAGAGCGCCATGTGAGGAGCGGCCTGGAGTAAGTTCGTTGCCGGCTGTGTCCACTGCAAGAATCTTCTGGTAAATTACAATATCCTTAAGGCCGGCCGCAGAGAGCAACGTACCGTCGTTCTTTATCAATCTTCCAAAGCGAGTACTTTCAGCAGCAAAACGGAGATGATCAAAAGAGAACAATCCAGTGATAGCGCCCTGACTATTTCGAGATAATGTCAGTTCTGAAAAATAGCTCCGAGAAGAACCGGGGTCTTTTTGGCGCTCGTCAAACCTTAAGGACTTAGCTAATTTGATAACTCTCATATCCTTAGACTTAACATTCATAGCGGGGCGGGGCGCCATATAAGGATGAGTGAACTCAGTATGACTAGCGCCGGCCATGATTTTCTTCTTATGAAGGTGTCCTGCTCCGGGCCAAATAGAACCCTCGGTGCCATATCCAGCTACTGTCTCGCTTAGAATATAGAGCTTTGCTTCTGTGGGAAGTTTCTTTTTACTTAAGAGTTTGTCAGTTACTATGTTTCCAATCGTGTATTGTTCTTGAAAGTTTGTGTAGGAAACCACAAGCGCATACAAATCGTCGGATCTCTTTACAACCCTCGTTGTCTCATATACATAATTAAATACTTGCTGAGATGTAAGTTCGGGATTGTTAGTTGTAATCTTGGGAGTAAAATCGCTTTGCGCCAAGCTTAGCTCGGTTCGCCCCTCTGCGTCACGCTTTATAGTCTCTATGAGGCGTGGAATGTTCCGCGAAAGATTAACAATATCTGCCTTCTTATTACTGACCATTACGTAGTTGCCGAGTCTTACTTCTCTGGTGGGTGTAGAGGTCTCGTTAGAGATGCCTAGTGTGACCACCAGATCACCTTCCGTATTGGTATTCAGCCGTATCTCTTGAATATTTACAAAAGGAATGGGATGATTGTATGGTCCGCTAGCAACTAGCATTAGCACGGCTCCTCGTTCTCAGTAGTATAGAGGTCTCTATTAAGTCTCAAACGGGAGGCGTTCGACACCAAGGCTCTTCTAGATATATTTAGTTCATTTACAACTTCTGCCGGCATTTCATTATCTACGAGAACATTCATATAGAACTCTACATTATTTACAGTAGGCTGAATAAACTCTGTCGAACTTTCGGGTGTGTAGGATTTAGGGGTGAAGACCCCGACACCATCTGTTCCGGAAGCAGAGTGAAATACTTCAATCTCAAAGTTCTCTTTTTGGAACTCCGTATTGTTTTCTAGCAGCTCGATGACCAAGTAGTTCTCTTTAAGTGCTAGCGAAATATTATCACTGCCTGGCACTATCTGACTTATCGACTCTTGAATAAACTCGCCCTGATGAAAAAAGGTCTCATAGTCTATCGTTATATCAATTTGAGGGATATACTCGTGGGTTCCATTGGGTTCAGGCTGAAAGAAGCGTGTGGCTGATGTGATCTCGGGTTCTGAAAGGACCTGAAGTTGCCATGAAGCATTATACTCCTTATCAAGGGACGAGTTGCCTAATGGGCTAGCAGCTAGTTTTCCTCTTTGTGCAAACGGTTGCTGTACGCGGAAAGTGGAGACGTTCTCGGCTGGGTCTGAGTTTGTGGTCAAAGCCAAAGCATCACCTACGTCTGTGAGGAACTGGTTTACGCGGGTCTCTACACCTGTGCGATTTGCAAGGATCTTTAACTTAGGAGTGTCGTACTGAATGCGGTCGGCAATATCATTTTGTACCTCGGTATATCCCGATCCGCTCACATCATATTGAATCTCGTCATCAAAAAATGCGTAGTAGACCGGATCGAGTTGTCCTATGGATAGGAGATATTTTCCGTATTCAGTTAGTTCTACATCCAGAACATCTTCCTTCTTGTTAAAGAATTCCATTAGTTATCCTCTCTCCTGCGTCTAGTTCGGTTGCGTCCGTTGCGTGGGGCGCGTCGTGAGGTTGGGGCTGCCGTAGTTATCTCAGTTGGTCCAGAGATATTTGAAACTTCGTTATTAGAGGTATTGGTAGTTCTCTCTACATCAAGCGCCTCTGACTCTGAAATGCGAGTATTCTGCTTCAGATCTGTTGAAACGTACTGCACCTGCTCGTCCATCTTCGCAAGTTCAACCAGAGAGAAATAATCATAGGGCCAGTTGTAACTCAGTGGGGTGGTAATGTTGGGCGAGAGGGCACCGACGCTATCTGTAACAAGTTTGCGGCGCGTTATTTCAAAATCTTTCGGCGCAGCCTTCTTGACCTTAAAGACCATCCACTTGGTATCCGAGTCTTTGCTTAGTACTAGATCAATGAGTTCTTTCTCCTCGATTACTGCTTCTTGTGTCTCGAACTTCTCTCCAAGATCGGGAGGAACGTTCTGCCAGATATCAGACACATCTTGTTGTGTTAGGTCCGCGGAGAATTCAAAGACATACATCAGAATAGGTGTGACTGTCTTGAACTTGGTAAAGTCGAACTTGGGCGGGAATACATATTTGTTCATAGCTGCAGTGAGTTTACGATAGGTGTTGGAAGTTTTGTCGGTCTCTGTGATTTCTATGAACTTGCGTCGGTTTTTAACCTCTCGGTACGGAACAGCTACGATAGCTTCTTCGAGCTTGAACTGCTTCTTGACACTGCCGAGTCGGCGAGGGTCACCTACCGAGAATCCAGTAATCGCGGCTAGAGAATCGTGGGTGGAGCCGGAGCCGGCATTAATGACTGCAAAGACGCCTTCGTCGGAGCCTGTAGGGATTTGTCCGTATTGGTGCCACATTCCTCGGATCTGCAGATCGTCTGCGCTGTCGCCACCAAGGGGGACTGATGAAGTTGGGGGAACTGTTGTATTTACACCGGCAAAGTTGAGAATAGGAGTCTCAAACTTAGATTGGATCAGCCAGCGATCTTTCAGACTAACGGTACCACTTGGTACCTCCTGGAGCGTATCCGTAAAGTTGAAGCAGCTATCCAGCTGCATGATTGCGTTTTCCGATTCTCCGCTAATGTCAGTGGCGCCATAGTTAATGGTTCTCCCATATTGGATTGTTGTATTGGCGAAGATGTCTTGTAGAGAAGGTACGCCAGAGACCTGTGGAGTAAAAGTAAAACGGACGTATCCGGGCCCACTATAATAGGGCGGAGATACGTGAGCCATAGTAATGTCGTTGTTGCTAGAGGGATCGAATGTGACGAGGGGAGTGCCGTAAGCCAACTCATTATTATACATGGTAAAGCGATCCTTATCCGGGACTCCGGCGGTCGAGCCTGTCTGTTTAGTTCTATAGAGCTGGAACTCCATCTTATAGGTCGATCCCGACGTCACAGGCAAGAAATCTTCTTCTCGTGCGGATTGGAAGTTCACATTCCCCTCAGTGAATATGTCTGTTGTCGCACACAGGAAGTTGTCAATAGCCAAACGATAGAGTTGTGAACCGTTAAAGGAGTACATATCCAAATAAGCGGTTCGAGGATTGCCCAACAGGGAAGCGGAGATATGCGCCAGACTACCAGAAGGCGCTGTGTCATAAAGTCTGGTACCAGCGGAGCCGCTTATGCCGGGGAGTGCAAACTGATTGAAGTAGCTCTCGGGTTGATAAATTGCTTCAAAAGGTACCTTAGCTGGAACAAAGCCGCCACCCTTTGTGGTCTGGTTAGCTGGAGCATAGAGAGGCAGTGTACCGGTAACTCGGAAGTCCTGAGGAGAGGGTTGCGTGTTATCCCTATAGCTATAGAAAGTAGCATTGCTGGCTGCCTTCAGTTGAGTGTTTGGGTTAGAAGATGTGTTCACCAATACAAAGTTAGAAACAGCAAGTCCGGATTTAATCGTGTTAAACATAATGCCCGGAGCGTACATGGGTTCAAGAAGGATTCGTAAAGCCTGACTGCTGTCGGCTGAATATCCGGACTGTCTATTCACAACACTGTTCCCGTAAGACTGTGAGAAGAGGTGTGCCAGCTCTAGCGTGCGCTCGGCGGGGTAGAAACCCTTGTATGGCAAGAACTTAATCAGCGCGTCGCACTTCAATGCCACTTTATCTCTAAGGATCTTGAGATCTCCGGAGCGCTGGTCATTTAGGTCATCATCAATAACCTTAAAGTAGCGCAAGAAGTCGGCATTGGTATAAGTCTTATAGAAGTTGTCATCACTGCTATTCGGAATTGATGCACCCGTGAGGCTGAAGATATTGTCGATCGATGCGAGGAAATCCCCTTCATTGGTGTTGATGTAATCTTCCATCAACTCACTAACACGATACTCTGGGATTATCGAAAAGTCTTTGCCAACTGCTCGTATCTTTTCAGCATAGGTGGAATACTCAGTATATGGCGTCTTGCCAGATTGTTCTGCTACGAGCCACTTGGTATCGCCAGCGAGGACTGGGAGGCTCGCAGTCGTTCCAATAGGAATTCTCATTGCGTAAGTAGGAGCTGCTGTGATGTCGACCACAGAGGATCCCGAGTAGCGCGAGTAGGAGTTCATCAACTCGCCGGCTCCATCGGTAGCATTGACGGATGAGGTGGTGGTGTAGTTGAGGTGTGCATCGATAGGCCAGACACTGGCTGATGCTATTGACTGTCCCATTGATCCCTGCTGTCCGCCATAGGTTAGGCTTCGCTCAGTCCTGCTGTTGTTCCAGATGTTATTAATCGTATAGTTCTCTCGGCCTCGTACTGCCGATTTGTAGGTGTTTAGGGCGGATGGGTAGAGGCGCTCTTCGTAGTTAACGACCACACTCAAGGAACTCTTAAGGGTATAGTCTATAAGAGAACTATAAGCCATCGATGCATCGAGATCAATTTCTAGTCCTAGGCGATTGTTTAAGCCATTGTTAGTGAAATAGTCTAGTTCATTTCGGAACGGAACAGTCAGGACCATATTGTTAGCTGCATTAGAGTCCTCTGTGTTATCTTCGAAATAGAAGTATAGGGGAGACGAGTTATTCGCCACAGGCGCTTCGTAGTAGTCAACGAAAGTATTAGGGCGCAGTGGTTGTATAAAGCCTGTGTTCTTTCCGTCTACTCTGTTGGGAATCTTTGATGGTGCCAAAACAGTACCGAGTAGATTAGCCTTTCGGAGTCTCCGAGCTATAGAGCCTTCGCCAGAGCGGATTTGGTTCCAACTTGAATACCCAAATGCGCCGCGGCGATTATTTATCAAGACGTTAAAGTAGTCTGAACCATTATTGAGTCCCAGGTTCAGTGCAGAGTTGTAATATACAGAACTAGCCTCTGTGGATAGCGGGAACCCTAAGATGTGACTGGACTGTGATAGGGGATCTATCACCAGGGATCGGAGTCCCACAAAGTCTGAGGATGCATATGTACCGCTTGTTACAAGCTCAGAGAGCACAGAGGCACTACAGCACGAGACCGGCTGCAGTTCCAGAATGGAGCGGCCGCTAATCAGAGAACCTGTAACCCAACTGTACTGTTGGGTAGATCTAGGGATGGCGTACTGAACAAACAAGTTGTCATAGACTGCACCTGTCACATATGTCTCGCCTACCTGCTCGATGCGACGTTGAGCGTTTCTGTTAGTCTTTTGCCACGAAGGTACTGTTACATAGGTTAACTCTGGCACAGAACCATATGCCGCGTCGGATCCAAACGGACCACAGTGAAGAGTAGACAACTGATTAAGTCCACGGTTCTTCTGGATTTGATCAACAACACGAATAGTATTCTGGATTGACGGGTCGAGGGACGCTGATCCCGAGAGACCAAAGTTAATGACACGCTGGTTGCGATAGGGTAAAGCATTGTTAACAGATAGTTCTTCGTGAGCCGGCTCCATATAGCCCCGTGACAAAACACTATAATCGCCCGGTGCGCTGAACCTGTTAACTATGATAGTCTGATTTGAGTTAGGTCCTGAGCGATTAGGAAGCTCAAACTCTAGATTACCATCAACATTTGCCGTAGATGTTGGGTCCAGAGGGAATCTGCCGCGAGTGGCTAGAGTCTCTGGATTGAGAGCAAAGACGAAAGACTGATCCTGGAAATACGGATCGTTGTAGGTGCGTCCGCCTGTGTTGATAACCTCATAGTTCTTCTGGTAATTACCGATTGGATTATGAGTTATCGTGCCCGAGAGGCGAGTATCTACAGAAGCCGTGGTCATCAAGATGTTCTTGATATTTACCGGACGTTTGGCAGTCTCATCACGGAATCTTTGTGCGGTGGGAACCTCGGGAAGGAAGCCATGAGGCGCTGAGCCAAAGGGAGATGAGCCGAAAGGATAGTTAGGGGGCACAATCCCTACTGTGCCTGTCATAGGTGATGCTAGGGATCCTAGCTCGACTCGGAAGCCCTCTGCTCGGTCATCGCGGGTATCATTACCGTCGTTGATTTCAGTGTGGCGATAGAACCGGCCTCCAACAAACTTTTCGGCGAACGGGCCCTGCATCGGAATGTCATGACTCTGCACAAAATCATTATGCAAGTTAGTAATCATCGAGCCTGACTTATACTTGTTCATCACATGAACGTTATAACCAGTCTTAACTGAGGAGCTGTACAAACTAAATGGCGCATATACGTTACCATCGAGTTTTCTTTCCTCCGGCACATCGTTAATGCCAGGGTCCAGACCAAAGCCTAGACGCTGCTTAAGGGCGCCAGTGGGGAAGAAAATGTCTGTGGTATCAACTAGCTGCTCTACGTCTCGTCCAAAGCCCAGCATGATGTTTTTGGGGATGTTGGTACTTGGGACAGTTGGACCATAGGGAGCTGTAGCGCCAAACGTGTAGTTGGGACGGTTATTATGGTGGCGTCCCACTCCGCCGAACGATACTCCACCGTCAGCTGTCAAGCGGATGACACTGCCGACGCGGCGATTGTATGTCTGTTGGATGGCTATCAGGAGATCAGATCGTACAGAGTCTTCGCGTTCTTGGCGATAGCGGTGCCAGTACAGATCTACGGACTCGGATCCGGAGAGGTCAGCAGCAGGGGTCGTACCGAAAGGCGCGTGGAAAAACTTCCATGCCTTTGAGTATGGAGGGTTAGACGAGCCGAGCTGACGTCGTGTTAAGGTAGAGTTGGCGATGATGCCCAATCCGGACGGGAAGTCATCAGGCGAGGTGTTGTCGGTGGAATCGCCGGCCGGAATTATATTTCCAGCAAGTTCATTTCCACCGACCCTCTCAAGGAACGGGAACTTGTGTCGATATTTAGGGCGCTCAAGGACATGATTCTCAATCATGGTTGTCACAGCTTCGGCTACATCTGCGGAAGCTGGGACAAGTTGTGACAGCATTATCGATAATGAAGAGTCAAACCACTTATAGAACTCGTAGAATTTGTCGAAGTCTAATACTTCGTTTTCTACATTCTCGAAGAATCGTTGGCGCATATGGGCCAGCTGCTTGTAATGCGGTCGATATCTTTCAACGGGGTCACCGATTAGATTATTGAAATCCTTGAGGTTGGCAAAATAGTTGATAATCTCTTTCGAGATAACCTGATACATACTCTTTTCAAATGAGAAGAAGTAGTTGATGGGGCGGGAATCCGAAGTGAATGTGTCTTGATCCTCAGCGGACAAAACTGAAACCATATCTTCGGAGTAAATGTGTTCTGGTAGATTCATCTTAGATGAGACAACAAAGTCCTTGTCTATAGGTGTTGTCGATGAAGGAGCAAAGAAGGAGCCGCTCGCAGTATATTGTCTATTAAGGATCTGCCCTAGTGAACCGAATCGAGTAAAGTCTGCAGAGCCTGAACTAAGGTCACTGACAGTAAACTGTCCTGCAGCATTGGATCCCGTGTTGTCGAGAAACTCCCAGTTAAAGACCAAAGTATCCAACTTCGTAATGTCTCCAAAAGAAGCAGAGGGATCAAAGGGATAAGCATAAAGATGCGGCTGCAGAGCACCATGGTTTTCAGTATCCAGGATGTGTCCTTGGAGAGCTTCGTCTTCGAGATAATCTAACCAATAGCGAGATGCATTGATCTTGACATCTGTCTTTTCTAATACAGACCCGGTGAAATCCTGTCTATGGGCACCCACATATGCTCGGCGCGAGCCGGTGATAAATCCGGCCGGAGGAGCTGTCAGTGTTTGCGAGACGGTGAACTCTTCTACAATCTCCCCTGCTTGCGCTTGAACTCCATAGAGTTCAACGATATAGTTATTGTTTACTGCCGGGAGACCAGCGTCGGAGCCTGTGGGCATTCCCTTAAAGGGATAGGTTTCTGGCTTAATCCGCACTGCAAGGTTCCAGCGGGTATTATTGTATACGTCTTGATATAGACCTGACGTTAATCGAGGGACGTATCCGCCGGCTGTTCCCGTAAGAACAAAGCGCACATTGGAAGAATCCAATTCGTCTCGCTCAGCATAAACCTGAAAGTTGATTCGGTCTTCTCCGTCCCACGTAGTATCTGTGGTAGATCGGTGAGAGCCATGCATTCCGAAAAGAGAGGAGCTGATAACATTAGTGTTGATATATCCCAGCTGTGACTGTTCGAGTTTAAGAGGGAAGAGTACTTCTGTCTCCATCGTTATCGCATATCCTCCAGTTAAGTGAGTGTTGGAAGGAATAAAACTAAGCGTGTTGGGGTTGGATGGATCTGCGTAGTTGTAAACAACGGCTTCTGTTCCGGGACGAGTATTAAAATCTACGAACTTATCAGCAACTGCAATGTTTTTTCTATTATTCTTTAGCTCGTATTCAACATTATCAGCATACATGTTGATTTTAATCAACTCTTCATCAATGCCAAAACAGCGAATCAGGTTGCGGAAAGCTTTGGTCGTTCCCTTTGTCTTATAAATGTAGGATAAGTTGTTATAAATGTTCTGATATATGATATTTTTAGTGTCATGGAGAGACTGTTCATATACTAAGTCTTCGCTTCTGTCTGCCAACTTCTCTAACAGGTCGGCATC
>Ga0098059_1000662_pt1 | contig 19271 bp, 19 predicted proteins | sample 20_taG_FD_92580 | JGI IMG/M metagenome (GOLD analysis project Ga0098059, IMG submission 92580) | Marine viral communities from the Subarctic Pacific Ocean - 20_ETSP_OMZ_AT15318 metaG | ecosystem: Environmental > Aquatic > Marine > Oceanic | place: Subarctic Pacific Ocean | collected 2015-01-19
CCGCGCCGGCTGCTGTTCGATTTTCGCGATGTCACCGATGACGGGCTGCACTTCGACAGCCTCGATGCCGACCTGCGTCTGGAATACGGCCGGGTCGTCACCGACGACCTGACCCTGCGCGCGCCGTCGCTGCGCATGGCCGTCAAGGGAGAGACGCATCTGCTCACCCGGCGTCTCGATCAGCGCGTCACGGTTTACCCTGACTACGCCAGCGGCGTGAGCATTGGCGCGGCACTGCTGGGCGGCCCTGCCGCAGGCGTGCTGGTACTGCTGGCGCAGACCCTGCTCGACAAGCCGCTGGAGGCCGTGGGGCAGTTTGGTTACCGCATTCGCGGCACCTGGGACGACCCTGAAATCGAAAAGCTGGACGCCGCCAGCAGCAACAACGCTGCTGCCCGTGCCGATCTGGAGACCCAACCATGAAAATTGCAGCCGTTCAATTCACCTCGGGCGATGAGGTTGCCGACAATCTGCGCACCGCCCAGCGCATGATCGCCGCCGCAGCCGATGACGGCGCGCGGGTGATCGTGTTACCCGAAAACCTTGCGCTGATGAGCGCGCACGAGCGCGACAAGCTGGCGATTGCCGAAACCAAAGATCGCGAACCCTTGCAGTCGTGGCTCAAGCACCTGGCGGTCAAGCACGGGGTCTACCTGATTGGCGGCACCCTGCCGCTGGCCGGCGACGACCCCGACCGCATCCGCGCCGCCTGCCTGGTGGTCGGCCCGGACGGTGAATTGCTGGCGCGTTACGACAAGATTCATTTGTTCGACGTTGAAACCACGCGCGGAGGACGCAAAGAGTCCTATCGGGAATCACGCAGCATCGAGCCTGGCCCGCCGGCCCCGGTCATCGTCGACATCGACGGCTGGCGATTCGGCTTGTCGGTGTGCTACGACCTGCGGTTTCCCGAGCTGTACCGCGCCCTGGCCACCGCCGGTGCCGAGGTGTTGTGCGTGCCCTCGGCCTTCACTGCACAGACCGGGGCCGCACACTGGTCTACCCTGCTCAGGGCCCGCGCCATCGAAAACACCTGTTACGTGGTGGCCCCCAACCAGTGCGGCACCCACCCCGGCGGCCGCCAGACCTGGGGACATTCCTGCATCCTCAGCCCCTGGGGTGACACCCTGGCCGAACTGGGCGGCGAGCCCGGCAACGCCGTCGCCACGCTGGAGCGTGACAAGCTGGTGCAGTTGCGCGGCGCGTTTCCCTGTCTTCAGCACCGCCGCCTTTAGTCCACATTCAAGATGATCCGAGCTGCTTCATGACCGATGCCCTGAGTTTTGCCCGTCCCCTGTTTCTCGATCCGGCTGCGCTGGACGAAGGCGCCCTGCTGCGTGTCATGGGCACCGTGCTGGGCCCAGGCGTCACCGGCGGCGACCTGTATTTTCAGCAACGTGTGACCCGCAGCTGGGCGCTGGAAGACGGGCTGGTGAAATCCGGCAGCCATGACCGCGAACGCGGCGTCGGCATTCGCGCGATCTGCGGTGATCGGCAGGGTCTGGCCTACGCCGATGACATCGAATTCAAGGCAATGATCGAGGCCGCCAAGGCGTCGCGCGCCATCGTCGCCGAGGGCGCCAGCGCCGCCGTTCCGGTGCGGGTGCGGCCGCAATCGGCCAAGGCGCTGTACCCCGGCGAAGATCCGCTGTCGGGCATCACCGCCGAGCAGCAACTCGACCTGCTGCGGCGCGCCGATGCGGCCGCGCGTGCCGCCGATCCACGCGTGTATCAGGTGATGGTGCGGCTGGCCGCGCAGCACGACACCATCATGGTGCTCGATGCCCAGGGCCAGCTCAGCGCCGACGTGCGGCCCCTGCTGCGGCTGGACGTGACGGTGATGGTCGAAAGCGGCACGCGGCGTGAGCAGGCCCACGCGGGCGGCGGCGGACGTGATCATTTCTCCGGCCTGCTGGGCACCGGCACCCTGCCGGAAGACATCGCCCGCGAAGCGGTGCGCCAGGCCGTGGTGCTGCTTGACGCGGTGGCCGCGCCGGCCGGCAGCCTGCCGGTGGTGCTGGGGCCAGGCTGGCCCGGCATTCTGTTGCACGAAGCGGTGGGGCATGGCCTGGAAGGCGACTTCAATCGCAAAGGCAGCTCGGTGTTCTCGGGCCGCGTCGGCCAAACCGTGGCCTCGCCCCACTGCACGATCGTCGATGACGGCACCCTGCCCGGGCGGCGCGGCTCATTGTCGATTGACGACGAGGGCACGCCCACCCACTGCACGGTGCTGATCGAAAACGGCGTTCTCAAAGGCTACATGCAGGACCGTCTCAATGCCGGCCTGATGGGCGTTGCGCCCACCGGCAACGGGCGTCGCGAGTCTTACGCGCACCTGCCCATGCCGCGCATGACCAACACCTACATGCGCGCCGGCCCGCACGACCCGGCCGAAATCATCGCCTCGGTCAACAAGGGGCTGTACGCGGTCAGCTTCGGCGGCGGGCAGGTCGACATCACCTCCGGCAACTTCGTGTTCTCGGCGTCTGAGGCCTACCTGATCGAAAACGGCAAGGTCACACGGCCGGTCAAGGGCGCCACCCTCATCGGCAACGGCCCCGACACCCTGCCGCGCATGAGCCTGATCGGCAACGACCTGGCGCTGGATGGCGGGGTCGGCATTTGCGGCAAGGACGGGCAGAGCGTGCCGGTGGGCGTGGGCCAGCCCACCGTGCGGGTGGACGCGCTGACCATCGGCGGCACCCAGGCCGGATGAAGCCGCGTCGCCGCTGGCGCAAGGCCTGAAGGGGCCGGGCGCCTGCCGTGATTCGATGCCGACGCCAGCGGCCGGAATCTTGCCCGGACGCAGAGCAAGGCACCGTCAAAGATTGGGTGAATAGTCGAAGCCGGATGAGGCTTCTGCATCGCTGAATGTCGTAATGACTTTGCGCTTGTTCAGGGTGCCATTGACCAGATTCGAGGGAAAGCTCTGGAGAAGGTTGTTGTGATGTTCGGCGTTGAGGTTGAAGACCTGAATGGCTGCGGCGATGTTTTCTTGCTGAACCGTCATTTCCTGCATCAACTGCTGATAGACCTGATTGGCTTTCAGGTCTGGATACGCCTCGACCGTGACACGCAGCGCCTGAACCAGATCACGAGTGATGGCATTGGCCGCGGCCGCCGCGCTGGGGTCGATGTTTCCCTCTTGCAGGTTGCCGAGCGCGCCGCGCAGCTGCACGATTTTTGACTGGAGTCCCGACTCGAAATCGGCGTACTTCTGATTGAGCTCAAGGAGCCCCGGGATGAGCTTGTTCTTTTGGCGTTCAAAAGTGATCACCCCTGCCCATGCCCGCATGGCCGCGTTCCCCGCAGCAACAATGCGGTTGTACGTCACCACCACATAGAGGCTCACGACGATTGCGGCCCAAAAGTACCCGTTACCCAAAAGTGCTTCCATTGTCTTGCGACCTCGTTGTCAATTAATTGGCGCGTGCCAGGTGAAGCGCATCATGGACGTGATCTGCCGGATCGCGGCGGCCTGAAAATTTTCAAGCGACGGGAGCGGGCGACTTTGTGACCAAACTTGTGCCATGAACACGGTCCCCAAAACCCCCGCGAACGCGCAGCGGTACAACGTTGCCCAGTCCCTCGAAAAGCTGGCGGCCATCCGTCATCGCATGGCCAATGCCACGGGCATCGACGGCATCGTGACGCTGCTGGAGCAGGTCAACTGCAACCAGCATCGCCTGACTTTTCCAGCGTTCACCTATTTTCTCATCGGTTTGTACTGGCTGGCCGTGCTCCTCTCGCTAGGTTGGTTGGGCCTGGTCGCGTACGCCGTTCACGACGACACGAATGTCTGGCTCGCAGCCGTCTTGGCCCGGCCGCAGCCCGACGACCCCGTCGTGCTGGGGATCAGCCTTTGCTTTTATATGCTGGGGATCTATTCGGCTTTTCGCGTGTGGAGGGCAATGAGTGCCAACTTCGCCGTGCTGCGACACTGTCTCTACTGGCGCGAAGATTTGCGCGATTGTGCATCCCGGGCGACAGAAACATTGCTGCATGGTCGCAGTTTTCCTCACTTCGATCCATACGGACTCGCCAATTATTGGAAAGATCGCTTCAATCATTTCGCTCAAGGCCACGAAAATCGATATATTGCAAACCTCGAAGAGCTGAATTGGCCAGGCAGTGATCGTAGTGGCGATATTCCCGAGGGTCGTGCCCAGCAGTACCGCTTCAACTATACCGTCGTAACGGTACACACAGAATCCGATTCTGATGGTTCTTCAAAACGTGTCGAGCGTCGCACCGAACATAGTAGTTATGGTTTGGTGATCCCATTCATGCACGCGCATTGGTTATTACTTCAGCCAGCATTGTTAAGGCGTGGCGTTTGGACGCCGAACCATCCGCATTTGCGATCACATTACAGCGTCAGTGCGCAGGATCAATTATCTGCCAGCCGGATGCTGACACCGGCGGTGGAGGTCGCATTGGCGGACATTTCGTCTATTGCAGGTGGCCTTAAAGTCGAGTTCACCTACGGATACTTGCACATCGAGCTGTCCAGTCCGCTGTCATTGACTGCTTCAGCAGCACCCGTCAATATTGCAGAGTTGATTCAATGGGTTCAATCGGCTCGCCCCTCTGCCGCGCACCTGGCGCTCGTTGACCTTGTGGCCGACTTGCGGCGTCACCTACGCAGATAGACCCGATCCATTGACAGTGATCAGAATCTACGCCGCTTCATCATCTCGAATCGATGCTGAGGTCGTTGCAAAATCAGTCCGAATCGAAAGGGCTTCCCTGATCGCGGTATCAATGTCTTTCAAGCGGGCACCAACCAAGATGCCTTTATCGCCTGTAATTTCGACCAGCGCCGGCGGTGGCGAAGGCCCCCAGGCGGGGTGCACAAACACCGTTTTTGCCATTACCCCAAAAAACCGACGGGTTTTTTGCATGCGCTTCATCAAATCAGCACCTGCCCCCTTTGAATCGAGGCGGGCCTTGGCCTCTATGACGCACACCTGCGTGCCGCGAAGCAAAACAACGTCAGCCTCGTCACTGCCCTTGTGCTCGCCTGAGAATATGTGCAATCCAGCCGCCACGCGGGTTATCGAACAGTTATCGAGTGCAATTGTGGCCTGATGCAGACAAAGTTCTTCGAGCCATCTATTGTGACTGAAGTATCCGGGAATGGTGGACTTGATGCGGCCATTCCCCATCTCCGAGAATCCTGGCGGAAGCGCAGTGAGCCAAGGCTTGCGGCTGATTGTGATCGCATTGGATGCGGTTTCGATTCGCGCACGTTTCTCGCCATAGGCGTTCAACAGGAATCGGCCCAGAGCCGCGCGCTGAGTGACGCTTTTCGGAACGGCCGAAAGGGGCCCTGACCATTCACGCTTGCTGATCGCCGCCCCTTGCCACTCCAAGACTTCGGAAATCTCCAGCCGAGCTGAGCTGTCCCGCGCCATGCCATCGGTGGCATCGATGATCGTTCCGTCTGGCGTGAGATAAACAACCTTGACCTTATCTGCGCGCAGCTGACGGGCTGCCTCGTACGTGGCGGCCGTCATGATTTTGGTGCCACCGGTCAGGTCCAGCACGATGGATTCATGCGGCGCCATTTTCAGCGCGCGTGCAATCTTGAGTTGCAACGATGCGATGGGCTCCATGCCATCGCCGTCGAGGATGACAGCTTCGACGGGCACCTCCAGTTGCCGGGTCACCGCGGCGAGCTGAGCCTGCGATTTACGGGTGGCGATCAGCACGGCCCGACTTGGTAAAAAGTCTCTGCCCACCGCCACCACGCTTGCGGGGCTGAAGCCTACGCAACCCAACAGCACGAGCCCGGGCACGGGCCCGTGGTTGGGGCGTGATTCACGTGTAGGTTGAGACATGGAGAACAGAGATCGGCAGGGGCTCGGCTGCAAACTGCCGCCTTGCAGCGCGCGGCGGGTCATTGGCGCCAGTATGTTCGTCGCAATCTGAATGCGCAAAGCCTGCCGCGCTGGGGAGGGTTGAGTGCCGCTATCGCTTTCCCGTCAACGCGTTGATGAAGTCCGGCCTCAAAAACCGCTTTGCGTTGAGTCGCGACTCAACCTTTTTTGCGTCCTCTTCGTTCTGCATGGGGTAGCTGGAGACCATGGTCACGAAAAGACCTGCGCTGACCTGCTCCGCCAATGCCGAGTAGTCATCCGTGTTTTCGGTTTGTTTCTCGTGGAGAATGGTGAGCGTGTCGCCATCAATGAACGATGTGGTGCCCCTCAATTGTCCGCCCATACTGAGTCGGGTGACGATATTCGTCCCGTAATCAGCCTCCCGGAACTGGATGTGCATGACGCGACCGGCGCATCGGTTCTGCTCCGTGCATACGCTTAGAGGCGCGTTGAACACGGTGGCATGGTCCTGCGCAGCCACGGCCAATGCCTGGGTAAATATGGATTGCAGGCCGGGTTCCGGCTTCCTTGGCTGAATCTGGGTTGAGATCAGAATGCTGTCGTAGCCTCTGAAAATAGGGTCCTGGTTCATGAGGCTTTTGACCGACTTGTGCGTGTAGTAAACCTCGGTGACATTACGCACGCCCTGCACGGTATCAATAACCTGCATGGCGCCACTGCACGCTGAAAGCAGGCAGACAGAAAGGCAGGCCGCGGGCAAATGGGTTGCAAAACGCGAGGTGGGCATGAGGGCGCCGGTTTTCGGATTTCGTGGCATGAGTGATTCCTTCAAGAATTTATGGAAATGATGATGGTTTTTCTCGCCATTCAAAAATGTGAGCGCTCCTGACCTTGCTTTTGTTGCTGCTCCAACCTCTGGCGGCGCTTGAATTCGGCGTAAAAATGATCTCGTGCGTACAACAGAGTCATCGAGAATGACATGTGCGGCGCATCCAGAATGATCGTTGTGTCAGGCGCACCGTAGCGAACCAGTCGATTGCCGACGAACGGAATATTCTGCTCCCTCACGCTGTAAGTCTCGGACAGATGACCATGGACGCTCGCGAATTTATTGTTGGCCATGCCAATGGAAATTGCGGACAGTCGATCATTCTTGTCAAAAATGAGCAGCATTTCTTCAAGCCCGGTTACATCGAACTGATGCACCGGGATGGCGACCATCGGGCCATCGCTATAGGCATTGGTTCCTTTTCCGGTTCCCTGCTTGAGTGCTTCTTGGGTGGTGGTTTCACCCAGGGTGAAGCCGAAGGCGGTCACTTGTGCATTGGCGCTTGTGGCCACCGTGATGGTGCCAAGGCCGAGGGCTGCAGCAACGATAAAAACAAGATGCTTCATCATGTTGATAACTCCCTTTAAAATTACGACTGATATTGAGGTTGAACTTGCCGGAAAGCGGGGCCATTCTGCTTCGGTGCGCGCGCGCCGCGGGCGAAAAAAAGTTTTTCGAGTGCGCGGCGGCGCACCGCCTAGAGGTGGCGAGCACCGGTGTGGGGGGCTGCGATCAATCCTGATGCGAAAGCCGAAAAATAGGGGGCAAAAAAAACTTTCCTCTCCCTGCATTTGCAGGGATACTCCTTCGGGCAGGGGCGCCTGAGTCAGGGGAATCAAGCGGCGCGGGGGGTGGGGAGGGTGTGTTGCTTCCTGCCAATGGCCAAGAACAATGCGGGGGCGGAACGCGCGCTTCGGCAAGCACCACAAAACACACGACAGATGGCGAGCCAATCGGGGGAATCGTGGTGGGGGCGTTTTCTGGGGAGGCTCAAAGCGCCCGGGCGCCCTGCGCGTGTTGATGCCAAGGGGCAAGGCGCGCAAGAGCGCCCCGCCTCTGCGGCAAACGGCAGCCCGCTCGGCGGTGTTGCGAGCGCCTCACGGCTCTCTGATCTGCTGGACGACCACGTGCCTGACGACGCCAGAGTGCAAGCCGCCGGCATTCCGCAGGGCCGTCGTCTGGTGGATGTGGACGATCAGGCTGCACCGGCAGTCGCCGCTCATTTGCCTGCTGAAGGCAACGATACTCACGCGCCGGAGCCTGAGCCTGAGACGGGCCCAGACGCCACCGCAACCGAGCCCTTGCCGGCAGAACGCCGGGTGCCAGAGTCGGCAGGCTCGGCTCCAACGGTCGAGGCGTCTCCGGCGTCGTTGGCGGTGGGGCCTGACACTGTCCGCGATGACCTTGGACCAGACCTTCTGTCACCGCCGTCCCGGCTTGACGCGGTCGTTGAGAACCCCGCCGCGGCAGCAATTGCCAGTGACGGCAAAGACGCCTTGCAGGGTATCGAAGACACCATGGTGGCCATTGCCGCCTTGGTGGAGCGCGATGGCGCGGGCAATCCGGGGGCTGTCGAAGCGTCTTCTACCCGGCGCGGACTCGCGGTGCTGTTGCAACAGCTTCGAGTGATGGCCGCAGAGTCCAAAGAGCTCCTGGAGGCCCTCAACGACCAGGCCGATATACGTTCGGAACGCATTCGATCAGAGCTGGTCATCGGCCTGCGTAACCGCCATTTGCCATACGGCGAAGTGCGTCTGAAGCCGCCCCGGTATGGGGCCCTGAGAAGAGCCGACATCAGTGAAACCGGCGCTGCCTGGCTGATGCTGCGATCACTGACCACCGCACAGGAGGCCCGATCACGAGATGCCGCGCCGCACCCCGAAGCGCGGCGCGCTGCCAAGGCTTACGCTCAAAAGCTCCGGGCAAACGGACACGATCCACTGCGCGTGGCGCTCAATCCAGATGGGGTCGACGCCTATCGCTGGCTGGTCGGAGAGGCTGGCGATCATCGTCCCAAGCTGCATGCAAGGCTGCTGACAAGAATCATGTCAGACACGTTGCTGAAGCACCGTGACCTGCTCGAAGCCAAGCGTGCCTGGCTGGACTCGGGAACCGATCCCAAGCTGAAGCCCGACTTCGGCCCCCTCATGAGCGATGTATGGGAATGGCGAAAGACCACCGACCGACCGATTGAAGACATACCCACGGGGCTGGATGCCAAGCAGCGTGAGGTGTTTTCTGCATTCCTCCCTGCGCTTGACAGTTTTTTCAGAGACCAGGTCGAGTCGGCATTGTTGGGCCACGACGCTCAGGTTCCCCTCTCGGGGCAGTTGCGCCGGTTGCAGGCCGTGCTTGATGCCTCACCCGATTGCGAAACGGCGCTGAAGCAAATCGCCGAACTCATTCCCCCGTCCATGGAGCGGATGTACGCCACAAGTCACGTTGTCGAGCACGCCGCGACCCGTATTGCCGTGGCCAAGGGCATGTCTGAAAAAGACGGTAGCCGGTACCCGACGTTTCAGAAACGGCTACAGTTTTTTGCAAGTCTTCAGGGCTTCGCTAACACCTTGTTGCTACCACCCGAGCACCCGGTGCAACGTCTGTTCGATGCCAAGAACTTTCGCAACGACGTTGCGCACAGCGGCAGGATCTGGGGCCCGGATGACTTCCCGAACGCGTGCGTCAATTATGAGCAGGGCATCGTCGGCGTTTCCCAGCTTTTTGGCGTTCCCCTCTCCAGCATCATTCTGGAGCGCAAGACCCGCGAAGGTTCGTCCGAACGGCCGCCAACCAGTCGCTCGAAGAGCGTCGCGCCCACTGCCATGTTCTCGTTGGGTTGCAAGGCGCTGCAGCTCAGCGAAGAACAGGTGAGGGCCGCTCTGGGAAAAGATTTCGAAACCGAGGCCCGCGAGCGAATCCGGTCACGTGACTGGCAGCTTTCGTCCGGCGCTTATCGTCATGAGCTCTCGGTCGCCGTGGGCGCGCATTTTGCCGAAAAGCACATGGGCCTCAAAAACCAGAGTCTGATCTCGCTGCTCAGGGTGGCAAGGGCGCTCCCGCGGATCGAAGATGACGAACAGCGCAAGCGTCTAAGCCGGGAGTTGGGGGCAGAGATCAATCTGGCGGCAGCAGCCTTTATTCGTGGAGATGACCCTGACCAGGTCGCGCGCATGACAGCAGAACTCGAACGCGGATTAAAGATACTCAGGAAGGGTCGGGGGCCGGCGCGGGCTCGATAGTCTGTCGGGCAAAGACCGGATAAATGATTGAACGACGATGCCGCCATGACTGAAGAAAAACTCACCCAGGTTGCCGAGGCTGTCGAAGCGCTGGGCAAGCAATTGAAAGCCATGCGCAGCCGAATGTTGCGGGTTGGCGGGGCGCCCGTTGCGCCTCGCTTGTTTCTTCGGGGGCAATACATTGCCTTCGATCAGGGCTCTGAAGCGCTGCAGGTGCGCATTGAAGGCACGCCGTACTGGTATCCCTTGGCGGACTACTACAGTGCCTATCTGCCCATCCCGGGCGCCCAGGTTCTGGTGCTGGCTGAGCCTGATGCAGGGGCTGATCTTGCTGAAAGCCGACCCCAGGTGGTGGGATTCGAGCGAGATGGACGCGCGATTCCAGCGGCAAGGCGCATCCGTGCAACAGTCGAAGTGGCCAACGTGAACGCGGGCACCGCCTCGTTGAGAGTCGATGACCAGATCGTCGTGCTTGACGGACTGGATGAGCGCATCGCGCCGTATTTCCTGAACACCGAATGGGTCACGCTGCGCGGCATCAGCGTCCCGCCGGATGAGTACTGGATTCCAGAAAACTGGCAACCCCCCGAAGACCTTACCGAAGCTGAAGAGCCGACCAAAGAGGAGCGCTCGTTGTGGGATTAAAGGTTCATCTGTTCGCTTTGACGCTGTTCATGGCGTTCATCATTTTGCCGGGATTACTGGTAATGAACGCGGTGCCGTCGGCATGGCTCGGTGATCTCAGCGAGCCACTGAGGCTGCTGGCGCTTGAGTACACCGCACCGGTCTACGGCGTTGTGCACGTGCCGTCTGCGTTGTTTATCGGCGCATCGGGCATCTTGATGCTCATGTCGCCGACGCCGACCATGGAACGCCCGCAGAAAAAAGTCATCCGCAGGGCGACGGCCGAATTGAAGTTGCTGATCAGCGGGCAAACCGGCGGCAACGTCTATCAAGCGGCCTGGGCGGCCGCCCTTCGGGAGCCCTATGTTCGTGATGTGATTGAAGGCTTCCTCGTCTCGGGTTCCGAGTCTTACCTCAAAACGATCGTCGAAGATCGCCTGCGCACTGCCCGGACAAGATTGCAGAACACCTCGGGGCATCTTGCGCACATTGCCGGCGCACTTCCCATGTTTGGAATGCTCGGCACCATCGCCGGATTGATGTTCATGTTCGGCGACACGGGTGGCCCCGATGTTGCCGGCAACGAAATCAACCAGAAATTTGCCGGAATGGCCACCGCATTGCTGACCACTCTGTACGCCACCGGCGCCACCGCTTTCTTCATCAAGCCCTGGTACCAGAGCGTCGAAGCGCGCATCGAAGAGTTCGACCATGACCGCGACGAATTTCTCAGCGTTGCCGGCAAGGCCATGCGCTCCATGGACACCGGGCGGCTCCGCGCCGCCCGACCCGTAGAGTTGAGTTGATGGCGCGCCCCTCAGGCGACGACAACGTTTGGCTGATTGGCTACGCCGACCTGGTGACGGCCATATTGGCGGTGTTGATCATGTTCATGAGCTTCACCCAGATCGACGTTCCAAAATATGACGAGCTGCAGCGACTGGTGACCCGAGACACGCCGGTGGAGCCGCTTTCACGGGTCGAGGCTGAAATCCGCGAGGCCGCCGAGAAGGCGGGCGCCTCCGACAGCGTGGCCACCCACATCGACGCCCAGGGGCTCACCATTGCGTTCGACACTGCGGCCCTGTTCGAAGTGGGAAGCGCCCAGCTCAACACCCAGGCGCTGCGCCCCCTCGACGAGGTGTTCAACGTGATTGCAGCGGTTGGCAACGTGCGCTGGGTCGACATTCAAGGCCACACCGACGATGTGCAGTTCGTGGATGCCGACGGGTGGAATCGCAACTGGCAGCTTTCTGCCGAACGGGCACTTTCACTGCAGCGCCATCTATGGCGGAAAGGGCTGCCAGAGCAAACGACCCGCATCCTCGCGCTTGCCGACACGGCGCCCGTGCAACCCGTGACCGGACTGATGGGCGAGCAACTCAATGTTGCGCGTGCTGCCAATCGCCGGGTCTCATTGCTGGTGCGTGAAGTGCGGCGTTGACAATCAAGCGTCTTTGTTCATTCTGGATGAACGCGCGGCCGCCCTCGTGCTGCATCATGGCGAAGTGTTTTTAAGGATGCCGTTAAAGAAGTCTTCAATCGTGCTGCGCAACTGTTGCAATTGAAAGTCCTTGCCCCCGCTGCCCCACGACCTGCTGGTATAAACATCGACCCAATAATCATCCGCATAAGGGGCGCGAACGCCTTCAACCAAGCGTTGCAGATGAATCTGATGAAGGTACAGATAGGCCTCATGACTGACCTTCCAATCGGCCTGAGTCGTGACCTTGATCCGCACCTTGGGACTGGCTGGAACGTTGTGGCCAATTTGCGACGACAGCCAGTCCACAAGTTCAAAGAGCTGTTGATCGCTGATTGCAGAATTGTCGCTGTGATAGTTCACTGTGAACGCGTGTGCTGAAGAAATGACCATCGCAGCACTGGCCGTAGCTACAATAATCAATCTGCGAACGTGATGTGCGATGGTCATTTTTATCTCCTGGTTATCGAATAAACGTCTGTGTGCCTTTATTATTGAAAGCGCACATTGACTGATCGGGTTTGGCAAACATCGTCAATCGGGCTGGTGCCGGTCCCCTCACGGAAACCGCACGCTTCAAAGACTACCTGATAGGTGCCGGGCAGGCCCACCGAACGGCTGAAAAGGTCCATCAGATTCCGTCCGGCAAAGTCCACGTCGTTGGGCGGGCAAGAGAGCGTGACGCCGTTCCGTTCCGGGAAAAACCGGCAAGGGAACGAGGTCACCCCTTGAGCGCACCCGGTATTCACGCCGATGTTGCAGTTACGCGCCAGCACCTCCACCGAAGCGCCCTGATTGCTCCCACTGAGGCTGACGACCTCAGCGGTCACCCGGTAAAGACCGTTGATGCCTCGGGCCGTCAGGTCCCAGTCAAGCGAGAACGGCGCCGCGCTGGTCGTTGAAATCACCGCCGGTGTGGTAGTGGAGCCAGGAGCGCCATCGGTGCCCACCACATTGAAGCTGCGCAGTTCCATGACCGGGCCACCGCCACCGCCGCCGCCGCCACCGCCGCTGAGGTCGTCACTTGAGCATCCTGACAACAGGGTGGTCGCGAGCGCCGTCAATACGGCTGGCGCAGCGAAACGGCGAGTGGTGCGGCTGAGTTTGTTCAATTGCATGGTGTAGCTCCTTTCGTGGGAAATATTCGATGCTGCGAGGGGTGCAGCTTCACATGGCGGATTCAAAAAACCGGGGTTCAAAAGTTTTTGAGCTGCACCTCGGTCGCAAACCCAATAATCTGTAATCAATTCGCGAGGAAACCTGTTGGCGTCGCGCATGGAAATGTTGCGTTAGAATCAGGTCGGCATCGTGCCGGAGGCGTCGCTCGGGGATACAAGAAAAAAAATTTTTGATCGGGCTTCAGGCCGGATCGGCGCTGAACGACGTTAGGGTCTGTCAAAAATCGCCAGGGCACGTGGAGAAAAAGTTTTTATTCTTTTGTGTTTGGCGGCGTGGGCTGGAGGGTTATGGTGCAGCCGCCTGCACGCAAGTCGACCAACAGCCGCATTGCCGGGTTCAAATGCATCTGCTGCCTCGGGTTCGATATGTCACGCCGGGCCTCCGCAACCGAAACAGGCAGTCTCCCAGACGAAAAATTTTCAAATCGAGACGCAAGCCGCTTCCAGTGCCAGCCTGATGCCCATCAATCGAATGGCATCGAAAGGAGAAGCAGGCAATGGAAATATTGTTATTGTTCTTGGTATGCGCCATCAGCGGCGCCGCCATTGCATCGGTGCGGCGTGGCTTTTCGAGCGGCGCTTCACGGCGCATCGGCCACAGCGGCTGTGATCGCGCGCGACACAAACAAGACAAGCCCTTTGAATCCCGAGCTTCAGGTCTGTGGGGGGCTTTTGGCGGCCTTTTAGGCGGCGTGGCGCTGTTCCAGGCGGACGATCATGCTGATGATTTTAAATCGCCCGATGTCTTTGACTCATCGCACGAATCGCAATCAATGGCCGGCGCGGCTGACGAGGGTCATTTTCTCGATGACGCGATTGAGCATCAGATCAACCCTGCCAATGGCCTGCCCATGGTCGGCGCCGTCGACGTCGCGGGCAATCCATACGGCACCGACTCAAGCCTTTGGGACGACACCCTCTCCGCATTCAGCGGGGATGGCCACGATCACTTCAACCATGATTGTGGCGGCATGGATGACCCGTTCCATTCTGACTTTTGAGCCCAGTCGGTAACGATCCGACCCCTCATTGCACCCAGAAAAAATTCTCAAGGATCCATGGATGGCACTCGCACAACGCCTGCTCAAACGTCTCGGACTGGCCACGAGCGCACCCAACACAGCGCCAAACCCGGCCCCGTCACCGAGTGCTGATGCAGTCATCAATTTAGCGGTGCCTGAGCGGTTCCGTGCCAGTGCCGCGCCCGTGTTCGTGTGCATCGTTTCGCAAGAACCCCTGGCCAACCTGATCCCCATTCTTCAGAACGATGTGAAGAACGGGAGCGCGCTGTTGCTGGTCTCTCCGGCAATGAAAACCAGCATCAAGGCCGCTCACCTGCAGCGTTTTCTCGAAGCGCGAGGTATCGAATGTCACCTTATTGATCTTGATGATTCCGATCTCACCACCCTGTCGGCGGCGGCCAATGGCGCGCGCGAATGGCTGCTTGCCAACGCGCAACACTCGCATTGGTGGGTGAACCTCACCGGCGGCACCAAGCTCATGTCGCGCGAGATTGAACATGCGCTCGAGCCCTACGCCAACGCCACGCTGCTGTATGTCGACAGCGGTCGCAGCCGGATTCATCTGCTGCGCTCCAACACCAGCGACCGGTATCACAACCTGATCGGTGTCAACGATTACCTGCTGGCACAGGGTTTCAAGGCCAATGGGCGGGCGCTCAGTGATCAGCCTTGGTACCGCCAACAAAGTCGGCAATTTCAACCGCTGATCGACGCCATGCTGTCGCTCTGCGCCGGGCGCTACTCGGGTGGCGATCTGGCTGCGGCGAGCAACCAGCTTGCGGCGCTCAATGTAGCTGCACAGCAGGTGATTAAAGACAGAGACCTCAAACAGCCGCTACAGCAGGAAACCGCCATCCAGGGCCCGGCGGAATGTCGTAGCGACTATTGGCGTGAACGATTCCAGCCGCAGTTTCCGCGGCGCATCGCCGAGCAGGCGCCCGGTGAACCACCCAAAACGCGCGGCGGCGCGCTGTTCAGCCTCGGCGAAGCGCAGAGTCCACTGCTTGAAGCGCTGGTCGCGGCGGGCGCGCTGGTTGCCGGGGCGGCCGATGAAGGGCGCTACGCGTTTGCCGATATTGCGCCGACGCTGCTCATCGGCGGCGCGTGGTTGGAGTGGTACGCAATGGCCCAGGCCAGATCGCTTGGCTTCGGCGACGAGCACGTCAAACACGGCCAGGAAGTGTTGCCCACAACCGTCCGGCAGACCCGTTACAACAAAAACGAGCTTGACCTTGTGCTTGTGCACGAAGCGCGAATACTGATCGTCGAATGCAAGACCGTGCGCATGCAGGGGCAGTCAGACAAGGTGTCTGATGCCATCTACAAGCTCGAATACCTGCGCGACAACGTCGGCAGCGCCAGAGCTCAGGCGGTGCTCGTCTCGGCCAACCCACTGCAAGATGACGAACTCGGACGTCTGCGTGCGCTGGGCACCGACGTGCATTACTGCGCGGGCGCCGACCTTCCCCGCTTTGCAGAGTTTCTAGAACTTTGGAAGGCCAACCGGCTTGCCCAATGGAAACCGCAAGCACCGCCGAAGCCGCGCGGCAAGCCGCCTGAGTCCAAGCGCCACAGGGCGCCGCAACCCCGCAGAAGTTGAGCCCCTGAAGGGGCCGTCGAGCGCCGGCGCGAGGGGCGCGGCGTGGGGGGATCACGCAAGCCCACTGAAAGTTTTTGTTCGGCCAGATATGCCACCTCTGCCTCAACAATGGCGTTTCACACCCACCGAATTCGAGGGACTGTCATGCGCTATTTCATCTCACGTCACCCCGGCGCCCAGCAGTGGGCACTAACTCAAGGGCTGGGCGCGGTCAGCGTGGTGGCGCATCTCGACCCCGATCAGGTCTGCGCCAACGATGAAGTCATTGGCACCCTGCCGGTGCACCTGGCCGCTGCCGTCTGCGAGCGCGGCGCCACGTTCTTCAACCTGTCGCTCGACATTCCCGCAGCGCTGCGCGGCCAAGAGCTGAGCCTTGAACAGCTACACGCCTGCAACGCGCGCCTGGAGCGGTTTCAGGTGCAACGCGCCGTACCGCAGGGCCCGGCGGCTTAGACGCCGCCCCTTCGAAGCACTCACCCTCATCCAGCGGTTATAACCATGTCTTCCACACTTCAATCTTTCGCCATGAACAACCACCGCCGAGTGCTGCTGTCAGTTGCCGGCACCACGCCGCAAATCATTACCGAGACCGTCTACGCCCTCGTGCGGCGCAAATACCCGTTCATTCCCGACGAGATTCGCGTCATCACCACCAAGCAGGGCCAACTGGCACTGAACAAGGGTCTTTTCGAAGAAGGTCATTTCGCGCGACTGGTTGAAGCCCTGGGCCTGCCCGCCGGCTCCATCGAGTTCAGCCCGGCGCACATAGACGTTGTGTTGGGGCCCGACGAGCAGCCGCTCCACGACCTGATCAGCGCCGAAGACCACACCGCAGCGGCAGACCAGATCATTCGCACCGTTGCCAAACTCGCCGCCGACGACACTACCGCCATCCATGCCTCGCTGGCCGGAGGGCGCAAGACCATGGGCTTTTACCTTGGCAAAGCCATGAGCCTGTTTGGCCGGCCGGCCGACCGCCTGTCGCATGTGCTGGTCAACGAGCCTTTTGAAGAAACCCCAGGCTTCTACTTCCCCCCCCTTGAGCCTGTTGACCTGCCGTTACGGCGTGGCGGCACGGCCAACACCGCCAACGCGCGCATCTCACTGGCAGAGATTCCGTTTTTGCACCTTGGCCGCTCGCTCCATGCCAACGTGCTGCGCGCCATCAACGTCGACGACTTCAGTTTTTCAGATGCCGTGCTCTGGGCACAGCGGGCCACCGAACAGCCCACCGTCGTGGTCAACATCGAAACCCGGTCGGTCTGGCTCGGAGAAGAAAAGTCTGTTGAGCTGCAACTCAGCCCGCTGCACAAAGCGTTCTACGTGTGGATGCTGTGGCGTCGCGCCAACGAGCAGACCGTATTCAACATCACCGGCACCGACTGGTCGCCGCTTTACGACCTGCAACTCAAAATGGGCATGACCGATGGCCTGGACGTCAACGCCCTCGATGGTGACCTGAAAAAAGGAAACTTCGATAACTGGAACCACAAAATCAATGCTGCGCTGAAGCAGGCCATGGGACCATTTGCCGGCCCGCTTTACGGGCTGTCGCCGCGTAAAAAAGGGACAGCAGGAACGCAAGCGCTCAAAACGCCGCCCCGTTCGGGCGACTACCTGCTGGCCGGACTGCACCCCGAAGACATTCACTTTGTTCCGCCCACCCTGGGTGATGACCAATGACCAAGTCGCCTCAAAAGGCGCCTTACAAGGCGCCGCGTGTCGCCCACGCCAACCCACTGCACCAGCGCGTGATGGAAACCGCCCGACGTGCCCCAGGCGGCCCCCACATGGATGCCCGCAAACCACAGCGCGGGCAGGTCAAACAGGTCTTGCGCCAGGCGCTCAATCGAGACGAATGATGGCGGCAGCAGCCTGAATGTTTTATGGGCCATCGTGATTGGCAAGATACACAACAAGTCCCCATCGATTTGGCGCCCATTCATGAGTGACATTCATGAGCGACCGCGTGATCTGATGCTGGGCTAAACCCACCCGCCAATCAGGCAATCAATCTAAAAAACCGGGGAAAACATATCGTGCGTACCGCAATCATTTCTGGTGGCGTGGTTTTCTTGAGTCTGTGGGGCCTGACGATCGCCGCACTGTCGGGCTCCCTGCTGCCCGAAGTTTTTGAGCATTTCGCGCCCAGCCTGCTGCGACCCGCGTCCACCGCCGAGCTGGGTGATTCAATGGGCATCTTCAATGGCCTGTTGTCATCGGTGGCGGTGCTTCTGGCACTGGCGGCGGTGGTCATGCAGGGCAAGGCGTTGCACCAGCAAAATGCGCAACACGCGAGCGCCCTCAAAGTCAGTGCCTTGTCGACCCGGCTGCAGTTTCTCAACGCAGAAGTCGAGCGTCTGGGCGGCCAGGCCAACTCCATCGACGACCAGATCAAGCGCGCAACCGATGCGGGACAAAAATCGGAGCTTTATAAAATCATGCGCGCCAGTCGTAACAAACAACTGCGGCTGCGGGACGAAGCCGAACAGGTCAACGCCCAACTGACGGCAATGCTTGAAACCATCAGCACGCCCATCAGGTGACAAGGCAAGGGCACGCCCGCCGAACCGCGCAACACGCCAAGGCCCGGGCAATCTCCGCGACAAGGCGTCGCCTTACGCCCCTTTGAACCGGCGCAGCCGTTGCCAGAACGGGCGCTCGGCATACGATGCAAGCGCGGCATGTGACCGCGCCATGTGTTCGGCGACCTGTTTCAGCGCCGCCACCTGCTGGTTGAGCTGGCCCACCTCAGATTGATGGGTCACCAATAGCGCTTCATGGGCGTCATTCAACGACGCCTCGCGCTCGATTGACCGCATCAGCTCAGCTTCCAGCGAGGCACGCTGTGCTTTAAGGCTTTCGGCCTCGTCTTCGGCCTCATAGGCAAACTCGAATACTGCGGTCGTTGCCGATTCTTTTGTCCAGGGTACAAAGTTTGTTACATCAAACCCGGCCTGTTGATGTTGCGGCAACTCACGCTCGTAAACGGCGTGGTCGGCATAGGCCAGGCATACAAACACCCGGCTGCCGCGCAGAATGCAGGCAATGCGCTCTGCCGTATTGCCCATCTTGTAAACCACCAGGTCAGTGCCTTGAAAGGCATGGCGCTTGGCTTGCCGCCACAACGGGTCGGACACCCGCAACAACAACTCTTCCAACCGCCGGCGCACCGTGCCCTCCGAGGCCGTCAGCAGCGCCTTCACCTGCGGGCCAATCAACACCTGCGCCTGCTCGGTGGCCAGCCCCTCCTGCAACCAGTAACCGAAGGCCGAGGCAATCACCTCGCCATCGACAAAATCTTCGATCAACGATTCGAAATAGTCGCCGCTGAAGAATTCACCAATCCTCACGCCATAGTGGCCTGAAGTTGGTTGGATTGTTGCTGGTGCTCGGTAGCGGCTCTTGCTGCGCGCCAGTGTGAAATTAACAGGGACAGGATTTGGGCCCAAG
>Ga0098059_1000666_pt1 | contig 19196 bp, 17 predicted proteins | sample 20_taG_FD_92580 | JGI IMG/M metagenome (GOLD analysis project Ga0098059, IMG submission 92580) | Marine viral communities from the Subarctic Pacific Ocean - 20_ETSP_OMZ_AT15318 metaG | ecosystem: Environmental > Aquatic > Marine > Oceanic | place: Subarctic Pacific Ocean | collected 2015-01-19
TATGTTCGATGCGAACGGTAATAAAACAACAAAAATTAGTGATGTCTTGGACGGTGGTAGAGCAGAAGGTGAAAACGCTAAAGAAGTATTAATATTAGAATCTTTCAAAAAAGAATTATTACAAGATCGAATAAAACAAAAGAGGTATGAAGTAGCTATTGAGCCAGATATATTTACAGGTGAAGTAAAAAAAGTAACTCCTCCTAAACTTTTAACTACCAAAGAAGTATTCGCTATCCGTCAACAATTAGAAAAATCTATAAAGAGTGGTGGAATAGGACTACCAAGAATGGGGTCATTACAAAAAGCAGGCACATTCGAAAAAGTTATGTTGTCTAATAAAGAGGTAACAGGTCCACTATATTCTAACAATGTAGATGCAAGTGGTATATTTGTTTTAGCTAGAATTGATAAGGGAGATAAGGTTTCTCTAAGTAATAGAATAGAAATTGATGGTAATAAGTTTAAAAAGGTAAGACGTAGATGGGGTACTAAAAACAAGTCTGAAGAGGGTGGTTATTTACATGAGGGCAGAATATATAGAGATACCTCTGATATACCAGGTAACCCAGAAACAGTATTTTTAGAAAGCAGAGATGCACTTCTTGAAGTTCTTTCTATCCATAGAAAATATTTAACTCAAAGTATGGATATTGAAAGAGCTGGTAACTATGTGCAAAAACAAAGAGAGTCTGTCGACTTCCAAGCATATTCAATTATTGCTAAGATAAAAAATCTTCAAAAAGAATACGGTGATTTACAATATCAATTAGAATACGGGGGTAGAAACCCAGAGAGAGGAAACTTACCTAAAGCAGGTTATGTTGTTACACAACAAAAGATAAACATTTATAAATCTCAAATAGAGGGATTAAAAGATGATCTTAAAAAAATAGGTAAATACGGATTATGGAAAAATAGATTTAGAATACGTAAGGCTATGACTGCTTTACATAATGCCAAAGATAAGGGTTTGATTGATGATCTTCCTAAAGCTACTAAAGAGTTTGAGAACACTCTTGGTATTAAAACAACAGACGAAGATAAAATAATTTCTAGAGGTATAGCTGACAGACAACAATTAGAAGATGCAGTCAATGACATAAGACAACAAAGAATTAGTGACGAAGTAGACAATCTTGTTAACAGAAGTATTGATGAAGATACTTTAAAAAGTAGAATTACCAAAATTAATCAAGAAGCAGATGCTAAATTATCTGATGTAAGACCATCAACAAAACCTAAAGGTAAAAACCAACCTATGGTGGTTGAGTTTGAGGGTATAGAGGTTGATGTTAATAATCATTTCCAAGTAAAAGATGGGGGAATTTATTTCTTTGGTTCTAAGGTAGGAGATGTATTAGAAAAAACTTCTAAAAATAAAACTAAGTATGAATTAGCTTCTGGTGATTTAAAATATAGAGCAACATTTAGTGGTATAGATGAATTAAAAAGGTCTTTACCAGATTTATATAGACCTAGAGTTTTAAAAGCATTCGAAGATGGGCTATTAAAACAAGCAGATACTAGTAAAATAAATGATGGTAGAAATTTTGCAGTCAAAGATCATACTAAGACGAATACATATAGAGGTGCAGTTGAAGAGCCAGATGATGTTCCTGTACTAAATGATACAACCAAAGAGCCAGAACAATATAACAACCCTATTGTTACTAAAACTCCTAATGAATTTGAAAACATTTTACCAGCAGGAAGAAGATTAGCTTTATATATAGCAACTGGTCCGTATGAAGGACACGTAAGAATACCACAACCATTTCAATCAGACAAACCCTTAACTGCTGTTCTTGGTAAACAATCTAATCAAAAGTTAATTTTAGGTCATACAGATGCTCGTGAGAAAGGAAGTTCAATCGCAGCTCAACGTACATTCCAAAAATTTGATGAAGAAGGATTATCTGATGAGATTTCTTTACCAGAATATAAAGATGTAACAGGAAGAGTTAAGAGTAATACTTTACTAGATGATCCTGAGATAGTAGACCCACAAAGAAAACCATTAACTCTTGACCAAGCACACAATCATAAAATAGTACAAGAGGATTTGCCTGATATTAATCCACCAGTTAGAGGATTATACAACACTCTTGGTGATGTTTTAGAAGATATATCTAGTTACGAAAAGATAAGATGGGACGATGCTAGACTTAAAACAAAGGAAGATTATGCACAATTTATTAATAGATTAAACTTTTTATATTCTATTGTAGAGAGAGAAGCTCCTCACGGTGTTAAGTTACCAAACATATCTAGGTCTCAGTCATTAAATAAATTGACTCAGATTATGAACACAATCGCTACTGGTCGTGAACCTAATAATCAGTTGGTTGCTGTGATGAATGTTATGAGACGAATGTCGGGTGGTGAGGAAAAATTAGACTCTCCTAACTTTATATTAGACCCTCATGGTTATAATTATTATGGTGCTAATTACAGAGACCCTGTAAGTGGTGAGACATTTTCTAAACTACAAAATGCTGTTGGTGTAGGTATTAAAGAAAGCGAAGGAATAACTAAAGTACCTGAGTTCGCTAAAGTAATGCACGAATTAGGTCATTGGTCATACGCTAATATTTTATCGCCTACAGAAAAGAGAGCATTCTGGGACGCTATGAGCAAGTACATTGACCATGAAGGAGTTGATGTTGAGCTTTTAAAATCAAGATTACCAGGTAGTGCTAAGAATCAAATAGATTCACCAGGTGAGTTCTTTGCTGAACAGTTTGTTCAATTCGCACTTCACAATCAAAAAGCTGGTGGTACTGATTCAGTAGCCAGTTTATGGAGAAGAATTGCTGAACAAATAACTGAAGTAATAGGTAAGTTTTTTGGATTTGATACAAGTGCAAGAGTTAGAAAAAATTATGTAGACCCAGATTTAATTCCTTTGATGGAAAGAATCTTCCCAGACGAACATAAAGTTAATAGATATATTAAGACATACGAAAGATGGGGAATACCCGAAAGAGGTAGAATAGGTGCATTAGTTAAACAGTTAGTTGATTGGGACGATATAAAAATTAAACTTGAAAGAGCAATAGACGAAGCAGATAATACTGATGGCGATTCTATTAGAGCAGTTCTTGGTGGAAGAAATGATCCAGGTGATAAAGATATATTATCCGATGTATTAGATATAGATAGCAATCCATTAAGGCGTTCTAACCAAACATTTATGAGTCAGGCTTGGGCTTATACAGGTAAAGAAAATTCTAAATTTAATTATACTCACGGGAATAGAGACCCTAAATCAAGAATAAGACTATTAGATAGTTCTTATAAAACTGAAGTTAACGCTGATGGTACTGCAAGTAAAAGATATACTTTTGCATCTAGTCATAAAGTTAGAAATAAATTAATAAAAGCATACTTTGATGTTAGAGCTTTCCAACAAAGCATAGGTATAGATCGTAATAAAAATTTCATTGAATATCTTGACCCAGAAAATTTAAAAAGAGTAGCAGAGGGTGGACCAATTACTAGAGTACAAGAGGGTCAAAGTTATAAAGACCCTAGTGAGATGTCTTTAGATGAGTTGCTTCGTTCTCAAAAAGAAGGTGGTTTACCAGATAACTATGTAGACCCAGACGGTGGAGATTTTAGTGACACATCTTTATTAGCAGGTGGTAATACTCCTGTATCTAGAGCTGCTACAAATGCAGATTCGGTTGATAATATTGTTAGAAGTAAGATGATAGCCAATGAGGTACTTGCTGTTATCGCTGATGTTCAAAAGGATATGAGAGAACAACTAACAAGAAATATACCTAAGAATAAAAGGGGTGAAGGTATTAAATTTGATATTGATAACGATAATAAGGTTGTTGAGATAGCTACTAAAGAAAGTTATAAGAGTTCAGTACATAGAAAACGTAATAATGCTATTAGAAAAAAACACTCAGACAATCAAATTGCATTAGCAAGAAGAGTTCTGGCTGACTCGGAAGCAATTTTTAATGATAAAGCAACTAATAAACCAGTTGGTGATGATGTATTAAGAAATTCAGCTTCTCCTAACGAGATGAGTCTACACGAAATAATAGCTGAGTTGTCTGTATCTAATAAGAATGGTGCTAGAAGTAGAGATTTATTAGCTACGTTTAATAGAAAGGTTAATACTGAACCATATTATGAGGGTAACATTCTTTCTGAAACACCTATTACAGATAAACAAATATTGGGTGATTCACCGAATGAGGAAGCATGGAAAGCATTAATTACTTATGCTAATGGAAAGGTAGCAGAAACACCAGACGAATATCTCCTGTCTATTTTAGAAGCATTTAAACGTGGTGATAATGTAGCTATGGAAAGAGCTGCTGTAGCACTTAAAAGATACTACAATGACAATCCTCTTTTAGCTCCTAAGAACGCAGATGTACAAAGATATATAGATACAGAGATAGCTCAGACGACTGGAGTAAGTGGAGAGAACGGCATACCAGCCAATACTCCTATTCATATTAAAGAGTTATTAAGAAAGATTACACACAGAGATAGAAAAGTAGAGAACACTTCTCGTACATTAACTTATCGTTTAGTTAATATGTTAAGTGCAACTCAAAGAGATTACTTGGGTGGTACTAACTTCTTGACTGGTGAAGATTTCAATAAAATATTCCCACAACATAGAATGAAAGACACAGACAGTGGCGTTGTAAGACACGTTAATGATACTGTTATGCTTAACGATATAAGAAAGACTATGCGTAAATTAGGTGGTGCTATAAACTGGAGAGCTAATCCTCCGAAAGTTAATAAGGACGGTACTACTTCATTCGTAGGTTTGAGAGAAAATGCTGGTAGTAGTTACACAGCAGTACATGAGGTAGGACACATATTATATAGAGGAACATTTAATGATGATAGTAAAGCATCTGTTGTGCAAGGATTTGAAGAAGCTATTCTTGCTCAAAATCCAAGAGCAGTAGAAGTTCAAAAAGCATACGGAGATAAATATAATGGAGATATATCTAAGCAAGCAGAAGAATGGTTTGTTGATGGCTTCCATGATTACTTATCTAATAGAGCTAGTCGTCAAGATAGATTTGCTAAACTAACTAACAGTGGAAGATTAGCTGAAATAGTAGATGAGCTAATTGAAAAAGTTGCTTATATGTTTAATGGATTAATAGGTAATAAATCTTTAAGACAAAATTATAGATTCCTTACTTACTATGGGGATATGCTTGGTCATAGAGGTGCTAAGAGACCTGTTAAAGCTGCTGTTAATACAACAAATAACTACGCTGTTCAGTCTGTTATAGCTCCTAGATATGCAAGAGAAACTATTGATTCATACACTCCTACACAAGATATAGCTGCTAGAGAATTTGTTGTAGCTAGATCAGACGAAGATTTATATAACTATGTTAAGTATCATGGAACATTAAATGGTAGAAAATTTGATAAGGCTATAAATCCTAATGCTGTATTAGAACCTTCTGGCTCTAATGCTTTATATGGTCGTGGTATTTATTTAACTGATAGCCCTAAACTAGCGGCTGATTATAGTAGAGAGGCACATCAAACTTCTTTAATTAAATTAATAGATGATAATATTGATAACCCTAATGTTCGTGAAAGAGGTTATGAAATAGCCAGTGATATAGTAAGCAGAACACAAACACTAGAAGATTGGCAAAGAGAAATGAATGGTTATAGCTATCATAAATTTTCTAACAGAACGACATCTGCTATAGATGATGTACCAGCAGATATTATGGGAACTACTCATATTAAACATAAAAAAAAATTAGAAAAACTTACATACGAAGTAGACGAAGCATATAAAAGATTAGTTGATGCAACAGGTGTAGAGCCTGAAGGAAAAGTATTACCTTTATTTGTAAGAACACAAAAAGTTATGGACTTCGATGAAAAAACTATGTGGTCTTTTGGTGGAGAAAACGATCTTATGCCAACTCTTATGGAATTACATAGTAATAAATTACTACCTGATGACGTGGGAAAAAGATTAATAGAACAAGCACAGATGAAAAGTAATGATGAGATAACTGGTTCAGATTTCTACGAACTATTATTAGAGGCTATGTCATACAATAGAACAGAACTAGAAGCCAAAGATGCTATCACTGCTGCGTTTAGAGCGATGGGATATGATGGTTTCCGTGTTACTGAAACAGATAGAATAAGTAATGATGCCATTGAGACTTTAGTAGTTTTTGATTCTGGTCAAGTTAAACACGTAGATGCTAAACATTTTGATTCAGGTTCTGAAAGTATGTTCTTCAATTCATTAAACAGAAGTAATGATGAGACACCAGCAGGTTCTGTAGTAACTAATATGGTTGAATTTGGTAGACCTATGACTGATGCAGACTACGCTTATGCTGGTAGTAACGCACAAAATTGGGGAATGCCTGATGGGTTACAGAAATGGTTTAGAAAAACTATGAAGAAAGAACCTTTAGATGCAGATGATGTTGATGCTTTAGCAAAACAAAATAAACATCAATGGAATTTCATGCAGGAGAACTCAGCACACGCAAGACGAATAGGTGCTAGATGGTTTGCTGACAAGGTTAAACCAGCAGATGGTTCTCCTAGTATATTCCAAAAGAATACAGCAGATATGGCTAAGGTTGTAAGACCAATCATAGATGATTTGATGAGCCTACCTGATGCTCCTCGTTGGTTTAAACAGTGGTTAAATAAAACTAAACCTTTGCTTGCTCCAGCAGAAAAATTGGGTTGGGATTGGGCTTCTAAAGTACCAACACCAGCAAGTCATAGAAGAATATTAAATGCTTTAAGAAGTGACAGTATTAATTCTTTAAATCCTCAAGAGCAAAAGATTGCTTTTGATATTGCTAATGCTTTTAAAAGAGAGTTAGATGAATTAAGAGCAGCAGGTGTACCCATAGGAGATGTTACTCATAGAATGAAGAAATACTATGTGCCTCAACAATGGGATTCACTATCTATTCAGGACAATCCTAATGCTTTTATTAATGCTCTTCAGGCTTGGATCATAAGAGACTCTAGAAGAAATGGTGTAGAAATGGATTTACATAAAGCCAAATCTAAAGCTACTGAGATACAGGGTAGAATTGTATCCGAAGATGGTAAGATTGATACAGATGATTTCTTATACAGACGAATGCAATCAGACCCATTCTATCGTAGATTTATTAATTTAACTCCTGAAGATGTACCTGAATTTGAGAAGTTTATGGTTAATGATCTTGCTGGTCTTGTGACTAGATACTTTGATAAGACTGTAAGAAAGAAATTATTAGCACAAGAATTTGGTGTAGGTGGTCATGGTTTAGCTTCTTATCAAAAGGTAGCAAGAGAAGGTATAGATGGTGCAGCAGATATACTTAAAACTGCTAACACTTCTAAGGTATTTGTATCTGAGGGAGACACAGCTATTAAAGTTGATAACACTATTGTCCCTGCTTTACTCACTAAAAATAAAGAACAATTAAAAAGTTTTTTAACTGAGATGTTTAGTCATTTACATAGTGGAAGTACTACTGGATTAGATTCAAGACGAGCGTTTGTTATGAATAAAATTATGTCTCACTATGATCTATCTTCTCTTGATGCACCTGATCTTAGAAATTTAAAACATAGAGTAGAAGGTATTGTAAACGCATTGGCAGATTTCCCAACTAGAATACAATCAGATAATGCTAGATGGATAATGAGATATGTTGATGTGTTAAACAAAAGACCAATCAATGGTGGTGATGGTTCATTAATGAAGTGGAGTAGAAGAGCTAGAGCATTTAATTCTGTTACTCTTTTATCTTGGACAACCCTAACTTCTATACCAGATATAGGATTACCATTAGTACGAAGTGGTAACTTAGGTGCTTTCCTTAAAGCATACAGACAAATAGCTTCGGGAAATCCATCTTATAAACAAGCTGCTAGAGACATAGGTGTAGGTATTGAAAACTTAGTTCATGATAGAATGACTCACATGGCTGGAGATAGTTCACAACAATTCTCTAATGGTTTCTTTAATGCAACTATGCTTACCCCGTGGACAAATTTCCAAAGAGAAGTATCTGCGTTAGTAGGATTCAACGCTATGAAAGCAGAAGTAGATAACATACATCGTATCGCCAAATCAGGCGACCAACTATCTTGGCTTAAATCTAATTCTTATAGAACTTCTGTAAGATTTTTAAAAAGTTTAGGTCTTGATAAATATGCACAACCGAACGGACCAAGACTAGATGATATTACCAAACACACTAATGATGATGCAATAAGATATGCTGTAATGAAGTTTACAAATGAAACTATATTTACACCAGACCCCAATGATGTACCTCTATGGGCGCAGACCCCGTGGGGTGCCATGATATTCCAGTTGAAATCATTCCCATTAATGATGCAACGAATGTTAGGTAGAACAATCAAAGAAGCTGGGCATGGTAATCCAATGCCTTTAACTTATTTAATGACCGTTGGTATAGCATTAGGTATGACAGCCAACGCAGTTAAAGATATTGTTTTCTCTAGAGGAGGCGAAGATGAGAGAAGCCCTGCCTTAAGAGAAAGAAATATTAAAGAAAGACTTTTAGGTAAAATTGCTAAAGATCACTTGGGGATTAATACCGATGGTTGGGAAGATGAAGATTGGGCTAAGTGGGGTGGCTGGATTGTAGACGGTATGCTGGCTATGGGGGGAATGGGTCTTATAGCAGAGTCTCTATACAATAGTGCATCTCAGATAGACAACGGTGCATACGGTAGAGAGAGATTGTTAAGTCTTGTACTCGGACCATCAATGGGTACAACATTAGACGCAGCCAAAGTACTTGAGGGTGCTTGGAATACAGGTGATAGTGGAAGTAAAGCAAAAGTAAGAACTGGTATACGAAGTACCTTGAGAAGAGTTCCAGTTGCTGGTAGTATTAAGACATTTTCTGAAGGAGCAACTGAAGCATTAGTTCCTTTAGACGGTAAGGGTAGTGGTAAAAACACTTCTATTGCTGATGCGATCATGGGTGGTAAAACAAAATCAGGAAATACTGCTGGTGATATAGCTAAGTTTATATTAAAAAATTAATTATGTTTACTTTATTTATAATTATTATTGGTCTTGGCTTTCTTATTTATAAGAGAGAAGCTGTTAAAGATTTCATCAATAAAAAATTAAACGGCTGGTAGTTTTGATTAGACCTCTTAGAGAAATCTACGAAGATAAATCTAAAGAGGATTTAATAGATTTGATTATGTTAAAGAATGGTCAAATTCACAAAGCCGAAGCAGAAATAGAAAGACTTAATTCTAAGAAAGGAAAAGGTTTTTCTCAGCTTGTCTACGCCTCACTAATCCTTTTAGGATTCTTCCTCCTGCTCTACGCCATTTAGGAAACTCATCTGCCGCTCCTTCATAAGAGCCACGATTTAATTTCATACGCATAGTAGAACTTTGAAAGTTTCCACTACCAACATTAAATACAAAAGAACATAAAGCTGAATACATATTCTCATTGAGTTCAGAAGTAACTAACCAAGCTAAGGCTTGGTCGCAGTGTTTTAGTTCTCGTCTTAAAAGAAACTCTCCTTCTTCTTCAGTAATATCTGGGTGATCTTTAGTTACAGACTTACCATTCTTATCCCAAGTACTTCCGTAACCTATAGTCCAGCGATTAGCTGGGCATAGGTATACAGACGAGGAATAACCTTCAAAAGATTTTATTATATCTAATCCTTCTTGGTTTATAACCATTAGAATAAAATTATTCCAACAACAAAACCAATAGCAAAACCTATGATACCTTCTCTGTAATACAGAGATTGTGTAGATACCCAAGTTTTCCAATCAGCGATAGTCTTACCAAATATTTTCATATTATTTCCTATTGAAACTTCTTTGACCAAACCAGAATGAAACAACAGCAGCCCATACAGCTTGTATTTCACTAGACCATATACGATCGTACATAGTTAAATCAATCCAATCATTAGCAAGCATAAATGTTAGAGCCATAAATTCTATAAACAATAGGTAAGTCATAATAGGTCTTACTGAAGATGAAAGATTAACTATCCATTGACTAGACTTCATTGTTATCTGTGCTTGATTTTTTTGTAGTGCTTCTGTTTCTCTGATGTCGGCATCGACATTCATAAACTGAAGTTTCTGTTCTCCCAACTTGATTTTTTGTTCAAGTTGTTTTTCCATAAGTTTAAGTTCATGTGCTTGGTCTCTTTTATCTTCAAAGAATGATAACATTTTAGGAAGAAAAGATGTTCCGAAACCTAGCAGAGAACCAAATAATGATAGCATTTATTTTACCTCCACATTACTAAATAATGGTGACTCACTAACAAGTCTCTTCTTTGCTATTTTAACATAATCTTTGTTAAGTTCAATCACCGTTGCCTCTCTATTTAATCGATCTGATACTAGAGCAGTAGTGCCAGCGCCCCCAAAGGGGTCTAGTACTCGACCTTTAATTACTTCCTTTGTATCACATTTACAATCTTTGTGTAGTCCTAAATCTTTAGTCTGCATATATCCAGCGTCTCCTTTGCCATTGATATCTTTATATGCACCACTATAAACATTAGGTCTATATCTTATGTCATCTTTAGGAAGTTCATTTCTTCGTACCCTTTTACTTTCTAGCTTTCTTTTATATGGCTTACTACATTCTTTACAAGCCTTTTCAGGTGAGCCTGCTAGTACACAGGGTTCAATTAAATCTGGTGGGAATACAGCGAAGTGTGCTTCTTTAAATGGTGCAGTATTAATAGTCCATACACTTCTTTTGTTTCTCTTATCATATTCTTTATTGTCTGCTCCAAAATTATTTTGTTGATATCTACTAGTAGAACCACCTCTTGTGTGTCCTTTATATGTAGCATCTTCTTTAATACTAAATGAATCATAGAAGTATCGTTCTTTCTTTGTTAATAAAAATATATATTCATGAGACTTCGTGCATCTATCAGTTACACTCTCTGGCATAGGATTAGGTTTGTGCCATATAATATCTTGTCTTAGATACCAACCATCTTCTTGGAGAGCCATAGCCATACGCCAGGGGATTCCAATTAATTCTTTATTTTTAAATCCTGCTTTCTTTAGATTGCTTGAATTTCTACTAGCAGATAAACCTTTAGGTATAACGTGTGCTTGTTCCGATTGTGTTCCCTTCGCCACAGTTTGTGAAACACTTTTACAATCTTTGTAAGACGAATATGTATCACCAAGATTTAACCACAAGGTTCCATCATTACGAAGAACTCTACGAACTTCTCTAAACACAGCAGTCATTCTTTCTATATAATCAAATGGGTTTTCTTCTAACCCAAGTTGTTCGTCTTGACGTACAGCTCCACACTTGGGACATTCTCTTTTATAAATAGCATCACCAACTACATCTCCTTTGTCATACATTCCTTGATGACCAGTGGCTGTATCTTTACTTATCTTTGTTAATCTTTTATGTGGACAGTTACTATCTCCACCTACCCAAGTTCCTGTGTTGTAATCACGGAGTCCCCAATAGGGTGGGCTAGTAATCACAGTATGAAAGTGTTCGTCTGGTAGGTCTTTTAATTTTATCAAACAGTTACCTGTAATTATATTAATCATAAAATACTTTTTACCACATCTTGTATGTCTCCATTATTTGATAACAACATATCGACATTGAAATCTTGTTGCTCCGTCTTGTGGTCCTGCTGCTGAGCTGCACCTCTACTCAGACGAACGACTTTTCCTCCTAGTCCTTTAATCATTTGCACTTCATTAATAAATCTAACATCATCACAAACTATATGTTTATTCATGAACATTAATTCAGTTACTTTTTTAGCCCATAGATTAACCCATAGGTCATCACCTAATAAGTTTCTTCCCCATTCAGTACCCAATGTTTGCATAGCATATCTAGGAGATTTATTACACAATAAGGGTAGTGGAGTTTCTTTAGTACTACCTTCAATATTATCTTGAGTGAGTCCGATAGCTTCAAGCATTGTCTTGATAGGTTGAGCCATCTTAACTTTAATGAAGTTATGCTGAGAGCATAACGTGTCAGCTAGTAGAGTCTTACCACTACCTATATATCCTGTGATACCAATGAGCATTGTTTTACTTTTAATTTTAATAGTTCTTTTTTTAAGTGACGCTTTTTATCTATTGCTTTAGTTCTATCATCACCTGGTATTTGTTCACCATTTTTAATACGCCATTCAATGTCTTTGATTCTATCTCCGACACTAGATATTTCATGTTCTAACTCTACGATTTCAATTCTTAGTGTAGTGTCCATCGTTCCTTCCAGTTAATATATATGTGTCTGGGTGTATATAAGTAATAGGTATATCTTTACTATGAGCAAATTCAATTTCTTTTTCTACTCCTATGCTCTTCTCCCAATCCTCTAACATTAAAACAAACATACCACTTGATTGTCTTAATATACCAAAGTCCAAACTCAACCAAAAATTTGTAGGTCTATCTATATATCCACAAACACTTAGTATTGAATGTTGATAAACTATAGGACTATATATATTAAGTCCCTGTAACATAAATTTAAACGCACATCTACAATTCATTTGGTATCTACTCTCCAATACCTTTGGACTAGAAGTACCATTCAATGAGTATGGACTTGCTAGATATATTAAATCTTTGGCAGAGGCTGATAAGGTTGCCAATCCTGACACTCCCCTTGACAACCCTTCGTACACTCCCACTTCCCGTCTGACTTCGGTTTGCAGTTCACGCACGTCCTCATTTCTTTCTTTGGTTCTTTTTCTTCCCAACATACTTCTCTCTTAAAGCAACCTCTACATCTCCAATCCGTAGAGTCTGCTGATATTTTTTGTGCCTCGCCTCTTAGAACAGTTTCTATTCTAGTGCGTAACTCGTTATAATGAAACTCATCGTACGGCACAATTTGTGAGAAGTACTTTGAGTTGTTTTTACAGTAAGCAATAAAAAGACATTCTTCCATTGATGACATACCCATCATAAATTGTACTTGAGAATAGTAGTTCTTATGGCTATACTTTACTCCGTGTTTTTCAAACTCATTGAACTTTCTTTCGTTCATACTCTTAACCTCTAAGAGCATTGAGTTTCCGTTTTCATCTTCTATTACTCCGTCAGCGTGTCCTACTGCATGACCACCATAGGAATAATAAGCCCATTGTTTATGTGTGTAAGGGTCTTTCTCTATAACCTTCATAGAAGTTTTACCTATATCTTTAAGAACATCTTGTTCAATACGATGTCCGTCTCTAAAGATTCGTCTTAGTTTGAAGCCCAACTTGCTATTCGGAAACCCTCTTAAACAAAATGCAAGATAGGCATCACAAGGATTACCTACTCCTGAAGCACCTATATAATTTCTTGGGGTTTCTTCTTGTTTATTTTCTTCATCATCATATGCTTGGTCTATTAGTTCTGCTAAATTCATACTCATCTTCCTATTGTTATATTAATTGATGAAAAAAAACCACCCCTCTAATTAAAGAGGAGTGGTATGGAAGTTTTAGAATGGTATTTTATCGTCTGACCCAGATGAGTCAGTAGATTTAGCACCATTCGATGAGACAGTTTTTCTCTCGATGTTTGGGTCTATGTCTGAAGGATCAAAGAAACCTTTAAGTTTAGAACCGATACGTTCTTCTCCGTTATCGTTCGTATACTTATCAGTACCTACTGATGCTCCGACTTTAAGACCTGCGATAGAACCAATGTCTTTAGGATTGTCTGGTGATGGGTGTCCTCCATGTGTAAGTAGAGCCTTTAATTGTTCTCTACCTATTCTTGTAGCAGTCGTACTGCTAGGCACATGAACATTTATCCATGCTCTAAGAGAACCCATTCCCTTTACATCTGTCATGGCTAACTCAACAGCAGTTCCACCATTCCTAGTTTGTTTTAAATGTGATGAAGTAATCTGAACAACATAACGCCCAGGCTTCAACATAGCTGGTGCAGATGATATCTCTACGCCAGATAGATTTAGATCATTAAAATTAAATGACATATTATTTCTTCTCCTTCTTTGTTAGTTTATTATATTCTTCGTCAGACATATCAAGACGCTTTAATAACTCAACAACATTACCTGTTTGTTCAACAGGTTTTAATCGTCTCCGTTCATCTCTAACTTTACCATGCCAACCTCTTACTTCGTCAGTAATAGTATAGCGTAGCACTTGTTGTCTGCCATCTACTTCTTTCGTAACTCTTACACCTGCGAATACGCAGTCAAAGATACCTGGTAGTTGGTGTGCTGTTGCTCTCCCAGCGACCATAGCCCAGTAGTCAACATTACCGTTGTCGTCTGTGCTTTCTTTTGCTAGTGCAGTAACAATAACGTGCATATCTAAATCACGAATTGCTTTACACGCACCTATTAATTGAGTTGCGTGATTACCCCATATAGCAAAACCGTCTGGGTTCTTCTTGCCTTGCTTGATAGCATTTTGTTCTGCTTCAGCTTCAGCGTGTTTGAAAGATAGGTCTGACAACTCTGTCAAACTATCTATGCCGATCCATTTGTATCCTCTCTTGGCGAAGTCCTCTGACTTCAACCATTTAAAAATACTCTTGAAAGAATAAACTCCTTTCGTTTGATCTGACACTCCGTCCCAAGATGAAAATGGTAAGTAATCAATCTTCGCTCCTCTTACAGAAGAAAGACCACTCTCTCCTGATAAGATAAAACCTTTACCATACTCTTGTTGGAAGTATTTTAGTTGGGTTGTTTTACCCCAACCATGATGACCATATAATAAGACTTTTCTTTTAGCAGTCTCTTCATTGGCTGTGTTCATTGGATTAAACATATGCTCTCCTTTAGCTACTCCTTGTTATTTTTACAGTTACAGGACCTGGTTTCCTAGTTAATGCAGGCATAACCTTCTTCTGTTCTGCTTCCGTCAACTTTTGAAAGGTACGTTTCTCTACTGTAAGTCTACGTTTAACGTGTACAGGCAGAGGTTCTTTCTTAAAGATATCTGCTAGTACATCTTGATCCCATTGGAATCTTTCTTGTCTGTTAATGGTAACAATGTTTACGCCAATGGCTTTGCTCTGTTCACCAAATTCTTCGGGGAACTCTGCAATTAATTTTGCCTCAAGTGTTTCAACTTTTTGATTAGCTTTTTCTTGTTCTTGATTTGCAGTTTGTAAATCCTCTACCATCTGTAATAATGGTTTAAGATTGTTCTCTGCTTCGAACTTGTCCCAGTCACTCATTTGCTTACCGTCCTATTAAAGTTAATGTTTATATTTGGAATATAATGTAGTCTTATATATAATACAAGTACAAAATAGTTTTATAAGCGATAAAACATTGTAGCATATAGAATACACCATTTACTTATTATGATATATGTGACAAAGTAAATTCACATTAAATTTCAACAGAAGTAAAGGAGGATATGATGCGATTTAACGCCAAGAAATTCATCGCAGATTGTGGTGGGGTTAGGAAAGTCGCAAAGATACTAGATAAATCTAGGACTGCACCCTATCGTATGATGCAGACTGGATATATGACAAGTTGGCATTTCGAAAAAATCAAATCAGCAGTACCAAATATTAACATTGACAATTACTTTGAAGGTAAAAATGATAGACTCAAAAAAAGAACTTAAGGACTTATTATACAACGAGGCTTGCCTAGCAATAGAAAGAGGGTGGACAATTATTCCTCTTTCTATCACAGGTAAGAGACCATTAGCAGAATGGAAACAATATCAAACAAGATCAACAACACAAGAGGAAGTAGATGAGTGGTTTGATAAAGGCGCACCCACTAGTAGTGGAAGTAGAGTAGAGATTTTTAATCTTGCATTAGTTACAGGAGATATAAGTGGAGTTATAGTTTTAGATTGTGATAACGAAGAAGCAGTTAAGTATGCGAAGAAGAACAATTTACAAACTCCTTACTCAGTTCAAACTGCAAGAGGACAGCATTATTATTTTGCACACCCAAGACATGGAAAGAAATTTCAAAACAAAGTAGGAGGAGTTGGAAGAGATTGGGTAGATATACATGGAGTAGATTTAAGAGGAGACGGTGGCTATGTGGTTATGCCTCCGTCTATAAAAATTAGTAATGGAAAAGTTACACATCAATATAAGTGGGAGATAGCATCAACATTTGATTGGGAAGAGTTAAATGATTTCATGTGGAAAGGTAAACCTTCAGATGTAGAACAAACCGAAGGTGTTTTTTCCTTTGATTCTATGGACTTATCTGATGTTAAGGTAGCTAACATAGAAGATACTATGTCTGTATGGGAACAAACAGAGATAAGAATTAAAACATTAGGTAGAAAATTAAAAGAAGGAGACGGAACAGATGGTTGGCTACTAAGATACTGTGGTCAGTCAGTAAGAAGAGGCTGTGTAGGTGATGATCTATATCAATCTGTTTTAAATTATCATGGAAAATTCTTTGACGATGGTGGTTTCTCGCCTAAAGAAACCGAAACTTGGATCAGGCAAAAAATGAGGTCTGCCCTTGAGATGGATAGTCGAAACTATCCTGAAGATTATAACAAGGACGGTTCTCGTATAGCTAAAACCAAAGCTAAGGTTGCTTTGGCTCCCTCACAAGAACAATCGGACAAGGAAGTAGTCGCCTCTAAAAGGTTAGTCCCTATCTACATTGATGCCGTAGATAGGATATTGAAAGATATGGTAGACGAACCGTATTGGTGTGACCCACTGATACCAGAGGCGACTATCACACAAGTTGTAGGGTTCAATGGGCATGGTAAATCATACTTTTTAACTGCTATGTTGACTAGTCTTGCCGCAGGTAATGAATCATTCGGACCATACGAAATGGGTAGACCCTGTAAAATATTTTATATGGACTATGATAACCCGAGACGTACTGCACTAAGACGAATGCAAGAATTTAATAAAATTTTTGGTAGTACTAATGAACACTTTGCATTGTGGTCTCCAACATTAATAACTCCTGATGACGGTGGAGAAATTAATCTAATGGAAGAGAAAGATTTTAAACTATTAGGAGATTGGTTGAAAGCTATCAAGCCTCAGATCGTTGTCATTGATACTCTTCGTAATGCCTTTCGTGGTATGGAGGAGAATAGTCCTAGTGAATGGGCTAAGGTAAACTACATAGCTAAGAGTATACGTAATCTAGGTTGCTCAGTTATATTAGTTCATCATCGTAATAAACCTGGGGATAGTGGACAAGGAAGAGAGGCAGGTTCTACTGCACAATTAACTGATGTTGATACTCAAGTTTTTATATCACAAATTTTTGAAGATAAGGCAGAGGCAAAGCAGAAAGCTGGACTACTAGATAAAGACCTTACTATATTTACATTAGATAAAAGAGAGTTCTCTCCTTATAATTATCTTCGTGCGAACATGAGACCTGATAGTAGATTGAATATGGTAACTCAACTCAGCTTTGGTAAGGTAAGACAGCAAACTGAATTACATCAAACGCATTACATTGGTTGGTGTGAAGAGATACTTACGGGAGAAAAATATATCGTATCTACTAAATCATTAAAGCAACAAGCAAAATTCCTATCCTTAAAACAAGGACTAAACCCATCACAAATATCTAGAGAATTAAAAGTTCCTAAGTATGAAATAAAAAGATGGTTGGGACTGCCTGAAGAATCCTAATAGAACTATTAGTACTATTACAAAAGACAGAACAGCGTTAGCTGTTCCTGTCCTGTTAGTCTTAAGTGTTCTATAAGGTATACCTCTTGTCAAGATTTATGTCTACACACTACTACTAGACACACCATTCGGAGGCTGTCGCCTCCTCATATTGTTCAATAAATTCAAGGGTTATTCTATATATAGTTGCAAGCGATAAAACTTTATAGTATGTATAATTGTAAGTGATTCGTTACAAACTTTAACAGGAGGAATTTTGGGAAAGCCAGTTAAAGTCTCTAAAGGAGACTTACAATATCTGGCTAACGCTTTAAAAGAAAAGAAACCTTACACTGAAATGGCAAGACATTTGAATATATGTGTCGATACTGTCAAGAGAATATTACAAAGAGAAGGGTTAGCAGAATTTGAAGGTGCTAAATATGTAGTAGCATTATCGAATACTAAGAACACAAAGTATTGGAACCGACCTTGCATGAAATGTAAGACTACAAAGACACGACCAAAGTGGCAGTACTTCTGCGACAAGTGTACAGAAATCAATGAACAGTATAGTGGACTACCGAAGGAGTGGTTATGGGACGACTAAACGCTAAAGCTAAAGGCGATAAGTATGAAAGAGAATTAGCTGACTACTTTAACAAATGGCTTTATGGTAAGGAACAAGTTTATAGAGCGCCCTTATCTGGGGGTGGTAAAACTTTCACGGGTGGTGGCTCTGCCGATCTCATTGGTACAGATCGTATATGGGTTGAGGCAAAACGAACCGAGAAGTTACAACCTTACGCCGCAATAGCACAGGCAGAAAAAGGAATAGCTGGTCATGGTAGCGATGAGCTTCCAGTTGTCATTAACAGACGAAACAATATGTTAACAGAGGAAAGCCTAGTGTTTATGCGACTTAAAGATTGGATACAAATCTATGAGTCCTATCTTATTCGTAAGGGTTTCATTAAAAAGGACGATTAATCTATAGAATTTGGTGTATGCTTGTGTGATACATAAGACATAAGGAGAGGTATGCAGATGTTATTCGTCCCCGTGTTTTTTGTGTGTTGGATAAACGGTTTCTGCTTAGAAGGGTGGAAAAAGGAAACGAATTTTAAAACGGAGGAAGAGTGCAAACTTTATATAGCCGAATGGAAAGACGAATTGTTACCACAACTTTATAGTTATGGTAAAGGAATGCCCTTTAGAGTAATTACTAATTGCGCACCATTTAAAGACGGTGTGGTGCCTGAAAGAAAAATGTCAACACGTCAAATGAAACAAGGAAAAGATATATGAGTTATTTTTGTTCTAAGTGTCCGACCCCCCATGTATGTGGTGCGAACTGCAATCATAGTGGCAACGGAAAGAAGAAAGTTTTAAGAGTGGCTAGGTCTCATGGGGTGAGCAAGACGAGTAGAATCCCTTTGCCTTTTAAACCACATCAATCTAAAGTAAAGATAGATATTAAGGTATCATAATGACACATAGAAAATTTGATCGTAATAGAGATTACAAAATTAAAAACCCACCCAAACAAA
>Ga0098059_1000668_pt1 | contig 19184 bp, 17 predicted proteins | sample 20_taG_FD_92580 | JGI IMG/M metagenome (GOLD analysis project Ga0098059, IMG submission 92580) | Marine viral communities from the Subarctic Pacific Ocean - 20_ETSP_OMZ_AT15318 metaG | ecosystem: Environmental > Aquatic > Marine > Oceanic | place: Subarctic Pacific Ocean | collected 2015-01-19
AATCGGGGAGTGGCGCAGCCCGGTAGCGCATTCGCTTTGGGAGCGAAGGGTCGCAGGTTCAAATCCTGTCTCCCCGACAATTATTGACTTAATGAAGTTGAGCGCCCGTAGCTCAACTGGATAGAGCAACTGCCTTCTAAGCAGTAGGTTTCAGGTTCGAGTCCTGACGGGCGTACAATGACCTAGTTTTTACTAGGCGACATGGCCGAGTGGCTAGGCAGAGGTCTGCAAAACCTTGTACGGCGGTTCGAATCCGCCTGTCGCCTCACACTTTTGGTGATGTTGTTTTAGACTTTGAATTACTGACTTGTTGTTTTGATGCCGCGTTCGTCTAGAGGCCTAGGACGCCGCCCTTTCACGGCGGTAGCACGGGTTCGAATCCCGTACGCGGTACCAACCACGCTTAGCGTGAAAGTAGATGGAGCCTGTAGCTCAGTTGGTTAGAGCGCTGGTTTGTGGCACCAGAGGCCGTGGGTTCAATTCCCATCAGGCTCCCTTATTATTGATTTTTCCTAGCCGCGTTCGTCTAGAGGCCTAGGACGCCGCCCTTTCACGGCGGTAGCACGGGTTCGAATCCCGTACGCGGTACAAGAAGCACTAATTCTCTCGAGTTAGTGCTTTTTTTATGCCCTTCACTTTCTACCGTAATACAGCAACATTCTTCTAGTTGAACTTGCCTTCATATTCCATTCTTGAGGTAAACGACACCGCTACTCGCTCAGCTATTTCTTTCACTAAATCAGCATTACTACCTTGAAAGTGTTCGTCTACAGTCTCAAAAAATAAATTCAACCAGCGCTGAAAATCACTTTTTATGATAGGTAGCGGAACATGTTGCCTATATGGACTCCCTTTATACTTCCCTGTTTGAAATAGGATGTTCGACCAAAAATTTACCATCGTTCCTAAATGTTCGTCCCAATCTACTTCTGCAAAGCTGCTAAAAATATAATTGAGTCGTTCATCTTGCTGAACTTTGAAGTAAAAGGAATGAACTAATACACGAACGTCTTCTTCGGTTTGAAGATCTAATTTAGTATCCACTAAAACTGCTCCCTTATATTCGGCTTTTGCCTTCTCACATGATTGATATTGACCAACTCACCAATGAGTCCCGTTGATAAAAATTGTACACCTAGAACCATCAGTAGTATTCCTAAAAAGAGTAATGGTCGGTCTCCAATGCCAGCGCCAAACAAAATCTTTATACTTGCTAAATACAGATTAACGACGGTACCAGCACTTAGTAACAGTATCCCTACGGATCCAAAGAAGTGCATAGGTTTCTGAAAGTATTTCTGTACAAATAGAATGGTTATGAGATCCAAAAACCCGTTAATGAATCTAGAAAGTCCAAATTTCGTTTTCCCATACTTTCGTGGATGATGCTTTACCACTTTCTCACCAATGCGTGTAAAGCCTTCCTGTTTGGCTAACATAGGGATGTAGCGGTGTAACTCTCCGTAGAGATAGATATTCTCCACCACTTCTTTGCGATAGGCTTTCAAGCCACAGTTAAAATCATGTAGATGAATGCCCGCAGCTTTTCGAGTTACGAAGTTAAAAAACTTAGATGGCACCGTTTTTGAGATGGGATCAAAGCGTTCTTTTTTCCAACCACTAACTAGGTCGAGCCCACCTTTGAGCATAGCTATCATTTCGGGCACTTCGTTAGGATCGTCTTGTAAATCGGCATCCATAGTAACTACATAATCGCCTTGAACGCGCTCAAATCCCGCCTGTAATGCTACACTTTTTCCATAGTTATGGCGAAAGGATATGCCCTTTACACGCTTATCGTTGATACTTAATTGTTGTACAACTGCAAACGAGCGATCGGTAGAACCATCATCTACAAATATAATTTCATACTTAAATGTTGCCGCTAAGGCCTCTTCGATGGCTTTCGTTAATTCTGGCAAAGATTCCTCTTCATTATAGAGAGGAACTACTATGCTCACATCTACTTTACCGTCATCCAGCTTATTTTCCAAAATGTTGCCCTTTTATAAAAGTTCAGAAATGGTTTACTTTGGTGAATTGAACGCGTTAAAATACACTTTCTGCCAGCTATGAAAAAATTGTATTACTCTATGGGTGAAGTAAGTAAACTCACCGGATTAGCTCCACATGTTTTAAGGAACTGGGAGAAGAGCTTTGATGAACTCAGCCCTAAGAAAAATAGTGCTGGGAATAGAGCATACAAAGACGAAGAAGTGGAACTCATTTTTCGCATCAAGGAATTATTGATGGAGAAAAAATTCACAACCGCGGGTGTAAAAAAAGTACTGCGTGGTGAATTAGATCCAACGGCTCCGATTTCTGAGAACGTACCCGTTGACGTAAAAAAAGATCTCACCGAAATAAAAGTATTCCTAAACGAGCTTTTAGAGAAGCTTTAAGCCCCTCCTTCTACTGCATTTGCATTTCGTACAAGTAAATACATATAATATTGGAAGGCGATCATTAACGCGATTCCAGTGAGGTGTAACACCTGTAGTACTTTGGGTACGTTTAAGTAAGCGATGCCAATCCCAATTAAAATCTGCCCAAATATTAAGGCTACATTCCACCAGCCCATTTTCATCAGCTTGGCAGGCATTGGTTTCTGATATAAGAACCATGCGAGTACAGCACCAAAAATCACAAATAACCAAGAGAAGCTTCTGTGAAGCTCAAACATATCTCCGAGTTGCTCAATCCATGTAGACCGTGGTGGGACGGAATCAATGGCATTTTTAATGATATCAATTTCTTCACGTACTTGAGTACCGAATACCATTTGAACAAGTGTGATGCCTAACAAAGCAATAAGTAATAGCTCCATATTCTTCTTCAAAGGTGCGTTTACTTTTACTACTAATTGATCTTCGGTTGCTTTGAAAGTCGTGTAGATGAGAAACATCACTATGAGCATTGCCAGTATCATATGCGTACTGATCATACCGGGTAATAACTTAGTACTCACCACTATTGAGCCGAGCCAACCTTGGAATCCAACTAAGAAAAAAGTAGCGAATGAAAGGATAGGGATTACCTTTTTGGTCTTCCAATATTTAAGGGATAGCAAGAAGGTGGCAAAGATGAGTAACCCTATTATAGCGCCGATCAAGCGGTTGACATATTCTGTCCATGTTTTTACAGCATTGAAGTCTTCTTCAATTTTGATTGTAGGATCATTCTCAATTTTAGCTGCGGTCTCAGAAAATCCTAATCTCTCAAGATAAGCTACGACTTTACGATTTTTATCTACTCGTTTTTCAGAATAAAGCGATTTGTAATCGGCGGGTAATTCGGAGGATTGAGTGGGTGGTATCCACTGCCCGAAGCACTTAGGCCAATCTGGGCATCCCATTCCCGCTCCAGTACTACGTACCACTCCTCCCACAAAGATGAGAAATATAGTGGCAAAAACGGTGGTTATAGCTGTCTTTTGATACGCATTTAATTTCATATCCAAAGGTAACAATACTCGTTTAAAATGATTAACTTTTGGGCCGAGAATTTTAGGCTTTCTCCAAATATCAGCATGAGCTCTTTCGAAGATAAAATCCCATTAAATCGTTCATTTACTCAGACGCTTTCTGACTATTACCAGCTAACAAAACCTGGTATTACGTTGGCAGTGGTTTCTAGTATGCTAGTAGGTTTTGTACTAGGTAGTGGGGATTCGATTAGCTACGCAATCATGATTCATGCCATCATCGGAACCTATCTAATTGCAGCCGGAACGGGAGCGCATAATCAGTTCATGGAGCGCAAACTCGATGGCTTAATGAAACGAACGGCAAAACGTCCCTTACCAGACAGCCGCATCAAGCCTAAAAAAGGGATGATCTTTTCCCTCACACTCATTTTCTCAGGTCTACTTTATTTAGTGTTAATGGTAAACCCTATAGCAGGTGCCGTTAGTTTTGCTACTACTTTGATCTATTTAGCGGCTTACACACCGATGAAGCAAGTGTCTGCGATTAATATCGCAATTGGGGCAGTTCCAGGTGCATTACCTCCAGTAGGTGGATGGGCAGCGGCTAGTGGTACTATCAGTGAGCCGGGAATGTGGTTACTGTTTGCCATCGTGTTCTTTTGGCAAGTACCTCATGTGATGGCGATCGCGTGGATGTGCAAAGACGATTACTCGGGCGCTGGATTTAAGATGTTACCCAAAGGAGATGAGACTGGAATTAAAACCTCGATCTATTCTCTGATCTGTACCATTCTTTTATTCCCTGTAACCTACCTATTATTTGAAATGCAACTCACAGGATGGATCTTCTTAATTCTAGGAATGCTACTTGCTCTCTTCTTCTTGGTGTATGCAATCCTATTTCTTAAAGAAAGAACCAAAGAAAATGCACGTAAGCTGATGTTCGTATCTATTGCTTACCTCCCACTGGTTTGGGTAGCTGTGTTTATCGATCGATTATTCTAAATCGATTATTTCCTTCTCTTATTCAATTCTTCCATAAGTAGCGTTGTAGTCTTTAACTACTTGCCGTAGAAACTGAGTATCGCCCATATCGTTAGCAACATTCCCAATTCTATTCTGAATCAATACTCTAGTTCGTGCAACCATATGTAACCACGTACTTTTGTCGTAATCCCCTCTACTCTTCAACACTTCGTTGATAATACTGATGTCCTCGTCTTTTAATTCAACTACCTGAGCTATTACAGGTTCATACTCTTCATCCACGAAGTCGAGCACGGTGTCTTCTAGGGAGGTTTTTCTAAGGATTTTAACTACTCGTGTGCCGGCGGCTAAATCACCTAACCTTTGTCCTTTTCCATTAATCAGTATGGCGAAAAAGGCTACAACCCCAGAGGTTAGAGTCACTTCAAACAATCGAATGAGCCATCGCACTAGAAAATTACTTAGGCTAGGTCGCCCCCCATCTTCTCGTACCACTCTAATGCCAACAAACCATTTCCCCACGGTAAAGCCATTCCAAAAAATCTCCATCAATAAATGATACAGCATGATGGGCAGGAAGATTACCAATTGAATGACCCACTGATTTTCGATGACGTTGTTTAGTAAACCTGAATCTACGGTGATATACCATAGCACAAAGTAGAACACGCCTAAAACAATGAAGTCTAAGATGTAGGCTAGGATTCTTTCTGTAACGCCTGCTGGGTCTTGTGATAATTGTACATGCTGGGTGGTTTCTATTCCAACTTTAGCCATCTAGTAGTTTTTATTTATTCTGAAATTAGGGTACTATTCGCCCTAAAGTAAGTCCAACCTTTTCAAAAGAAAAGCAGAAAAAATTAGCCCATGCGCGAAGTCGCCTTTTTGAAAAAAAATGCAGCCAAATGGCAAGCCTTTGAAGAGACCTTAAAGAATCCTAAGAGACATTCTGCTGATAGCATTGCGGACTTATATATAGAGCTCACGAACGACCTTTCCTTTGCTCAGAGCAATTATCCTACTAGTAAAACAACGCGCTATTTAAATGAACTCACCGTTCGTGCTCACGACACTTTGTATAAGAGCAAGAAAGTTAGCTCTGGTAGATTCAAAGAGTTTTGGGGTACAGAGTTACCGCTTCTTTATTCAAAGCATCAAAAGCCGTTACTCATTTCATTTTTAGTATTTGTATTAGCTATAACCATAGGGGCTTTTTCGTCGGCAAACGATGCTCGCTTCATTCGAAGCATTTTGGGCGACTACTATGTGAATATGACCATTGAAAATATCCAAAATGGGGACCCACTCGCGGTTTATAAGAGTGAGTCGCAGTTAAACATGTTCTTGGGCATCACCATTAATAACATTCGAGTTTCCTTTTTGGCCTTTGCAGCAGGCTTAGTAACCGCATTAGGCCCCGCTTATATCCTTTTTAGAAATGGCATCATGGTAGGGTCATTCTTCCATCTATTTTACACCTACGGCATCTTCAACAAAGCATTTCTAGTAGTATTTATTCATGGAGCGCTAGAGCTATCCGTGATTGTAATTGCTGGGGCCGCAGGCATGGTGATTGGCAATAGCTTCCTCTTTCCGGGCACTTACACTAGACTGGAGTCTTTCAAAAAAGCAGGGAAGCAAAGCGTGAAGATGGTTATCGGATTGGTACCCATTTTTGTGATGGCTGGATTTCTGGAAAGTTTTGTAACACGTTATACAGAAATGCCAATACTTTTAAGTTTATGTATCATTTTTGGCTCATTTACTTTCATCATCTACTATTTTGTGGTGTATCCTCAGCGACTAAAACGAACAACTAATACGGAGATTTATGAATAATTATGAATTAAGAAGTGTCCGAGATTTTGGGCAAATTCTATCCGACAGCTTTACGTACCTTCGCATTCATATCGTAAGTTTAGGTAAAGCACTTTTACTTTTAGGATTCCCAATCATCGTCATCTTTGCCATTTTCTTCAGTGGTTCGTTTGGTGACTTAATGATGGCCCAGAATGATTTTTACATCCAAGAAAACCCTAACCAATCTGTCAAAATTGTAGGGCAAATGTTTCTGGGCTTAATCGCATTCTTCCTCAATTTCTTGGTGATATGTGTGATCGTATACAAACATATCTCACTCATCGATGAAGGCATCGACACTCGTGATATCGACTTGAAGATGCTTACCCAAAACATCGTAGGGAATGTATTTGGTTTAGCCGCTATCTTTGTTGTAATCGGTATTGCAACTATTATTGGTTTCCTACTCTTAATTATACCGGGCATCTATCTCTCTACTAAGCTCTCCCTTGCTCCTTCTATTTATATTATTGAAGATGAAACCATTGGTGGGGCACTAAATAAATCTTGGCAAGCCACAGAAGGATTCTGGTGGTTTACTTTTGGAATGAGCTTTGTGATGAGCATGATTGTAAATTTTGCTTCATACATATTCTTAGTACCGATGTACATCCTTATAGGGTTTATTTCATTTACCTCAGGCGACGCCTCGAATACCGTTTTAGGTTCCGTTGTTAGCATGCTATATGGCCTTTCAATGATTGTACCTGTGCTACTGTATTGTTTCCCCGCAGTGTCTCAAGCCTTGGTGTACTTCAATAGTGTAGAGCGAAAAAGTGGCCGCACCATGTTTGATAAAATTGAATCCTTAGGAGATCAGTAAAAACACTTGTATTCAACGTTTTCCATATCCATTAGGCGTATTTATAGAAGTTGCCTCCTTCTCTTGCTTTGCGTTATCTCGCTCGGGATGAAGGCACACGCCCAAACTTCGGAGTCGAGCGTACCACCACCTTCTACTCCAGAGCTAAGAATTCCTACGGATGAAAGGTTGCAGGAAATTCAGCAAATGGACGCTTATACCTATGGGGTTAAGGCAGAATCACTATCACTATGGGATCGCTTCATCATGTGGTTATTAGACACTATCAGCGAAAAAATGTCAATCACATGGATCAACTACTTAGTGAAAGCCATACTGATTGTACTATTCCTTTCGATAGCCTACCTCCTATTAAGTCAGATTTTTAAAGGCAACCTTGGGCATATATTTAAAAGAAAGAATAATCGTACTCTGCTAAACCTGAACTACAATACTTCATCTATTCATGTTGAAGATTTTGATGCGTTAATTAATGAAGCTATAAACCAAAAAAGCTTTAGTCTCGCCGTTCGGTATCTATACTTAAAAGCGCTGAAGGAACTAGATCAAAAGGAGCTGATCGTTGTTAAAGAAGCCAAAACGAACTACGATTACCTCCAGGAATTAAGAGGTCACCCGGTAGAGCAAACTTTCGACCGTTTAACCTATTTCCATGAGTATGTGGATTATGGTGAGTTTGAGATTGATGAACCACGCTTCCATAAAATAAAAGAGGTATTCGATACCTTTTTGAGGAGGCTGCATGGGTAAAGAAAAATTCTACTATGCATTTTTAGGTATCGTTCTTCTACTGTATGTAATTGTTGAAAGCATTAAACCAACGCCTATTGACTTCAGAAATGATTTCACGCGGTATACTTCTATACCCTTTGGGACCGAAATTTTATTCAATGAGATAGAGACTCTTTTCCCTGGGCAAAAGGTGGATTTCAACAATGCCTCACTCTATAACTATGAGGAATCAGATACCTTAGATAACTTCATATTTATTAATTCAGGCCTCGCTTTTGATCCCCTTGAAACCGAAGTGTTACTCGATTATGTATCGAAAGGGAAAAAGGTATTCATGGCTGGTATTGTGAATGGAAAACTTGCCGATACACTGAAGCTAGAATACAATTTTTACTACCCGTTTTTTGACAGCTTATCTAATAAGAAAAACTTTCACCTTTCATTAACCGACTCTACGTTAAATGAGAACCAAAGCTGGATTCATGAGTCGAAATCAGAGTTCTATTACTTTACTTCCTATGATACCGCCAAAACGCATGTATTAGGCAATTGGAATAATTCATATCCCAATTTTATTCAGGTTCAGTTCGGGGATGGGACCTTTTATTTGAACTCTGCACCCCATCTATTTACCAACTACTACTTACGCGACCCTAACTTTGCGCCCTACGCCTTCTACGCCCTCTCTTATCTTCCTGTGGCAAATACAACATGGGATAGCTATTACAAGGATGGGCGAAATGTATCCTCTACGCCCCTTTATGTGGTGTTAAACTCAGAAGGTCTCCGATATGCGTGGTTTACCTTAATAGGATTAACACTGCTTGCCATGTTGTTTAAAAGTAAACGTGAACAGCGGGCTATACCGGTGATAAAACCTCTTCAAAATTCCAGTATTCAATTTGCTGAAACCATCGGCGATCTTTATTTAGAGCAAGGGACTCACAAAGACCTTGTTGAAAAGAAAATTCAGTTCTTCATGGAGTATGTGCATCACAACCTGAGGTTAGATGTGTCAGATATTACTGAAGACACCTTCATCACTGATTTAGCATTTAGATCAGGGATTGAGAGAAATGAAATTCAACGCTTAATCGATACCATTCATATGGTTAAGGATGCGGAAAACGTATCGGATAAGGAGCTTATGCAAGTGACCAAAAAAATTGACGAATTCTATAAAAACACACAACGATGAGTGAATCAACAGAACAAAATAATACGGATCAAAACCCACCGGTGGATTCGGAATTAACTTTCGAATCTCGGCTAGAACTATCAGGAGCCCAAACGCTCGTGCAATCCGTTAAGAAAGAAATTGCAAAGATCATCGTAGGGCAAACGCAGATGGTCGATTATTTAATTGCTGCTCTATTGGCGGAAGGTCATGTGCTAATTGAAGGAGTGCCAGGCGTAGCAAAGACCCTAACCACACGATTGTTAGCAGGCACTATAGATGCTGATTTTTCGCGCATACAGTTCACTCCCGATTTAATGCCTTCGGATGTAATCGGTACTTCGGTATTCAATCCTAAAACCACGGATTTCGAATTCAAACAAGGCCCTATTTTCTCTAACATCGTGCTGATAGATGAGATCAATCGATCTCCGGCTAAAACACAGGCCGCACTGTTTGAAGTGATGGAAGAACGGCAGATTTCAACCGATGGGATTACCTATTCGCTAGATGCCCCATTTATGGTTATTGCCACCCAAAACCCGATTGAACACGAAGGTACATATCGACTACCGGAAGCTCAGCTCGATCGATTCCTATTTAAGATTGATGTCCCCTACCCTTCATTGGATGAAGAAATAAGCATTCTTGAAGGGAGCCATTCACGAGGCAATGCCATCGATTTTAGTGTATTAGAGAAAGTTACCAATGCGGTTGAAATCGTAAAGCAACGTGGCATTGTTAGCCAAGTTCGTGTGGAAAAAGAGCTCATGAAGTACATAGCTCAAATCATCCATCAAACACGAAATTCTAGTTCCATCTCGATTGGAGCATCGCCTCGTGCAACGGTAGCTGTGATGCGTGCTTCTCAAGCATGGGCGGTGATGAGAGGCCGCGATTTTATAACTCCTGAAGATGTAAAATCGGTTATTAAACCTGTTTTACGTCATCGAATCACCCTAACCCCTGAAAAAGAAATGGAAGGCGTTTCACCTGATCATGTTATTGATCTAACGGTAGACAAGGTGGAGGTACCCCGATAAAACGGTTCTTTTCTGAAATATTCTTAGATGCTCGTTTTTTCGCCGTATTCAGCGTAATAGGGTGTGTATTTCTATTTAGTTATTTCATTCCTGTGTTACTTCCTGTGGGTGAATTACTCGTAGTGGCATCCCTCTTTTTTACGCTCTTAGATGTAGCAATATTGTTTCAATCAAAGAATGGTTTTGAGGCGAAGCGTCCGTTGCCAAAACGACTATCAAATGGAGATGATAATCCGATTTCAATCTCTTTAGAAAATCGGTTTTCATTCTCTGTAAAAGCTCGAATTATAGATGAGCTACCTGCACAGTTTCAAGTTCGGAATTTTGAACGCTCCATTAGTATTGAACCAAATTCCGCTGCTACCTTCAGTTATAATGTGAAGCCCACAGAACGAGGGGAGTATCAATTCGGGAAACTACGAGTGTTTGTTCGATCTCCACTTAGCTTGGTTCAACGTAGGTTCACCTTTGAAGAAGACACATTAGTTCCTGTATATCCCTCCTTCATTCAAATGAAGAAATTTGAGATGTATGCTATCTCAAATCGTTTAACTGACTTGGGCATCAAGAAAATACGGCGTGTTGGTCATACCATGGAATTTGACCGTATCAAGGAATATGTACGTGGGGATGATGTTCGTTCAATCAATTGGAAAGCCACAGCTCGATCTGGCGACTTGATGGTGAATCAATACCAAGATGAGCGTTCCCAACAAATCGTGAGTGTACTTGATTTAGGGCGTGTAATGAAAATGCCTTTTGATGGCTTGAAGCTGTTAGACTATGCCATTAACACTAGTTTAGTGATATCAAACATTGCGCTATTAAAGGAAGATAAAGCGGGCTTGCTCACCTTTACCAACGATGCGATTAACTTCGTGAAACCCGAAAAAAGGAAGCCTCATTTACATCGAATTCAAGAGCAACTTTATAAGGTAGACACGAATTTTAAGGAGTCTAACTATCAGCAGATGCTTTTGGGGCTGAAGCGTAATTTGAATCAACGTAGTCTCATCTTACTCTACACTAATTTTGAGACTTATTCGGGCTTGGAACGGCAACTCCCCTACCTCCAACGATTGGCAAAAGATCATCTGCTAGTTACCATATTCTTTGAAAACACTGAGCTTTCGTCTCTACTTACACAAGAGTCGAAGACCATCCGCGAGGTATATACCAAAGCCATTGCGGAGAAATTCAGCTATGAAAAGAAGCAGATTGTGAAGGCGCTAAACCAACGAGGGATTCATACGATCCTTACCCCACCTAAAGAGCTTTCCGTGAATGCCATCAATAAATACTTAGAGCTCAAAGCAAAAGGGTTGATTTGAGCTCATCGTATCTAAGTTTATTTAATACAATTCAGGGTATTTAGCGGGGTCGCTTTCGCGCATCATTTCATAGGCAGCCTCGAAGATGTCTTCAGCGTTAGGCTTGCTAAAGTAATCACCATCGGTAGCATACGCTGGACGGTGTGCCTGAGCAGACAATGCAATCGGCTTAGAATCTAAAAACTTATAGCCTTCTTGTTCTTCCACAATTTGTTGCATAATAAACGCTGAAGCACCACCAGGTACGTCTTCATCTACAATAAGTAGGCGATTGGTCTTCTTTAAAGACTCTACAATCATATGCCCTTTATCGAATGGAAGAAGAGTACGAACATCAATCAATTCAATTGAGATTCCAGCTTCTTCAAACTGAGGGATCATAGCTTCTATCATGTTGAAAGTAGCGCCGTAAGAAACTACGGTAATATCCGAACCTTCACTTACAATCTCCGGCACGCCTAATGGAGTGGTAAATTCACCTAAGTTCTCAGGCATTTTCTCTTTTAAGCGGTAGCCATTCAATGGTTCAATAACCAATGCTGGGTCATCCCCTTGTAGTAAAGTGTTATAAAAACCCGCTGCGGAAGTTAGGTTGCGTGGCACACATACGTGTACACCACGAAGTCCGTTTATGAGAACACCCATTGGTGAGCCTGAATGCCAGATTCCCTCTAAGCGGTGACCTCGAGTACGAACAACAAGTGGAGCCGCTTGGCCACCTTTGGTACGGTAACGAAGCGAAGCAAGATCATCACTCATGCCTTGGAAACAATACAATACATAATCTAAGTACTGAATGTCGGCAATAGGACGAAGTCCACGAAGTGCCATCCCAATACCTTGGCCCAAGATCGTAGCTTCGCGAATACCCGTATCAGTCACACGGATTTCGCCATACTTATCTTGCATGCCTTCGAGGCCTTTGTTTACATCGCCAAGTTTACCCGCATCTTCACCGAATACTAAGGTGTTTGGGTACTTCTCAAATATCTTATCGAAGTTATAACGCAATACTACACGGCCATCCACTGATTTTGGCTTGTCGCTGTACTCTGGTTTAACTTCTTCAATCTTAAGTGGTGAAAACTCTGTTTCACTTAATAAATGTGAGTTGAAACGCTCTTTGTTCGCTTCTACACTTTCTTTGGTCCATGCCAATAGTTTCGAACGTACTTCCGACTCCGTTCCCTTCGTAGCATATAGAGCATTTCGCGCCGCTGATAACACATCTTTACGAATAGGATTTTGAGCCATCTTTAATTTCTTGATAACACCGTCGATGGCATCCACACCTGTTTCTGCTTTAAGCTCTTCAAGCAGCCCCATTACTTCTTTCTTCTCTTCTTTTATAGGACCACTGTAATTATTCCAAGCTTCTTTGCGTGCTTCTGTAGCTTCTTTAAGTGCTTCGTCTTCAATCTGGTCTAATTTCTTAGCCGTTGCAATCTTGTTTTTTAGAATCCATTCACGAGTTTTTGCTAAACAGCAAAAATCTACTTCAAACTTGAGACGCTCTTCATTCTTATAGCGCTCATGTGATCCTGACGTTGAGTGCCCTTGTGGCTGTGTTACTTCTTGAACATGAATTAGTACTGGCACATGCTCTTCACGAGCTATTTTCTCGGCTTTCTTGTAAGTCTCCATCAAAGCTTCATAATCCCAAGCTTTAACGGTTAAAATTTCATAGCCCGCCTTGTCTTCTGTTCTTTGGAAACCACTTAAAATTTCTGAGATACTTTCTTTTGTGGTTTGGTATTTCTTAGCTACTGAAATTCCGTAACCATCATCCCACACCGACATCACCATAGGTACCTGAAGTACACCAGCTGCATTTATAGTTTCCCAGAACACGCCTTCTGAAGTACTTGCATCGCCGATGGTTCCAAAGGCAATCTCATTCCCTTTTTTAGAGAATTTAGTCCATTCTTTTCCTTTCAAAGCCTTTTCGTTGCGGTATACTTTAGAAGCTTGAGCAAGGCCTAATAGTCGAGCCATCTGCCCCGCCGTTGGCGACATATCCGCAGAGGTATTCTTCATTTTAGTAAGCTCTTTCCAAGTACCGTCTACGTTGAGTAAACGCGTAGCAAAGTGAGCATTCATTTGTCTACCGCCTGAAGAAGGCTCTAGCTTCTCATCGGGTGTAGCATATAATTGCGCGAAAAATTGAACAGGAGTAACGCCATCTATTGCTAACATAAAAGTTTGGTCGCGATAGTAACCAGAACGGAAGTCACCATTCTTAAAAACTTTTGCCATCGCTATTTGTGGCATCTCTTTACCATCACCGAAAATGCCAAACTTCGCCTTTCCAGTTAACACTTCTTTTCGGCCTATCAAAGACATATGACGGCTTAACCAGCCGATTCTGTAATCTGAAAGAATTTCTTTCTTTTTAGCTGCACTGAACGCAGTTTTAGTACTCTTAGTCTTTGCTTTTGCCATTTCGTGTGTTCTATAAGTTGTTCAATATACTCTGGAAAGGCCCATTTTAAATTGGGGCTCAAGTATACAGAAAAGCGCTTTTCTTTCAAAGAAAACGCCTTCTGTTTACTATATAATTACCTGTACTTAGCTAACCCTAACAGGTGAAAGGATTTACTCGGTAAATCCACCTTTGGTCATCTTCATCGGATCTAATGCACTCTCTAATTCTTCATCCGATAAGTCGGTCATTTCTTTTGCCACTTCTTTAAGTGGTCTGCTTTCAGCAAATGCCTTCTTCGCAATTTTAGCGGCTAAATCGTACCCAATAATTGGGTTTAGAGTTGTAACTAAAATTGGATTACGCCCTACCATGTCAGCAATTACATCTTTGCGAACAGTTAATCTCGATACTGAACGATCGGCTAAGTTTCTAGAGGCATTCCCTAGAATCTCGATAGACTGTAATAAGTTATGCGCCACTACAGGAAGCATTACATTTAACTCGAAGTTACCTGCTTGCCCACCTACGGTTACTGTAGCATCGTTACCGATTACTTGAGCACACACCATGGTTAAAGACTCTTCGATAACTGGGTTTACTTTACCCGGCATAATCGATGATCCTGGCTGAAGTGCTGCCAACTGGATTTCACCTAAACCGCCATTTGGACCTGAGTTCATCCATCGCAGATCGTTACCGATCTTCATCAAGCTTACAGCAATGGTTTTTAATTGGCCGCTTAGCTCCACAGGAGCATCCACTGTTGCTTGCGCTTCGAAGTGGTTCACTGCTTCTTTAAAATCTACACCCGTTAATTCTGTTACATTCGATGCGAAAGTTGAACCGAATTCTGGATGTGTATTAATTCCTGTTCCTACAGCCGTTCCACCTTGTGGTAGCTCAATCATTCTTTCGAGAGCAGCTTCAACACGTTGGATGCCAAGCTCAATCTGGCGAGCATAGCCCCCAAACTCTTGTTCGATAGTCACCGGCATCGCATCCATTAAATGCGTTCGGCCTGTTTTAACTACGTCAGCATATTCTTTTCCTTTGGCTAGGAATGTCTCTTGAAGATGCTTTAACGCTGGTATTAAATTGTTTTTAACCGCTAGTACCGCTGATATTCTAATCGCTGTTGGTACTACATCATTTGAACTTTGGCCAAAATTCACGTGGTCGTTTGGGTGAATGCCTAGTTCGTTTGCACTGAGCTCGTTTGCTCTACGTGCAATTACTTCATTCGAGTTCATGTTTGATGATGTACCCGAACCCGTTTGAAAAATATCAATTACGAATTCTTTATCGTGTTTGCCATCGATGATCTCTTGAGCTGCAGCGGCAATGGCATCTCCGATCTTTGCATCGATAGTGCCTAACTTAGAATTGGCGAGCGCCGCAGATTTTTTTACATACCCCAATGCTTGAATAAACTCACGGCTAAATCGAATGCCGCTTATTGGGAAGTTATCGTGTGCACGTTGGGTTTGAGCTCCATATAATGCATCTTTTGGTACATTAACGTCGCCCATAGAATCTTTCTCAATTCTGAAATCGCTCATAGTCTCCTCTAAGTTTTTTGGTTCCTTTTAAGATAATACTTTTATGCCTGATGAGCAGGCGATATTCTGTTGATTTCTGTTCTTTAAAATTTAGTTACATTTGAGCGAACCCAAATCAGATCTATATGCAAAAGACTACCGAAGTACGAATTAAAAACATGGTTTGTAACCGTTGCATAAAGGTAGTTCGAGAAATTTTTGAAGAGCTGAACTATCCCTTTTGGCATATTGAATTGGGGAAAGTTAAACTCAGTTACCCCATCGAGATTGATGTTGAAGAACTTTCAACTTTATTAAATGAAGAAGGCTTTGAATTAATCGACGACGCCACTTCCCAACTCATCAATCGCATTAAGACTTCTGTAATCAATCATGTTCACCATCATTCAAGTGGTGAGGCATTTCACAATTTAACCGATTATCTAGAAAAGGAAATTGGGAAGAGCTACTCTAGCTTAAGCGTACTATTTTCCAAGAATGAAGGTCGTACCATTGAAAAGTTCACGATTCAACAACGTATTGAACGCGTAAAAGAACTATTGATCTACGGCGAAAAAACCATTAGCGAAATAGCTTATGAACTTGGCTATAGTAGCGCTCAGTACTTATCCAATCAGTTTAAAAGTGAGACAGGATTAACGCCTACACAGTTTAGAAAGTTGTCATCTAAACCACGAAAACCACTGGATGAGATCTGACCAATTTCCGATACTCCTAGAATCCTACACATCCTATCAATAATTCTGTAATACTTTAGCGTCAAATACATTGATATTAGCTTCGAATTAAATCTATTAGTAATGAAGCACACCTATCAAATTTCTGGAATGAGTTGCAACGGCTGCAAAAGCCATGTAACAAAAGCTCTTTCTTCTATAGAAGGGGTAAAAAATGTCGAAGTATCCTTAGAGGAAAAGTCGGCAGAAATTGAAATGACCGAACATATTGAAACCGATACTTTCCAAGACGCATTAAGTGAACTTGGTGAGCGCTACAAAATTAGCGAGCCTGGTAGTTCATGTTGTTCAAATAAGGCCCCCTCTTCCCCAAAAAAGGAAACATCAAATGGAAATGGTGTTTTCTACTGCCCTATGCATTGCGAGGGAGATAAAACCTACGACAAGCCCGGAGATTGTCCTGTTTGTGGAATGGATTTAGTAGAAGAACAACGAATGGGTTCTTCTTCTGATACCGTTTATACTTGCCCGATGCATCCGGAGGTTGAAGAAAACAAACCGGGTGACTGCCCTATATGTGGCATGGACTTAGTCCCCAAAGAAGCAAATGCATCTGCAGAACAAAAAAAGTATAAAGAGTTACTTAAAAAATTCTGGATTGCCGTTGCCTTTACGCTTCCTATTTTCATCATCGCTATGTCGGAGATGGTTGAGCCGAATCCCTTATATGAGTTGGTAGACATCACCAAATGGAATTGGCTTCAGTTCTTCTTATCAATACCTGTCGTTTTTTATGCTACATGGATGTTCTTTGAAAGAGCCTATAGATCTATAAAAACCATGAACCTCAATATGTTTACACTTATTGGGATTGGAGCAGGTATTGCTTGGGTGTTCAGTGTAGTGGCGTTAATCTTCCCTGATGTATTCCCCGAGCAATTTAAAACAGACGCTGGCACTGTACACCTCTATTTCGAGTCGGCTACTGTAATTCTTACCCTCGTACTTCTTGGGCAGGTAATGGAAGCTAAAGCACATGCACAGACCAACGATGCCGTGAAGGAGTTGATGAAGCTTGCCCCAAACACCGCCATTCGTGTTGTAGATGGGAAGGAAGAAGAAATCCATATTGACGAAATCAAAAAAGGTGATCATCTAAAGGTCAAACCAAGTGATAAAGTACCTGTAGATGGAGTTATCGTTGAAGGTCAGTCTTCTATCGACGAGTCTATGATTACGGGGGAACCAGTACCGGTAGATAAATCGGAAGGCGATACGGTTAGCTCGGGCACTATCAATGGAAATAGTAGCTTCATCATGAAAGCTGAAAAAGTGGGTGATGAGACCTTACTTGCTCAAATTGTTGATATGGTGAACAAGGCCAGCAGAAGTAAAGCTCCTATTCAGAATTTGGCAGATAAAATATCCAGCTATTTTGTGCCCATCGTAATATTGGTATCGTTGATCACCTTTGCCGTTTGGGCGATTTTTGGGCCTGAACCTCCCTATGTTTATGCCTTAATTAATGCCATTGCGGTTCTCATTATCGCATGTCCTTGTGCACTGGGCTTAGCCACACCTATGTCGATTATGGTAGGTGTTGGGAAAGGAGCACAAAACGGCGTTCTTATCAAAAATGCAGAGGCACTTGAACGTTTTAAAGAAATGGATACGCTCATTATCGATAAAACAGGGACTATTACTGAAGGAAAGCCTTCGGTTGAATCAGTGGTCACTGTTTCAAATGCGTATACTGAAGGTGAAATTTTACAGTTCATCGCTTCGGTTAACAATGAAAGTGAGCACCCACTGGCTAACGCTACAGTTCAGTTTGCAAAGGATAAAGAAGTGGAGTTCCTTAAAGTTCAGAACTTCAATTCTGTGACAGGGAAAGGTGTTCAGGCTGAAGTTGACCAAAAATCAATCCTGCTTGGAAATAAGAAGCTGTTAGAAGAAAATGATCTAAAGCCCTCTTCTGAACAGCAATCGAAAGCCGATGAATATGCTCAAAAAGGCAAAACAGTGTCATGGTTAGCCATTGATAAAACCATTGCCGGTTTTGTGGTGATTGGGGATAATATCAAATCCAGCAGTAAGGATGCTATTGCTTCATTAAAAAATCGAGGTATAGAAGTTATCATGCTTACTGGCGATAATCCTCAAACGGCTGAGGCAGTAGCTGGCGAGGTTCAAGTTTCTTCTTTCCAGGCCGAATGCTTACCTCAAGATAAACTCAAAGTGATTGAAGACCTACAAGCTGAAGGTAAGATAGTAGCAATGGCTGGAGATGGAACTAATGATGCGCCGGGATTAGCTCAAGCCGACATTGGTATAGCTATGGGAACAGGAACAGATGTTGCCATGGAAAGCGCTATGATTACCTTAGTTAAAGGGGATCTAAAAGGTATAGTGAAAGCTCTAAACCTTAGTGAGCGAGTAGTGAAGAATATCAAACAGAATCTATTCTTTGCACTCATCTATAACACCCTTGGGGTTCCTGTAGCAGCCGGAGTATTATATCCAATCTTTGGCTTACTACTCTCGCCAATGATTGCCGCTTTAGCTATGAGCTTTAGCTCTGTTTCGGTAATTGGTAATGCCCTTCGACTAAAAGCCGTTAAACTATAGTTCAAAAAAAGCCCTTAACTATGTTAGGGGCTTTTCAATTTCTGATAGGAGTCTATTGAGAATTAATTTATTTAAGTATTTGCTTAAATAATAAAATTAGAATACAATTGAATAAAACTATCCCATATTATGAGTAAACAAGATTGTATAAGAGAGGTAGCTGATCTCAATCAAATAAACCGATGTATAAATTCCTTAGAACAGGTAGATACATCTATCTATAAATTAACTGATATTCTAAAACTAGCAGCGAATGACGTTAGGCTTAAAATTCTTTTTCTGTTAAATACTGAGGAAAAATTATGCCCTTGTGATCTCGGGGATATCCTGAATATGAGTATACCTGCTATATCTCAACATCTTAGAAAATTAAAAGATGGTGGTTTAGTCGATACCACCCGGGATGGGCAGGTTATTTTTTATTCTCTCAATCCTGTCTTTAAGAAAATTCTGTCTCCAATTTTTGGACACATAAATAACAACCAACTATTAAAGGTTTTAGCAGCATGAGTAAA
>Ga0098059_1000669_pt1 | contig 19171 bp, 15 predicted proteins | sample 20_taG_FD_92580 | JGI IMG/M metagenome (GOLD analysis project Ga0098059, IMG submission 92580) | Marine viral communities from the Subarctic Pacific Ocean - 20_ETSP_OMZ_AT15318 metaG | ecosystem: Environmental > Aquatic > Marine > Oceanic | place: Subarctic Pacific Ocean | collected 2015-01-19
TAATATCCTAAATACAATATTGATCGATTATCTGACTCCTGCCGGCTCCGAGAGAAACAAGAGCCTAAGATCAAGATACAGAAACTATAACAGCGCTTTAAAGGCCTCAGAAGAGACGGATGTCGGGAGGATGATTAATACGTTGATTGGACGCTCAGGCCCTTCGAAGTTAGGATATATGCTGCCGCCAGAAATAGACTTTATAAATAACGCGGGTGTTAGTGCTTTTCAAATGGGGGTTATTCCGGTGTCTCACGACTTGGACAAGAAAGATCTTATGAACATATGGCAGAATTTAATGCCCGATATCTCGACCAAATTAATAAAAACTATTGATGAAGTCTCTTTTTCGCCCGCAGCGAACTATATTTCCGATGCAGACACCATGCATGACTTATTATCGGTCTCTAAGACAGGAGGGTCCTTAGGCACCCCAGGTCTTTCTTACGCCTCACCCGGGCAGTTTTTGAATACAAATATATTATCAAAAACAGTTCAAAATGAGCTTGGAGATTCTCTAATATATCACAATGAGCCTTTTATACCCTCTAGTTCTTCTGACTTTTTTCATAAGATGAAGTGGCTTGTTTTCAAGGTTAAACAACGAGCTGCTCAAGATTATGATTCTTATCGGAAGCGGCAAATTGATGCTGCGATCGCAGAAAAAGGCTATCAGAGAAAGCAGCAGCAAAATTTACAATACTCTTCTCTCGATTGTTTAAATACAGAAGAGGTTTATGGCGCAAACTGGCCATACGACTTTTTCTCGCTACTAGAGAGAGCTAAGATAGAAATTGAATATGAGGTGCAAGGCTAATGGAGTTTTTTGATCCAAAAGAAGAAGTCATCGACTTACAATTAACTCAGTTTGGAAGGCATTTGCTTTCAAAAGGAAAATTTAAGCCAGTGTATTATTCTTTTTTTGATGATGATGTTTTATATAACTGCGAAAATGCTGGATTTACAGAGGAACAAAACGAATCCCACGATAGAATCTATAAGGCGTCTACAAACCTTACGGGTACCGGCGCGCCAAGGATGAAACCGCAGATATCTTTCCACAGCTTGGAAAAGGAATTTCTAAGTAACTATAACAAAACTTTGACCGGCGCTGAAGATCCCGGAGATCCTGGCCAGCAGCCTTCAGCAATAAAAAACTATTCACTGCCCCAGCCAATTGGAACAATCGCAGAGAATAAAGACGCCTCTCCCGCATTTTCTGTTAAAGTATTGCAGGGCCAAATATCAAGCTCTGCCGATTACATTGACCTAAAAGAGACATCAGGCGGAAAAAACACGTTAATGATACCCCAGCTTGAAATGGAGATGGAAGTTGAGTATATCCCCCAAGAGCATGACGACTTTTATGAGTTTGAAGATGCATCAGCTGTTTCATTTGGGGTAACAACGAAAAATGAAGAGATGTTTCTCTTTGTCAAACTACTAGAAGAAAACTCCCCCTATCAGAAAAGAAATTTTGACATTGAAGTCTTTGAGATAAACGAAGAGGTAAAGGGCGCGAACAAGGTTCAGGACCTCAGACCTCTAGAGTTTTTTAATATGCCTAAGTGGTTGTTCGCTGGCCAGAAATTAATTGAGCCTCTAACTCAAAAAGCATCTAATGCTCCGGAGATAAGCAAAAAAAACGTAGAGTATTATTTCGATGTTTATGTTGATGAGGAAATTGACGAAGAGATTTGTCGTCTCGATCCGGATAATTTTAATCGCGGAGTTTTTGCCAACAAAGACAACAAGCTGTGCCAAGACGTTTTAAATGAGGATAATAAAATATCTTATGATATTTATGAAGAAGAGGCTGACGATCCTGGAGAAGTTTGCTAATGGCTAGTAATGTTTTAGACACGCTTGTTGGAGATATCTTACCGCATGTTCATATCAAGAAGGTCATCGTTGAAGACTACAACGGCAAGGATGACTATGAGTATACAATAACTCTTCAAATGGAGCTTTATCAAAAAAAGGATCAGCTCCTAAAAAGCTCTTGGTTGTCAGATATTGACCTAGACTTAAAAGAAGAGGGCATCACTAGCCTTTTTGATTTTTTTAAGCTAAATATTATCAGCACTCAAGGTTATATTAACATCACCCGGTTGAGAAAGTCAAATCCGCTAGGTCCTGGAGCTAGCTCAGTATTTGTCCACAAGCAATCAGACCTGGCAGATCTTGATTACTGGCACGCTGTCTTCGGCGGAGGAGAACTATCCCAGGGCGGCGCCAAGCTAGCTGCTGGGTATAAAGCCATGGCCCAAGGAGACCCATTTGCAAAAAAATGGACTTTCCCCCTCCATCTTGGCGCCTTGGCCGGCCTGACTCAGGCAGAATATAACGGTAACGACGCTGTTTTGCACGGCGCAAAGATTAGAGAAGAGGTGTACAAGGGAGATGTTTATTACGCAATACCATATGAGCACAAGTTCTCATGGACAAGTAAATTAAATTTTTCTGAAATTCCTGGATGGACAGAGTCAAAAGATGGAAGCGCGCTAGGAAAAGGCGCTTCAGCGACAAAAAATAAAAAACTGATTAGCCAGGTGCACCTAAACTCAACACTGAAGAGGGTCCAGGCTAGTGATCTTGGGATAGCGGTATACACGTCTTTAGAACTATCGGACGCCCTTGGCTTGCCAGTTAATTCTTCTTTCAAAGACGCGGTTAACATGGAGGGCACAGTCTCAACAGAGATAATCTTGAAGGGGGGGAAGCCGGCTCAAACTAGGGAAGTCTTTGTCGACCCCGACGGCCGTGAATGGTCTGGTGCAGTACACTACCACGGGCCAGACAATCCTGCCGGGGGATACCAAGGCTACATGACTGGGTTAAGTCACCGACCTGAGGCTGATCAGCCTAAACTAGCCGTCCTTAATAAGCCAAATATATTAATCTCTGACATGACGGATCCAATTCAGCAAAAAGTGCCGAACGAGATGATCGTCATCGATAAAAACGGCAACCCGGTTATTTCTGGCAAAGATTCTACATCAAATATTGGGCCGGCCTACGAAAGCGTAAAGGACGTTTTAGAGTTGGCAGGCGGAAGTCTTGAGGCACAATATCAAAAAGAAACGTTAAAAGACATCTATAAGAACGCAAAAGACAATGATAGTGAGTTTTCTAAGCTGTACATCTCGCGAGATGCGGCAAACAATGCGAGAGGCGTGTTTTTTATTGATTTTATGCAGCTTTTATTAAATAATTCTCACTATTTGCAATATTTCAGGCCTGAAATAAGAAAACACCCTTCTGTCATAAGCGATATTTTAAGTAAAACTAGAATAACAGATCTGTCTATAATGCGACGTCGCGTAAGTCCTCATATAAAAGAAAGAGGATATAAGACTTTTTCTAAAAATACGTCCTACGAAGAGCCAACAAAGCTTCTAGCTTCCTTGAAGGACCATGATTCTTTTAAATCATCTTCTTCTTCTTACCTGACGAATACAACCGCGTTATACGAATTGGGGCTGGATACAGATAGTTCTTCATATACCAGATATTTTGCTTTTTCTGACGCGGACATGTCTTCGCAAGAGTCTGGGTATTACCAATACGAAGTTAAATTAGATTTTTTTGACGGCGCCACAGCGCTGATAAAAGATCACCTAGATTCAATGAGGGCCCTAAAGGCTGAAATTGACGATTATTACAGACTAGCTAGCTCATCACTTCAATCGGGCCTCGGCCAGCATGAGATTATTAGTAAACTCAAGGGTAGCAAAAAATCTACGTCAGTCACTACAAATAAGCTTCTATATAAGCCCTACTATGATAATAATTACAAAAAATACCTACCACAATTTTCGAAACTAGCACATGAGCAATTTAAGAAAGACGGTGCGCACCTTTGGTCTCGCGCAGCAGTATCCATATCGGTCTATTTTAGCCTATTCTCCACAAAAGAAACGACTTCTTCAGAAAGAAATGCTGCGTCCAAAAAGATTTTAAAAATGCTGCAGCCGGGCCCGGAGGTGAACGGAAGCCCAGAGGAGATCATGCTTTGTTCTAGGATATTCTCAAATGCAATTTTTAGTTTAGAGAAAATTTTAAGCTCCAAGACCTCAAAAAAGCAAAATAATTCTAGTGTCTTACAAGACTATGTCTCGGCCACTGACCACTTAAGCGACTTATCACAAAAAACTCCGGCGTACGCCGTTGTGAGAGAAGAACATACGTTTGATCACCCTCGTGAGATCTTCAAAGCAAGGTCTGACGCTTCTTTTTATGTAGATTATCATTCTGTGGGCACCGATGTCTTGTTTTCAAACTTTCTTGGAGTTCGAACCTTCAGTAAAGCTAGTTTTACAAAGAGGTGTTATACCGAGTTGTTAAAGTTTTCGCCGCTAGCAATAAGCCCACCCGCCGCGCACGGCAAAGATCCGTCCCTGGCACCATTTGGCGGCGCAATCCCTAGATTGGCATCAGGAGGGAAGCCTAGACTCGACGCCCCGGGTGCCACCACTGATAAACTGTCAAACACTATGTTTAGCTATCTAAGTCCTTCCGTGATTCAGCTAGCCTCCAACAGTGAAAACAGTGGAACTTTTAATTTTCGATATTCAACTTATAAACCTTCAGCTGACGCAGTATTGCAAGGTGAATCTCCCCCGGGTCTTAACAACATATTGACCAACAATGCATTGAGTTTTAAATATTTAAACTCTCTTTTGTTAGTCTTGGCAAATTATGCAAAAAATTCAGAAGACTTTAGGCATGCTGAAAAAATTGATTCTTTTGTCATTCCCTCGGATATAAATAGTGTTCTTGGTATACCGCCGGCCGCTAGCCAGGCATCTATAGTGCAATCAGAGGCATATAAATCTTACTTTTCCAAATACAACATAACGATTCACTCCTCTGGAAAGCACTCTAAGGTATTCGGCAAGGGTCTGAGCAAGGAAGGCGGCGCTAAGGGCGCCCCCCACGTCCCAGGCAAAGACGAGTGGCCATTAAAAAGTGAATATTTCACAGACGCGAAAGTTCAACCAAAAAACTTTCTCAACCGGCTAGCAGCTAGCGGCAAACAAGGGTTTTTAAGAATTCCTAGCGGAAAAACAAATCCCTATGATTACGATACTTCTTTGCCAAATGTTTTTAAGTTTAAATATGTCCGCGACGACTTTGCTGCAGAAAACATACCACTGACATTTTTAACTAATTTTCATGATATGGTCCTGCGAGGCGCCCCCGGAACACCTGAGTTAAACGGTTTTAAGTTTTTTAATTTCAATATGACTGCCCGGGTTGAAAAATTAACTGGTCACGGAGATATGTCATATGATGATCAGTGGAGTCTAATAACTGAGGCTGATTTAACAGGAGAAAGTCGTTTATTCTGTCGTATTACTTATTATGACTCTTCTTTGCTCGACGGAATTGAGCTGCCCATGCTAGATCAATATTTTATCTTAACATCTTCACCTGGAGAAGAGTCAACACCCACAATGAGCCCTGCTGTACCTCTTGGGTTGGATATTCTTGAAAGTATGACCGAGCAACTGATATATTTCGAATCACAAAACGCTGAAAAGCTAAATGATTTTATGACAATTCTAGAGAAAGGAGTAGCTAAAGTTTTGCCTTCTAAGATTGATCTTCCTGGCTCTACCGGGCCCATAATGGAAAATATATCGGGCACTGCAACTGCTAGCCAGCCATCTGGGGCAACTACTGGCCAAACAGTTGGCGCACCATCGCAAGTGACACAAGCCCCGACAGCATCACCGCCCGTAACTGGCGGAAGCGGCCCATCGGGTGGAGGAGGAGGCTACTAATGAGTGATTTAGTTGGAAAAAAGAAGCTTGTCATCAACGATGAGATATGGGGCGCCCCATCGCAAACCAGCCAGAATCAACCTATCATGGAAGATCCAAATTTCAAAGTTCAGGTGCAAAATGCTCCTGTTGGAATGACATTTCTAGCTTATGGAAACAAGGGGTATCAAAACAAAGACAATTTAAGAATTGCTCTTGGGACAAACTGGAATACAGCGCCTGATAACTCAGATGACCAGTCTTCGGCTGTTGTCACAAAAAACAACTGGGGGCCTTTAAAGCTTTTTTACGATCAGCCTTTAGAGATAGAATATTGTTTTGCAGGGCAGGACAAGGACAAAAGCTATCCTGGTTTTTATTCAGAAGATTCTCTTGGGGCCACCTTAGCGGTATACGCTGGCTTGATATCGGATCCAATATATTATGAGTCAATATGGAAAGAGAAGATTGCTGTATCGGTCGAAGTGCCTAAGGGCCCGATGGCAGATCTTGACGACGGAACTGCAGAAAATCCAGAACTCAACAAGAATAAAAGGCCAAATCTTAATTTATGGGCTGGATTTATAAAGACAGGGCTAACAGCCGATGGAAAAACCTACAAGCCCATCATTAGAAATCAAGGCAACGGAGTAAGCATTCCTGATTTAGCGGGAAGCTTATATAATGACCACTTTCACGAGTCTGTTAATCCTTTTACACCTAAAGAACTACTAACAAAGCAGCCGTTTGGAAAAACAGCGTACGCAGACGTTCGAACCCATTATAAGTCGACGAAAGCAGCAACTTCAAACATGCTAGCCAGCAATTTATCATATGAAAAGTTTATAGGCCAGCTATCTGACCCTGGCAGTCTAGGCGCCGCTATTTTTCCTGGAAATGTTGCCAGCTACAATACTATAATGCCGTCTCCATACGGTTTTTTGCGTTTAATGATTAACAAGTTCGAAATAGAAGATCTTTATGACCTACAGGCTGCACCCGGCACGCTTTTTCCTCACGCATACCAAAATTATGGTCAGATGCTTAAAAGTTTTCCTCTGGAGGCTCTTACTACGTACCTTGGCCGCGTGCCTCATGACACAATATCAAAATTTATGAAAAGCAGCTTCAAGAATTTAGATATTTCTGCATTCATGGATCAATATTTCAATAAATGGCAGGAGGCCCATGCATCTATTAATTCAATGGGGCAGGCATCGAAAGATCAGAGAGCAATGTTCCTACAGCTTATCGATCAAAGGATGTCAAACATAGTTATAAGCCCAGAGATTATTAAAAAACTAGACAAAGTTGAGTCTATAAAAAAATATTTTCCATTTTACTGTGAATTAGAGTTTAGCACTAGTATTTTTACTGAACTTGGAGACATGATTAAAAAACTCATGTTTACTAAATTTTTTGTTAATAAAATTGCAGAGTTTAATACTCGAAACATAGGCGATCCGAGTGTGCTAGCCACTAGTCATGAACCAGCCGCCGAAATCCCATTCTATGACCACTACACTGACGGGTATTATGAAAATATTAAAGCAGACGAAGTAGTTGGGGGCGAGAAAACTGGAAAAACAGTTACGCAATCAAACTTGCAGTTTAGCGTGGGTTCCGTAGAGGGAGCAGTGTCAAAAAAGGTTGCAAAAAAAGCCTTTGATTTGTCCTCTCTAATCAATACATATCTACACCCGGACAACACTGACTACTATAAGCCTACCAGTCCTGATGGCTATAGCATGGATATTCAAGATTATGTAACTTACCTTCGAAGTGACCTGGAAGAGCCTGTAGACGTCGATGAGTACAACAATGTTTGGAAAAATGTTTTAGGTCAGATACTCAAAGTTAAGCTAAGAAACGTCTACAAGAAGCACCACAGAACGTATCAAGACTTGATGGACGGAAAGCCGGCATATTACGAAACAATCGCTTATAAAATTGAAAAGTATGAAAAGAACCCTGGCGACGCGCCCGAGTTATACACTCCCGTTCAGAGCTTCATTGTACCTAACACTTCTGAGTTAGACGTATTTAAATATGTTGATACACAGGTGAGGTATGGAGATACAAAAGTTTATAAATATAAAGTTAACGCAATTAAGATAGTTTTTGGTTGCAGCTACCGATACACTTTTAACGACGAAGCAGATGGTTACCAAATAGTCGATGCATCAACACCGGATGCCGTTCTTGATGCAAACAACTACCAAGATATCACTGCGGACCCGCATCAAGAGACCGGGGAGCCACAACAATACGCGGCCACCGCCGGCGTAGAGATATATCCGAGCATTGTTATGATGGAGGATCTATACTTTCAAACTCCAGATATTATAATATCTGATAATCCACCGGTCTCGCCAGACGTTAATATCGTTCCTTATCGCGCCGTGAACGATAAAGTTTTAATTTTGCTAAATAATATGATAGACTCTCATAGACTCCCGCCGATAAAAATATTAGATGCGGACGATGCTAAGTTTGGCTTTAACGCGGCATCACAGCTATCGCCAGATGGCAAAATTTTGTTTTCGTCTGATGATGCAATTAAAAAATATGAAATATTTAGAACAGACAAAAAGCCATACTCTTATGAGGACTTCGAACGGCTAACACAGACATCAAACACCTACTATGTAGACAACATCAAACCAAACAAGAGATACTATTATACATTTAGATCGATCGACGACCACGGGCACATCTCAAATCCAACTGCTGTATTCGCAGTCGAACTAGTTGATGACCATGGAGCCGTCCGGCCAATGATTAGGATATTTAATTTTGAACAACCTAAACATTCTCAGGCGATTAAGGAATGTCAAAAATATTTAATGATAAAGCCTAGTTTAGAGCAAGTCTATTATGACGGTAAAAAAGATCTAGATCACATGTTCAATAGTAAAGATGACACAACAAAAAGAAAGTTCAAGATTAGGCTAACTTCTAAATCAACTGGAAGAAAAATAGACTTTAACGTCGCTTTTAATAAGAAAGCGGTAACATAGAATAATTAATGATGTATACTATTTATATTTGCGAGGACTAAACCATGGCATTTTTAGACAATTCTGGAGACATTATCTTAGACGCAGTACTGACGGACACAGGCCGTTTGCGACTAGCACAAGGAGATGGTAGCTTCAAGATCACAAAGTTTGCTCTCGGAGATGACGAGATCAACTATGGACTCTACAACAAGAGTCACCCTTCTGGCAGCGCTTACTATGATCTAGAGATCTTACAGACTCCTGTTCTGGAAGCGTTTACGAACAATACTTCAAACTTGAATTCCAAGTTGATGTCTATTTCAAGAACAAATCTTCTTTTCATGCCGGTCTTGAGACTTAACAAGACAAGCAAAACAGGGGGAACAAACTCTAAGTCTACAAAAATGTACGATAGAGTCACTACAAATGGGGCAGGGGCCTCCGCCGGATCCGCATACAAGACTAAATTTGTCGTTGCTTGCGACCAGACGACTTATGATGTTTTCAACGGTGCCGCCGCGACAACAACCGACGGAGTAATCCAGGGATATCAACACACAGCTAGTGTGGTAGGCGGCCAAGTCCGCGTCGACCAGGGAATGAACACTAGTCAGATCTCACCCTTATCAGGCCTCGATTCAGATCTCTTAGAGACACAGTTCATCATGGAGTTGGATTATCGCCTAGGTCGGCTAGCCCGGCCCAACAGCATGGGCGTGCAGAATGTAAACTTCATTGACGATGATAACATCGCGTCTTATTACATTGCCGGCACTGACTATATATCTCCTGTTGACAACACAGAGTCCGTCGCTAGCGCATCTGCCGACGATCCACAAGTTTTTGATGGCCCTCGTGGCAACTCACTTAACTTTAGATTGCGTGCTTCTACCGAACTTCAGTATTCCACATACCTATTTACTCAGATAGGCAAAACCTTAACCAATGCTAATGTGGGCGATAATGTTTTTGGAATCACAGCAGCAGAGATCACCTCCAGCCCAGCCGGCTCCGACGCCAAGCTGTATTACATTGACTCAACTGTTCGTGTTGTCGGCGCCAATACTGGCTTTAGAATTGATATTCCAGTACGATACGTTAAAATTCAATAGGAAAAACAACCATGGCAAGCACTTTTAAAACTTTATTAAACGACGATGTGGTCAGCACACGAACGCTTCTTCATGAGGCAATTCCGATTACCGGCACCATTGTTAGCGGAAGCACGTATAACAAGGCTCAACTTAAAACCTACACCCACGGCATGTTTGAGTCAACATTCGACTATCCTTATTTAAGTTCGTCAGCAAATCATATTTTTGATATGAGCTATGGTCACCATGAGAGTGTTTATAGCGCTCTAGAGACAGCCAAGACCGCCGGTACCGCCACGCCCTATCAAAACCAGAAAAAGCGAGATATCTACAATCAATTCGCACAGGTCTTGATGGGTTACGACGAGACTGGCTCTATTCGACACTTTGATTCGGATGGCACCTTGGACGACGGCGACACTGGAAAAATGACAGAGTGCTTTTTCTTGTCTTTTTCTCGCTTGCTTGTCAAGGACGAAATCAAAAAGAATAGTTTTCGACTGCAGTATCGGCCAAGTGGAACAGTTGACCTTATTCACGCCGGCGCCGCAGGTGCACCTGAGAGTACAACAGCTACTCTTGGTGATTACGCGTCTGCAAATGAATACTACACCTCTCCAGCCGGCGACTACAGCCTTATCTTCACAGCTTCGGCCGATTCTGATGATCCGACAAAGAGTGTTGGATTGATTTTCTATCAAGCGGGCGTTGTTGTTTTGTCTTCTTCTATGTTTAGCGGAGGGGAAGCAACTGCACTTGGCGCTCTTTCGTTTGGCTATAGTGGATCTGAAGGAGACGCAGCTAGCTGGGGTGAGGTTGATGTTGGCGCCGGCGCCTTGGCTGCAAAAGCCGATGGTGTGCAGCACTGCATAGTTTCAGGCTCTATTGAGAACGCAGCCCAAGGCTTCAGAAACCGCTGGATTGATTGTGACTTTAATAACACCATTGAGCTTAATTCGACGATTTACTTCGCCAGAATTAACCATAATGAGTTCAACTATAGCGCAAATCCAACTTATGTGAGCGGAAGCAAGCTTGTGGTCAAGAATAATGTCAATGATCTTCCTATCACGTACATCACGACAGTTGGCTTGTACTCACCAGACAACGAATTGTTGGCTTGCGCTAAGGTATCAGAGCCGATTCGAAAAGATCCAAATACGGAGTTGACGCTGAGGGTCCGATTAGACTACTAGGAGGCGTTAACCGTGTCATTAAAGCCTCAATATGGTAATTTTTTTCAATTTGAAGAAAATGATGTTCTGGTTAATAGAATAGAAGCGCACCCCAAGGTTGAATTCTTCATCCACAAGAACAACGCCTACTATAACAACGAGAACAACAGCGCCTCTAACTCAAATGTGCCAAATGGACACCTAAGCCTCTACGACTATAACGTCAACAGAGACCCTGACCCTGCTAACGGACAGTTAATATACCCGTTTGTCACCAAGATTGGCGCTGGGACAAGCTTCGGCACTGTTACCACGTCCAATTATATCTTTGACTTCGACGTTGGGGACCAAATAACTGGCTCGTACCCAATGACTGCTTCAATTTCAGTCGACCGCCTAGGCCGCCAGCAAGACTGGTCGACACTGACAGCCTCATCGGACGGAAAAAAACGCTATTACCTTCCTGCCTTAAAGAATCATCTAGATTTTTATACAAAACTAAGCCCTCACTACGAATATTCCTCTTCAGAGCATGGAGATTTAAACGATAAGTACGTAAATCTAATAAGTATTCCGAGTATCTTTTATGGTTCAGAGATTAAAAAGGGTACAGTGACCCTTAAGTACTTTGTGTCTGGAACTCTTGTAGGAGAAGCATCAGATATCAACAAAAACGGCGAGTTAATTCACACAACTGGCAGTGAAGGGTCGGTCACTACGGGTTCTGTGGTCGGAGTTGTACTATACAACGAAGGATTCGTACTTTTAAAGTCTAGCGACTCTATTGCAACCCACACAGAGCGATATGATGGCCCAACCGATGGTGTAGAGCCCAATGAGACTAACGCGTCTTGGTTTAACTTCGGCGCAACTGGCTCAACCGCCGGCGCCCCGTCTTCTAGCTTCGCAATACACCTCACCGGTACCTCTTATATTGATACTTTAACGATGTTCGCTCACGCCGGCGAAAATAAGTTAAATTTTTCAAATAATCCGACATATTTAACTTCTGCAGCAAAACAAGTCGTGACCGGCACCGATCATTACGTTGAAGGCGCCGATATAGCGATCAAGAACATAGTTTCTAGCTCGTACGCAGAACACAGCGCTAGTTTTGAGCCTACCACCTACATTACGAAAGTTGGCATATATGACCAAGACAAGAACTTGATTGCGATAGCTTCCTTGGCCAAACCAATGAGAAAAAGAGAAAAAGATAGCTATACGTTTAAATTAAAGCTTGATATTTGATATAATCAGGGCATGATTTTAGGATTAGATATAAGCACCAGCATAACTGGCGCCACAGTCGTCGACGGCGATGGGAAGATTGTATACAATGAGGCATGGGACCTCAGAAAGTATAAAGATTTCTTTCAGAAGGCAGAAGTTGTCAAGGGTAAGATTTGGGAACTAGACGACACCTTTCTTATCAAGGAAATCTATATTGAGCAATCACTTCAAAGCTTTAGAAGTGGATTTTCATCGGCAAAAACACTTTCTACATTGTCTCGCTTTAATGGCGTTGTCTCGTGGCTTTGTTATGATATAATTCAAAAAAAACCGGAGTACATAGCAGCTACCAGCGCAAGAAAGAAGGTTGGGATTACTGTACCCCGGGGTGTGAAGGCAAAAGAATGTGTTATTAAGCATGTCATTGACAATGTGCCAGCCGTTACTATAACTTATACTAAGTTCGGCAACGTAAAACCAGAATGCTATGATAAAGCTGATAGTTGGGTCGTTGCCATGGCTGGGTATGGCGAATGCAGGACAAAAAACTAAAAATATTAACTTCGATTCTTGGAAACTACTATTCCTCTAGCAGCGAAAAGTTATTTTATTGTCCTCACTGTGAGCATCATAAGCAAAAGCTATCTGTCAATATTGAGAAGAACGTTTTTAAATGTTGGATATGCGATTACAAAGGGAAAGACTTATATAGGATCGTCAGGAGATACGGAGTATATGAGCAGCGTCGTAGTTGGAAAGAACTAACCAGCACAGTAGACGTTGAAAATTTCTCGACTAGCCTTTTCGAGGCGGAGAGTGTCGAGCAAAAACAAGTCATCGATCTTCCAAGGGAGTTTATATCTCTGGCGAATAAAAAGCTTCCAGCCTTATCGACCTATGCAATTAACTATCTTCAGTCTCGTGGCGTCTCAAAGAACGACATCATCAGGTGGAAAATAGGCTTTTGCCCCGACGGAGACTTCGGCGGCCGCGTGGTCATTCCATCGTTTAACGACGACGGAGACCTAAATTACTTTGTTGCTAGGTCCTATGATCACACCTGGCCTAAGTATCTCAACCCAAAAGATGCCAACAAGGACATTGTCTTCAACGAGTTGTTTTTAGATTTTGACGAGGATCTTATACTCGTGGAGGGTGCTTTTGATGCTGTCGTGGCCGGCCCTAACGCCGTACCAATTCTTGGCTCAACCCTGAGGGACAACCACGCCTTAATACAGAAGATCATTCAAAACGACACAACAATCTATATTGGGATGGATTCTGATGCAAAAAAGAAAGAGTTACACATAATTAAATTGTTGCTTAAGTATGATATTGAGATTTACAAGATTAATACTGATGGATATGATGATATTGGCTCTATGCCACCGGCAATATTTCGCGAGAGAAAACAATCTTCATCATTAGTGACAAATGATAACTATTTATATCAGGTTATACAGGAGTTTTTATAATGAAAATTACCATTCTTAAAGAAAGTAGAAATAAAAAAGTTGTAAAAGAGGCTCTACCTGCCCTGGTCGCCGCTGCCCCGGCTATAGCAAAAGCTATCGGGTCTGTTATGGATGACGAGTCAGAGGAGACTGCAGAAGAGATAATTGGTCAATCCGAAGCCAGGCCTCTCAGGGTACAAGCCCATGGAGACGAGTTCAGGTCGATAAAAAGAATTTTGCAGGCCATACAGGCTCAGTTAATTAAAATGTCCGGCGCCGTCGATGATAAAGACACAGAGGCTGCTGGGAATATGCCGGCCCAAGCCATCGATGAAGGCCTAAAGAAGCCTGTACGTCGAATTTACTTAAAAAAGCTTAAAACACTATGAACGTGACAAAGAAGCGGCTAACGCAAATCATCAAAGAAGAGCTAGAAGAAGCTTATGTAGCCTCTCTTGCCGCTAAGCCCTCTGGCGAGGCCAAGATGGCCAAGAGCCAGTTATTACGAACAGCTGAATATTCGACAAAACTAATTAACATGCTTGAAGACGATTCAGATCTCGAACCCTGGGTCCAGTCAAAAATCACTCTTGCTTCTGATTACTTATCCAAAGTATATCACCATCTTCATGGTGAGGAAGTACTTGATCAAGAATAAAGTTATTTTACAATTTAACTTTCTGTTCGTATAGTATTGCCAAGTAGGAGTTTACATGAAATTTGCTCACCTTGCTGATACGCATATTAGAAATTTAAAATACCACAAAGAGTATAAAGAAGTCTTTCAAAAGCTATATGAACAGCTCAAGAAAGAAAAAGTCGACTGCATTATTCACTGTGGCGATATCGCTCATACGAAGACGCAGATCTCGCCAGAGTTCGTTGAGATGTGCTCTGATTTTTTGTTTAATTTAGCCGAGATCGCACCAACTTACGTGATATTGGGGAACCATGACGGAAATCTTAAGAACTCCAGTCGCCAAGACGCCCTATCTCCAATTGCGGCCGCCCTTAAACACCCTAATTTAACTTTGCTGAAAAATTCTGGCGAAACTAAAATTAATGACAAGTTTACTGTTAATGTGTTGTCGGTCTTCGACAGGGAAAACTGGCAACTACCTACTAATAGAGAGAAAGTAAATATTGCCTTGTATCACGGCGCCGTCAGCGGAGTCAAGACTGATACCGGATGGACAATGGAGAGTGGAGAAGATGATATCAATATTTTTAATAATTTTGACTATGGTTTTCTTGGCGATATTCACAAGACCAACCAAGCCCTCGACGCGGATGGAAAAATTAGATATCCTGGATCAACCGTCCAACAAAATCACGGAGAAACCAATGACAAGGGTTTTTTATTATGGGACATTGTAGATAAAGAAAGCTATACGTGTGCTCACCACATTTTAGAAAACCCAAAGCCGTTTATTACTGTCAAATTAAGCCCGAAGGGGCGCTTGCCAAATAAGCTCAAAGTGCAAAAGAATGCACGACTTCGGCTGGTCACTGAAAACAACCTTCCTCTCGACGTCGTACGACGCGCAATTGATGTTGCCAAGCATCGCTATTCACCAGAGTCTGTAACCTTCCTCAATAGAGCACACGGTGCTCGCAAAGATCTCCAAGAGAGCACAAGCGCTCTTAGGAAGGAAGATCTACGAGACCCTGCCGTGCAAGAGAAGCTGATCGCTGAGTATTTAGAGGATTTTCACCCGAGCGATGAAATATTGAAAGATATATTTTCGTCAAACTCTTCTTATAATTCCAAGGCAGAACAACAAGAAGACGTTCAGCGCAATGTCAACTGGAAACTTCTTAAGCTAGAGTGGGATAACTTATTCAACTATGGTGACGGCAACACTATTGATTTTACAGAAAAAGCCGGAATTGTCGGCATCCTAGGAAAGAACTTTTCTGGAAAATCCAGTATTATCGATAGTCTCCTTTATGCGTTGTACAACACCACCTCTAAAAGAAATAGAAAAAATCTAAACCTTATTAATCAGAACAAGGACAATTCTCGTGGTTATGTTGAGGTTGGGATTGGCAATAAGACTTATTTCGTAGAGAGAACCAGCACAAAATACACCAAAAAACTGAAAGGCAAGCAGACCCTAGAGGCAAAGACTGATGTTAATTTCTGGTTGGTAGATCAGGCCACAGGTGAGGAGAGATCTCTTAATGGAATTACTCGCGCCGAAACCGACAAGAACATCCGCAAAGTTTTCGGCACACTAGAAGATTTCTTAACAACGTCAATGGCTAGCCAGCTTGATTCGCTCTCTTATATCAATGAGGGCTCAACCAGGAGAAAAGAAATACTTGCTAAGTTTTTAGACTTAGAGTTTTTTGACAAGAAGTTCAAATTAATTAAAGATGACAGCGTTGACACGAAGGCAGTTGTAAAGAGGTTTTCAGAAATTGATTATGATAACGAGATAAAGGAAGCCCGGACGACCTTAGCGCGCGCCATGACGGAACTCTCTGTTAACCAAAGAGAGCTAGAAGAGCATGAATCGACAAAGGAAAATTTAGCAGTTCAGCTTTCAGGCATCAACAATAAGTTGCAGCAAATACCTAGTGAGGTTGTTAAAAATAGCAGCCTTGAGAGCGATCTGATATCAGTTGAAAATACTATCGCAGCCCTGGAGATTAACGCCTCAGATGCTCAACAAAAGCTTGATTCTTGCACTATCGTGTACGACAAGCTTGATAACTTTATCGATAGTTTTGACATCGATGACTGGAAGGGCAGGAATCAGAATATTGAAGAGATGAACGATCGATTGCAGAAGGTACAGAGAGACCTGCAGGAATATGAAACCTTAAATTCTAGCAATCAGTCTAAAATTGAGCTTCTAAAGAAGGCCCCATGTGGCACAGCCCTTAAACAAGAGTGTCACTTCGTTAAGGATGCATATGCTGCCTATCAAGACGTCTCCAGGACTAGAATAGCAGTTAATCAGCTTTCCTTGAATAAAAAAACGCTGATATCAAAACTGCGAGAATCTCAGCCAGAAAAGGTAATTCAATATATTGAGCAATATGAGCTTCTCTTAGAGAAAAAGCGACAAAAAACTGTTGACGTCGCTAATCTGAAGCTAGACCTCCAAAAGAGCAAGTCTAAGCTCTTAGAATTGCGCGCATTCAAAGAAGAGATTAACGTAAAGCTGCAAGAGCAAAAAGAAAACTTAGACTTGATCAAAGAACTGAAAGTTCTAGAAAAAGAGAAGCTCAAACTTGAAGGCCAAGCAACGTCTGCGCTAGCCTCTTATGAGAGTCAAAAAAAGTTTGTCTTGGAGTTGTATAAAAAGAACGGTAGCTCGGAACAGCACCTTGAGGAGCTTTTGGAACAAAAAGCGCAGTTCGAGACAATGGAGAAGGAATTTGCGACTCTTGACTTGTTAATGAGGTGCATGCACCCGAATGGTATTTCATATGACATTATCAAGAAGCGCTTACCTGTTATTAATGCTGAGGTTTCTAAAATATTAACAAATATTGTAGATTTTGAAATCTTTTTCGAGAATGACGAAAATCGTCTGAATATCTTAATTCAGCATCCAGGCTATGATCCTCGCCCAATAGAGATGGGCTCTGGCGCCGAAAAAACTATCTCTGCGATGGCCATTCGTCTCGCCCTGCTGAACGTCTCCACTCTTCCAAAAGGAGACATTTTCATTCTAGATGAGCCTGGAACGGCCCTAGACGAGGATAACATGGAGGGCTTTATTAGGATCCTCGATATGATCAAAACACAGTTTAAGACTGTGTTGTTAATTTCTCACCTTGACACCCTCAAAGACATTGTTGATCAGCAAGTCATTATTGAGAAAAAGAATGGATACGCCAGTATACAAGAGTAAAATACAACTTTTATAGCTATTTAGTGTGTGAACTATTTAGTTTTAGGAGGTTTGTATTATGCAGAAAGTAAAAGCTTGGCTCGATAAACAAGTGCAGCGTTTTATATCACGTAAATTTTTAGCCTGGGGCACCGCAACCTATCTTGTTGCCACTCAATCTCTGACTAGCGAAGACTGGGTAGCTGTTACCTTGGTCTATATTGGGTCAGAAGCCCTCGTGGACGTTGCTATGCGCTGGAAACACGGAGCTTAAAAGATGCTCACCGCGCTTTTTTGGAAAAAATCCTGGACTTGGCTTAAGCATTATTGGTACTGGCCTGTCATAGTATTATTAATAGTCTTTAGTTTCTTCGCTGGAAGAAGTATGCGATCAAAGATGTTCGATCTTCTTGCTGCGCAAAAGGAAAGCTATAAAAAAGAAATCGATGTGCTAAAAAAAGCCAGTGAAGAGAAGGAAGCAAGAAAAAACGATGTAGTGGTTGAACATCAAAAAGAGCTAGAAAAGATAGAAGAGAGGCACCAACTAAAGATCGCCGACCTTCACGATAAAAAAAGAGAGGAACTAGTCTCTACTATCGAAAAGAACAAAGACAACCCTGAGTCGCTAGCAAGAGAAGTGGCCAAGGTGCTTAGCGCGCAATTTCACAAAAAGAATAGGCCTTAAGATGATTAAAAAAGCAATAGCCAGTCTAGTTTCGCTAGCTGTCTTGTTAGCGCCCCTTCCGGCATACTCTAACGAGGCAGGCCTTCAAGGCAAGGTTACATCTTTGTCGCTCGACGATCCAGCGCCATATTCAGGAGTTTTGCTGGACTCAATCGCCGCGTCTAAAATGCTCGTTGACAAAAAATATCTTCGTATAGAGATTGAGCTAGAGCTGAGAAAGGAATTTCAAAAAGATTTAGCAGAAAAAAGAATGGCGTACAATCTCTTAAAGGTCGATTACGACTCCCTAAGAAAAATTCATGATGAGACGATGATCATAAAGGAAAAACAGATCAACGATCTTAACCTGATGCTCAAGGAGGAGATGAAGCCAGGACATACAGAGTGGTGGGTTTTCGGCGGAGTCGCAGTTGGCATTGCCTTATCCGTGTTGGTATTTTATGCTAGTGTGGAGATTGCTAAGTGAAGAAGGATCTAAACTACATTGCAGGCCTTGAAAAGGCTATAAAAAAGAAATATGGAGACGAGGCTATCATAAATCCTCGTAGCGGATGGTCAGACGAAAAAGAGCAAGACTATGCCAGTCAAATAAAGACTCTATATAGGAACGAGAGCGACGATGAGTCGTTTGAAGATCTAAATGGAGTTTTAATACACAAAAAACTAATTAAAGAGAGGAAAAGAAAACAATGTTGCACGTGCAGTGAAAAAATTAAAAACTTAGATGATGATACGTGCTATACTAAATATCAAACTTGCTTTAAGTGCTATATAAATTATATTGAGGGCCGCGAACAAAGATGGCTACAAGGATGGAGACCAAACAATGTCAGAGAAAACACTACAAATAATTCAAGGCCTAGCCCAGGCAGCAGCTGATTCCTACGACGGCGCTTCCGATCAAGATGGAAA
>Ga0098059_1000671_pt1 | contig 19137 bp, 13 predicted proteins | sample 20_taG_FD_92580 | JGI IMG/M metagenome (GOLD analysis project Ga0098059, IMG submission 92580) | Marine viral communities from the Subarctic Pacific Ocean - 20_ETSP_OMZ_AT15318 metaG | ecosystem: Environmental > Aquatic > Marine > Oceanic | place: Subarctic Pacific Ocean | collected 2015-01-19
TTTACGAATCACTTACACCACCACGAAATGTGGGAAGAAGATATCAAAAGACAAGTAAGATGGTTAGTTGGTATTGCACTCTCCGCAGCTACTGGTGTAGGCGCATGGGGGATGATGTAATGGTAATAACAAGTATAACAGATTTACCCGGACTGAGAGACCGTATCAGGCTCTTAGCTGGTATTGAACAAGAAGAACTAGATAACGAAACGCTAGATATTCTAATTAGTATATCTACTGAATGGTTTGAAGAACAAATAGGAGTAGCTTATGATGTAGCTAATTCTGCATCTGCTTATGATATGGCTGTATGTTACTACAGTTGTTATTTAGCATCCATAGCACAGAACGGTATGGGAATTGAAAGAATTCAAGTTGGAGATTTGGCTGTTTATTATGAAGATGAAGCCTTTATACATTTTAAACAACTAGCAGAACAACAGCTAGTTATGAAAAATGCACTCAGTATTAAAACTACTACTTATAATGCTAACGCATGGACTGGAAATGTTAATTGGAAAAAGAATGTTACTGGTGTGGAAGGTACGAAAGATATGTATCCGGCTCCTGATGGTACACGAGGCGATTAATGCCCGGTCTTATAGGTTCTCAAGGCGTCCGCCCGGGTGCTTTGAATATGAACAGAGTATTTCGTGCATTGAGATATCGAACCGAACAAGCTCAAAAAGTAACCTATCATAGACCAGCTATATATAAAACAGATACTTATGGAGTACCCTCTGGAAGCATAGGTTCTAATGAGATTCTGGTACCAGATTTACCAGCCATAATAAGACCTACAGTAACAGCAGATTATCAGCAAGAGCGTGCAGGTAACAACATTATTGGAGCTGCTAGAATTTACACTCCAAATATAACTACTATAAAAAACTATGCTAATTTTGACCAAGATAATAATACTGACTTTAATGAGATAGAAGGATGGGACAGATTAATTACAAACTATAGAACCATTTATTCAATTCCAACTAAAGTAACTGGAAGTTGGGTAGGGAATGGTACTGGTGTAATAACCAGTGATGGCGAATCAGTTAAACTTACAGTTAACAGCGATACGAGTTTTACACACACAGGTAACGCAAATAGTTTAGAAGCAGATAGATTGAGATTTAAAATAAGAGGTTCAGGCAGCATACAATTAAATAATTTTAGAAGTTACAATGGAGGTAATAAAGACAGCACTAAGTATATAGATTATAACAATGATAATTTTATTCCTATAGATAACACATGGCTTACAGTTGACGTACCATTTTTAACAGGAAGCCTATTGACCACAGGTAGTAGTATTTATCAAACAGGTAGTCGTTATGGTGTGGCTATAACCACTGGTTCTGGCTTCAACGTAGAGGCTAATTCACAGGCATTTCAAATCTCATTTTCTGCTGATAATTCAGATACTGTTGAACTAAAAGAAGTAGAGTATTACAAATCAGTATCATGGCACGTACATTCCCTAAAAGATATGACTGACGGATATATAATTTTTAATTGCGTTAGAACAAGAGGGCGCGATGATGCTAAAAGGAGGGCTTACGATTAATGGCAGTAGACCACTTGAATATAGTCGAACGTAAACTAATCGATAATTTACGAACCGGTACTTACAATACAGCAGCAGGCACTGCAACAGCATGGACTGGGGGTGGTGGTAGTCCACCAGCTAATGGTGAAGTAGCCGTTTATGGGCAATTTCCTACCACAGATGAGACAATTTACCCTTGTATAATCGTAGAAATGGTAGCTAACGGGATTGAGCAACAGTTTATGGGGCAAGATATCACATTTGGAGCAAGCAATACTGCGGCAAAAGGGGAGCTTTATGGAGTAGGCTTTAATTTATATCTTATGGTAGATAGAGATAGCTCTATTACGGTAGGAGGGGAGCCTTATAAAGAAAGAAGATTGATTAATTATCTCATGCTTAATGGAGCTAATGTGCTTATGGACTGCGATTTTAGTGGCACTACAACAGAGGTTGTAGAGCGTCATTTTAGTGGATTTAGAGATATTGGGTACAATCCTGACCTAGAGACGTGGAACGCGATGGCTTCGATGGTCGTTGTGTTTAAAAACAATAGGTAATAATGTCTGATAATTATGAATATGTTAAGAGTGGTTTTCTTAGTCAAGATTTAATACGTACAGTAAATCTTTCATTTCAACCATATTTACCCTTTTCACAAACATATGCAATGCAACTTCAAGGTGCTCAAGGAACGGCCGCTCAAGACGCAAGCTATTGGAGAGTAGCCCCGCCAGTTCCCCAAGATTATGTTGATAAAGGGCCTATAGATAGTACATATCCTTTTTCTTTAAGGAGAAATCTTTTCGGTGGTGATGCGAGGAGTGCTACCGGTAAAATTACAGCAGTAGCTAGAAACACGAATAGAATTAATGACATTTCGAGTAAGGCACCAAAAGGAGCAGATTATGCAGTACCTTTAGCACAGGAATTATCTAAATTATTAAATGTAAGTTATGCTTTTGATGGGAGGAGTTTTGTAGAAGAAAATTTTACAGATGAGGCCCAGAGAGATGCTCACGAATTAGAAGTAGGGATGTTTAGTAGAGAAATTGATGAATTATTAGGTGGAGGTTCTACTGTGGTTCAAGGACCAACACGAGATAGAAAAGAGAATTTCACTTATACGAGTAAGACTGGTAAAGGGTTTGATATACTCTTGAGTGAACATCGCCATATGAACGATTATATGTCTAATATATGGGGGAGTGATTATCAAGCAGGTATTGATTTCTTAGAAATATCCCAAGGTGTAGGAGAGAAGAAAATGCTTGACGTAGGTAATATAGAAGGTTTATCGGAGGCAGAAGTATTACGGAAAACAATTAGCAACATTAATACAGAAATAGATAAATATAATGCTAAAATTAGCGAAGCTATAGGCCCTCATATTGCAGAAGCTCAACAAGAAATGGGGGGTTTTGATATAAGTATGCTACCTCCTGAGTTTCTAGCTGAGATGGCTCGAGAGACGGGACTAAAGAATAAAGGTAGAACTTCACCAGATTATATGATTAGACAGATAATGGATAGGTTTGCATTTAATTCTTTTAGGCCTTATTATTTTAGTGGTCAATTATCTGAAAGTTCTTATGCAATATTTATTTTAACCCCAGAACTAGAGGGAAATATACCTCAAATAGTTCCAGTAAGTTCTAACACCATTCGAATTATTAATAATGCAGCAGTTTGGAAACAGGGTTTCGAGGCTTATCTTAAGACTGCCCATGTTACAGACAAAGAAAAAATTGCAGAAATATCCGCGAGGACAATAGCTAGTGCTAGTAATAGAGCATTTGCTACTAGAGCTACCTTAGAGAGTACTGGAAGGTATCAACTGGCTAATGTTACATTAGGTGCTCAAAACGAACTAGATGTTACTCTAAGTGACGAAGGTACTTCTTCAGTACATAAGATGACCTTACAGATTAGTGAAAAACTAAAGAAAGATATAGAAGCATACTACTCTACTACTAAAATGAAAGGACAATTTAAGATATGGTATGAAAAAATGATGAAAGCAGCTAATGATTTAACTAAAACTTGGTATAGAGGTTCATCAAAGATGGTAGGTATGCGCGGAAAACCTTTATCTGAGGAGTGGAGAGCAATGAGTAGTGGATGGAGTGATGGAAATGGCTATAAAAAGAAATATATAGGCGTATGGAATTCAGCAAACGAACAAGCTTGGAAAGATGGGGTAGGTAGTAACTTTTCTATATCTCCATTCTTAGAATCTCGTCGAGATTTATCTGGAGGTAGTATGAGCGCTAAGTTTTCAAGGGTAGATGAACGCCTGTAAGCAAAAGCTTTATATAGTAAGTGGAACTAAAATAAAGGTAACGAGTGAAGTGTCTGTATTGAAAGTCTAGACAAAAAAAAGGAGAATAAAAAATATGGCATATTTCCTAGGAAGAGATGTTGACTTATACATCACCACTGAATCTAAACTAAACAGTGGGTCAAACGACGGCGGAGTTAACTTTGTACAAGTAGCTGGCGACGTTGTTAAATTTGCTCATGACGGCACACCTGCTGTTGGAGCATGTATACCCCCATTAGCTAGTGATGCAGCAGTTTTAAGTGGCTCTATAAGTGACACAACAGGTATTGACCTGTCAATTAGTGTGTCGGACGAAGATGTTGGTCCTTTTTTAGGTGCCCCACAAGTTATGCAAAAAGTGGAACTTAGAAAGGAAACAGTAGTCACGATAACACGTAAAAAGTATAATAACTTTTGGGACGTTATTTATAACGGACCTAGCACAACAGCTGAATTTGGTGGAGACGCTATAGCAGCTAAACGCAAAGGCGCACGGTTTGGAGTACAATTTGACTCCACTGGCGACAAGTATTTATTATCTGATGGTAATACATTTATGAAAGATGTTACTGAAAAGAGTGACGCTGATGGATGTACCTATGGATATAGATTACATATGGTTTTAAGAAACAGCCCCGATGGTTCATCAGGTAACACTGGTGAGATTTTCACCCTTAGGAACGCTGTAATGACTGGACACTCAGTGTCCCTTAACGCAGATGGCGTAGCAGAAGAAACTATAGAATTTTCATCTAGTGTACAACCTATAGTTAAGACACCAAGCAATACGAGTGCTGCTTCGGTTACTACTGGTTTCGATGTTACCCTAACAGACACGGACGAGCTCTGATAATATGGCATTTTTCTTAGGAAAGGATGTAGCTATTACAGCATTAACAGAAACAACAACAGGAGGAGTTACCGTAGCGGCTAATGGTACAGAATCATTCCCTACAACAACAACTGCTGGATTTGCAGCTAAGCAAGGAGGTACTGCAACTGCATGGAACCAAATTACTTCATGTGATTTGAGTATCGGTGCAATGGATGAAGACATTTCTTATTTTGGTATTAGACAACAGACTAAAGCTGAAATTAAGAAAGAAACAACCTTAACTCTTACAAGGAAGAAAACAAACACAGAATGGGACACTATTTTTAATGATGTAAGATATGGTGTAACTGGTACCGCAGCATTGCAAGGTTTGGAAGAACCTACCGTTAATCACGGATACCGGATATTTGTGACTATAGACCCTAGTACTACAAACGCTACCACAGAAGTAATAACTCTGATGGGATGTTGTGTGCAAGGTCATTCAGTTAGTGTTAATACAGACGGAACTATGGATGAGACACTTGAGTTGATGACATACATCACTCCTGTATTCCAGAGTTCTAGCTATACAGCAACTATAACTGCACAAGAACTATAAGATTGATTAATTAATAAAGGGGGTTTGAGCCCCCTTTAGGAGTAAATAATGACAGAAAAGAAGATTTGGACAATGGACGAATTAGTAGCACTCACTGATGCAGTGCAAGAAGAAGAAGTTTTATACAAAGATGGAATGGTTCAATTTCATTTTTGTGAATTAACAGAAAAAGAAGAACCGAAATTTACAGGTGTATCAGAGGATTTACCTGAAAATGAAAAAATGGAAATGTTTCAAGAACTAGGAGCACAAAGAGTCTTAAGAATGCTTTTAAAAGCTAACGAAAAGAACCCAGATGGGCCTGTTATCAACGAAGAACACTGGTCCCTCCTACCAACAACATTGAGATATGCCATTTCTAATAAGATTTTAGGTGTTGAGGAAGAAGTTCGAGAAAGTTTTCGGGACTAATAGTAGAATCGCCTGAAGCGATTTTCCTTTATATGCCTTTAATGATTGAATTGGGTATGGGTTGGAATGAAATTAAACAAACGCCCCGATATGAGTTAGAAGCTCTAGTTTCTGCTATGTATACATATAAATCATATCATTCTATGGATGGTTATGATGATGAAGATGTATCTAAAATGGCTAAGGATAAGCCTAAGGTAAGACAACAATATATACAATATTTAGAAACAAGGCGAAAATATAATGATAAAGTAGGAGTGAAGAGACAAGTAAGTTTTAGAGGCTAAAATGGGTTTCATGGGACAACTATTTGCTACACGCATTGCTATTGGATTGGCAGTTCCGAGTCCACAGGCTCTAGCTAAATCTGGTGGTATGCTAGCGCGTGGTATAAGTAGTATCCATTCACAAGTTCAACAAGCTAAGAGAGCACAGGCAGGTACTCTCGGTGAATATCAAGCTGAGTTAAACAATTTAAATAAGGCCACTTTATCTACTACTCAGAAATTAAATAATGAAATAAACGTAGGATTAAAAAGAACCCTCAATAAGATGGACGCTGAGACTAATAAAAGTTTAAGTAGAACATTTAACCGAACTGAGAAGGGTTATAATAAACTTAAAAACGTATTGTCTGCTCCCTTATCTAACGAATTAATGAAAGGGGTGAATTTCAAGGGTATGGATGGTATGGTTCAACAGACCCAAAATCTATACGATATGGGTAAAGCTAATCGGCAAGAGGTTTTATCTGCACAAGATTCTATAGTTATGGCAGCAGAGAGAAGACTACAATTGGCTAATGAAGAAATGGCTAAATTTCCTGTAGTAAATGAACAAAACCAAAAAGAAGCAACTGCTGCTGCTGACGAATTAGTAGCTTCTAAAAAAGAACTAGACCAACAAGTAGAGATACGTGACAATCTAAGATTGATGAATAGAGAAATTGATACTAAGGTTGGTGCATTAAAGCGAGCTGCAAAAGCAAGTCAGGAATGGACAGCAAGTCTACTTTCTACCGCAGACACTATTCGATATAAATTTAATTCAGCTCTACGAAGCAGTGTGATGATATTAACCGCAGTAGGTTATAAACTACAACAAAATGTAGGAGATTTAATGGAATTTGAAAGAGAGCTACTAAATGCTAATTCTGTGTTTAACTTAACCAATAGTGAATTATTTGATGTGGGTCAATCCTTAACTGAATTCGGTAATGAGTTTGGTATTGCTACACAAAACGCCTCAGCTGGTCTTTATCAGTTGGCATCGGCTGGTGTTACAGCTAACGAAGCAATGGAGATATTACCACATACTTTAAAACTATCCATGGCTGTACAAGGAGACCACAATACTATCTCTAAACTTACCGCACAGACTTTGTTTGGTTTCGGTATGGAGATGGACCAAGCAGCAGAGGTAACCGATAAGTTTGCTTATGCTATTCAGAAGTCTCTTATTGAGTATCAAGATTTATCAAGCGCTGTTAAGTTTGCTTTACCTTTCTTTACCTCTACAGGGCAATCTATTGACCAATTGTTAGGGGCTTTACAGATATTGACTAATAGAGCATTAGAGGCAGGTATTGCAGGTAGGGGTCTTAGACAGGCATTGGCTGAATTTGCTGAAAGTGCTATGGATGCTGAAGTAGGGTTCCGAAAGATGGGTGTTGAGATTCTTAATGCACAGGGTGAGATGCTCCAATTAAACGAAATAGCTGCTCAGTTTGCTGAAGCAGTTGGGCCTAATACTGCATCGAATACAGAGTTATTAACTACTCTGATAGAAGACTTGAATGTGCGTGGTGCTACGGCATTTATCCACTTAGTTCAAGCCTCGGATGAATTTACTCAGGCAGTAAAAGATACTGAAGAAGCTGGTGGTCAGTTAGATGAGATGGTTAAAATACAGAACGCATCTCTAACTGCACAGGTACAAATACTTAAAAATAATATTGCTTCTATCTTTGCATTCCGTGATGCAGCATATGAAGGAACTGAGTTTTTGAATGGCTTCCATGAAGCAGTGCATAATATAGTCAATGGATTTAAAGACCAAATTATAGTTACAAAAGATGGAAAACAGCAATTGACTGAGTTTGGTCAAGAAATACAAGAGATAGCAACTGGGTCATTATATGCATTTGCAGATATGTTTGAAAAATTCCTTGATGCTATGAAAGGTATAGCTCAACATTCTGATACCTTTATTACATTATTTGAAGCTCTAGCTAGATTCTTGGGTATGTTGGCCGATGTAATTGATTATATGGCTAATACTAATGTACCGTTTTTAAATAAGTCCTTGTTGGAAGTATATGGTACTTTAAAATTAATGAGTATGTTAGGTATCTGGAGCTTATTAGGCCGTATCCCCGGTATTGCTGGGGGAGTGATGAAATTAGGTCAGTGGGGGTTGAAAGCCGCTGGTTTACGATTAGGAGGAGCGAGTGTAGCTAATATGGCTGCTTCATCTCTAAAAGGTACTCGTCTGGCTATAGCTGGTTCTGGAAGAGGTTATTTAGCACGAACTGCTATAGGTGGTGCTGCAAAGTTAGGTATGGGTGCCGCAATGGGTACTGGTATAGGAGCTGCTGTTTATGGTGGACTCTGGGCTGTTGATAAATATACTGGTGTGGATGTTCCATTGGTGGGTGATGGTTATGCTGGTGGTGGTTATATTACTCCTCGGGCTGGTGGTGGTGTTGCTGGAGGTGCTCACTTAGTTGGAGAACAGGGTCCAGAGATATTTATACCCGGTCAAGCAGGGCAAGTTTTAAATAATGCCGAAACCAATAATATGTTAGGTAAAGGTGTGGTGTTTAGAAATGCAAATATTAGTGTAGATTCCTTTGGAGGTTTAGCTTTATGATAGAGATAAAACGTAATCACTTTCTTAAACGTAGAGAATTCGAAACTGGAGTTAATATAAGTCCTTTATTTGCGGATTTACCCTCAAGTACTGCTACAACAGCAACTTTAGGAACTAATGCTTCTCAGAATGTATATGTAATGGGCACTACTATACCTGATTTACCCACATATGGGGATGCAGAAATAGTGGGTGGACATGTAGGTTTGTATGTTTCTAATATTACTCAAAAAGATTCTCGGTCTACACCACAACTTACATCATTCAGAATTAATCCTGATTTAACAGTAGCTGAAGGGACTGTAGCTCTGGCTCCTAAAGGTAAAAACCTTTCAGTAATAAACAGTAGTCCTTACAATGAAATACCATATTTAGAAGAAGAATTTGAAGGTGACCCTTCAGAGCTTGAAACAGTTTCTAGATTAAAAGCTGGTAGTATTGTAACTAAAGTAGATGCATGGGTTGGTGAAGACGATTTAAAAGATTTAATTGTTAAGGATAGGGGTGAAGTACCCGATAGAAACGAATGGAAGGTATTTTGGAAAGGTCTGGTAAAATTAGATGGAGATTTACAAGGTACTGACGCTTGGGGTGGAATATACACTGGTTGGAGTGGAAGTAAGGCGAGAGTATCGTTTAAAGATGCAAATCATACGAGGTGGACAGTTCAAGAAGGATATAAACAAAAATGGTTTCAGGGACTTAAAGAGTATAAAGACCGGAAATCAGGAGCAAAAGGTCACCAATTTACTCAATTAAATGTTATAAAATATAATCTACAGACTTCCTCCTCTCCTAATCCTGATTGGGCTACTGAGGCTAATCTGGGTAATACTATTTTTGATGATTTTTATGCATCTCGTAACTTCAGTAACCCTTACGATGCCAGTAATTCAGACCCTATGATGATGTCTCATATTGAATTGAGTACGGATGCGGCTTTGAATGGAGGGCAATCTTTACGTTTCTACCATAATTGGGGATACTCCCCTTATAACCCACAACTTCAAGCTCAATTAGGTAGACAGAAAAACTTAAATCCTCAATGTGCTAGGGTATCTCTTTATGATATACCATATCCTTCTTTAGCTTTCGACGCTGGAAGAACCACAATAGATGCTGAAAGTTCTAATCCTGTTCTTGGAGATACTAGGGCAGTTGTTCCAGAAATAAGAATGCCTATGAATATAAGTAAATTGGCTCCTAATGTGTTAATTGCTTCTGAAAAATGGACCAATGGAGATGGAGATACTATAGACCCTCCTATCGCATCTTTGAAATTCCCTTATGGTTCTACATCGGCTGGAGTTCTTGCAACTAGTCCTTCACTATCGACTTCTGGACCTGCTTCAAAATTTGAGCAGACCTTTTTAAGGAGTGTTGTAGTTACATTTTCTAATTATAAACCTAAACCTTCCCACACTACCGTAGATAAATTTATAAAATATGGTCTGACTAACTTTTATAGGGGTAGGAATTATGATAATATAGTGGGGGGTTATGTTATAACTCGTTTTGGTATTGATGGTGCTGATACTTCTTCTACTAATATGGAGAATTGTTTTGCTTTCCCTTTACCTGTTACAAGAGCACCACAAATGGGCTCTAGTAATGCATATTCTCTATCTACTAGTGCTAATGATTATATTCAACGTAATGGAGGTATGGCTAAACTTCAAGGTGATGGTGTAATGAGTAATTTAGATATTATGTCATGGGGAAGAAGTATTATGGGTGACGCTTCTTATCAAAAACGCATGAGGCACGTAGAACTACCTATGAATTCATGGTTTACTACACGTATATTTACAGATATTTATCAAAACAATAATAGTGGTTCCTCTCTGAAGAACCCATATGGTCCTACTACTACAGCACTACCTAGTTATGGAAGTGACGGTACTCTAGCTGATGTGGGTAAAAGAGGAAGCGCTATGAGAGTTATCTTCGAAGTAGGTGGTAATAATCCAGATATAGTTTCTATTTCAGGAAGTACCTATTTTAATGTAGAAGGTGAACCATCGAGAGGGAATGTTAGAAACGTACCCTTCTTGGATATACCTTTCCCTATAGGAAATGCCTCTGATTCTTCTTCTGCTTTTAGAACCACAAGTTATTCATTTGCAGAAAGTCCTAGATTGTATCCTAAGCACATGACTATATGGGTACAGAATTATTGTTGGGTGTCTGGAGTAACAGACCCACTGACGTTTTCATCTACTGAAACATATGATTCTTTGTTCTATGCTGGAGAAGGTAGTGTTACAGCATCTGGAGCAACAAGAGAAGCAGAGGTATTTGTAGATTCGGTTAAATTATTAAACTACGAGCCTCGTAAATATAATGCTACGGCAATCAATAAGAATTCATCTATTAATTTTGCACCACAGCAAATAAATTCCCCAATAGCTACACGATACGAAGATGGAACATCTAATCAATATTGGATAAATAGTTGGACTAATAGTGGAAAGGTAGATTATACTGTCAATTGTCATGTAAGTGGTTCTGGAGATTCTGATAAAAGAATTGTTAAGATACAAGACCCAACTGACTTTGATATTACTTTTTTAGAAAACGGAGGTACCATAAATGTTACACAAGGGGACAGTGGTACTACTAAAATACCAGCCAGCACTACTATAGCTTCCTTAGATGCTTTAGATACTTTTACAATAAGTCAAGACCCTAATGGAGCAGGAGCTTCAACATTGGCATTAAAGTTTACTTCTACAGGTACACTACTCCCGCCGGTTAATAAAGCTGATTTGAATGAATATAATGTTGGTCAAAATTTAGTGATTGGTTTTAATGCTACTAGTGATTTACCGACCGTTACTTCTACGAAGGCTGAAGGTTTTATATTATTTAATGATTTTGGTACTACTGATTGGTCAGGTATGGCAGCCGACCCAGCCCTACCTACTAAAACTACTGTACAACAGGCTACCAATATAGGAGGTATTTATAGCCAAAAGGTAGCTAATAATGAGATTGATGCACTAGGTGGTCAATTAGTAGGGACACATGTTTTCACATCTGGTTCTAGTACTAGTAATATTTCTGGTGCTTCTTATCCTGTTAGTGGTACTAATAAGTCTGTGGTGAGTGGTACTTCTTTAGGAACTGGAAGTAATAATAATTTTATTTCTGTAGATGGGTTCCGACAAAAAGGTTTTATTAAGTTAGGATACAGTGGTAGTGACGCTGCTAATTTCGGTAAATGGGTGAAAAGAGAGAATATTTTAACTAGCACTCGTGTAAAGAGCACTCGTGATAAGAGTGTTAAGAATAATCATATTAGGGGTGGTTATACTGATGATATAGCAAGTAACCAATTACTAGTGGCTGATAGTTCTATATTTAATTATTTTGATGATGAAGAAACTTATGTCTTATACTTAGTGGGTGCTTCTGATAGTACTGCTTCAAAGAAGACAGGTCTTATATTAGATAGAACTAAAATGCCGTTAAATGATATTGTGACATTTACAAATCTAACTACGTACGCTGACGATGGAACTACTCCTTTAACAAATGAAGATAATTTATATAGATTAATGATATCTCCAGAGAAGTTTTCCATTAGTATGTTATTTGATACTAGTAGAACAAGAATACCTCGCTCATATACTAGCGCATGTACTGTTTCAACTGTCCCAGATACTGGTTCGATGTCGGTTGTATCTGGCTCTACTTTAAATGAATTTGTTTTTAACTATGATAAAACTTTGACTGGCACTGGTGGTGCTTCTGGTTTATATAAGAATATTTGGTCTCTAGTACCAGACCCTGATAATAGAACACTAATACAAGATGTAGATTATGGGCATGGAGAATTCGATGCAGAGACCCAACTAGGAGGTTATTACTTTAGGGGACCAGCCTATTTAGATTATTATAATTGTTACCCTTTAACCCACCTTACTGACCCACCACAAACTAATTTCAACCTTACTTTATTCTATGATAATGATAACACCTATGATGAAGATATAACTATAGAGACTGATGATTCTGCTACAGCAATAAAACGTCCTACTCTATATGTAGAATATAAAGACCTACCACCAGTTATTGCAGACTTCTCAGTTCGACCTACTGTGTATACATTAGATGAGAACTTTAATTATTATGATATTACAGACGCTAATTTAAATTCCGTAACATTTAGTTGGGAGGAGGAGAATGCCGATGATATCTGGTATAGGATGCTATTAATAGATGATGTACCAATCAGCAATAAATATCATCAAGCTATTACTTATCTACCTCTTAATGAATCTAAGGCTAATTTAAATGCAGCACCCGTGGGAGAAGTAAATGCTTATAACATGACTACTGGTGATTCAGTGAAGGCAGATGCAACTGTAACTGTGGGTACTGATGTTAGAAAAGTACCGTATGGCCAAGGTGGTTGGGCAGTACAATTAGCTAATAGTGCCGCTGGTAAAATAAAATATACTGGTACTACAGCTATACCGGGTATAAAAGATTTAACTGAGTATACTTTAGTAGTTCATTGGACTCCTAGTGCGGCTGATGATGGTGTTGTGGCTTATGTATTGAGTGCAGGTACTCGTACCTATGCTAGTGGTGATATGGAATTATATAAGGATGCAAATAATAAATTAATTTATAAATTAGGAGGTTCAATAAGTATGACAGGAAGTAAAAGTATAAAATGTGATGGAGATACTCCTACAAGTATAATAATAACTTTTAAGGCAGCAGCCAAGGGGAGTGACCGTCTTAAGGTTTTCATAGATGGAAGACAAGAAGCAGAGTCTTCAACAACAACTACAATAACTAATAATCCTTTAATTTTAGGAGGAGATTATGATGCAGCTGCTGGAGCAAGAGGTACTACTGGGTTAATTGAAGAACTTATTATATATGATAAGGCTTATGATGTTGTAGAAAGTGCTGGTTCTTATGTTTATAGTACTGTAGATACTTTAGATGAGAGTGCTTCCGGTAAGAAGCTTGTTCATAGTGCACAATTAATTGCAGCTGACTATCATAATTTTAGAGGGTCTTCAAAGGGAGAAATTGGTATGTCTCAGGGTACTTCATGGAGGACTACTTACTAATGCCATATTTAACGTGGTATGATGCTGATGATGCTACTTCCCCAACAGGTACTGTAAACACAGAGTATACTGCCCGTATTACGGTATCTAGGGCTGATGCTCGTGCTATTTATGTTGATTGGGATGATGGTGAATCTAATAAGAAAGACCAAGCAAACTACCAGTGGGTAGAAATAAGTGAACCAAAGAGTTCATTTGATGTAAGTCATACCTATAATAAAAGTGGTACCTTTAATCCTGTCGTACAGGTGATTAACTCTGATGGTTTCGCTTCTCGATATTATTCTAATGAGACAGATGATGCTTCTGGTAATAATGATGAAGTAGTACCATTTACACGGAAGACAGCTGTAAGTGGTGTACAGATTGACGATACTACTAGTACTGGTATATTGAGGATTGAAAATACAACTGTAAAGAGTGGTATTGATAATACAATATTTGAAAAAGATGGACCTCGTTTGATATATTTACAATGTCCACCCACCTTAACATCCACTGAGTTAGGTTACGCAGGTACTATTAAAATACAATTAGAGATGGAAATAGCTAACTCTAGTACTAACGTGACAGAAATTCTTGACGGTAAAGTTTCAACTGGTTATAGTAGTGTTATTAGAGTTCAAACTGTAGACTTAACTTCACCTTCTGCTAAGACTGGTTTACATAGTTTTATTGATGCTGGTGTGGCAGTTAAAAGGGTTTTGAGTGTTAAATATCTCAATCCTAAGATAACAGGTACTTATGCAAATGATTACACTAGGAACGCAGCTCTAAATAATCTTAAGATATTTGTAGTAGCTATAGATGACGAGGACCTTATAGTTCCTATAACTTATGTAAGTGCAGGGTCTCCTATAAAAAAGGCAGAAAATATGGATAGGAATATAGTAATGGATTTTTCTCAGAGTAGGGCCGCAGCTTCTAATGTTTCATCTAGATATTATTTTTATGATAATGGTAAGGGATGGTTTAATAATGACCCTTGGGGAGAAAGCTCTAGTAAGTTTACTAACGCTACTAGACAGACAGGCAGTACTAAACAAGTAGCTTATACATATACCCCCCGTTTAACAGGTATAGGTGGGTATGCTAACACTGGCGCAACAGGTAAATTTACACGACCATTTGGTACTGGCTCTACTGATAGTAATGCGAAATGGGTCTATGCTGCTGACCAAGCTGAGAGATGTAATCAGTTCTCGGTTGATGACTTCGGTAGGTTTTATGATATCTATCATCTTACTAGAAATTCTATGGAACCATCTAGTAGTGCTAATAATGTAAGTTCTATTAGTGGAAATAAAGTTACTATTGCTCGTATTACTCCTATATTAAACTTCTCTTCACAGACCAAGGCTACTAAATTTGATATAACTGGTACTAGTGGAGTTTATAGTGCTGATTATAGTACTGCTGCATTTAATAATGTAGCAAGTAATGCTACAGGAAGGGTGTCATTAAGTGGTTGTAATACCCAAGTCTTCACTGATGCTGCTAATGCTGGTGCTGCGGATAGGATAGCTAATGAATATTTATTGGCTTTATGGGATGCAAAGACTAATAAGATTTTTTTCCAATGTTCACCTTGGTGGAGTGGAAGTACTGATAGATTAGCAGGTACTGATATATCTGACGGAATAAGAGGATTGAAGATAGCTGGCTTATCATATCTACGTGCTACTGATTATCAAACTATTAAACAGGAGTTAGAATGGGTACCTCTTGAATTTGAAGACACTACTGCATCTACTACTCAGTATAGAGATACTGGGGATGATGAATATAAAACTTTATCTAGCTCCTTTACTAAACCCGGCTTTGTATCTTTTGATATGCCATTAGATTGGCACGCTATCGAAATGGAAGATTTGTATGGAGGAACTATGACTACTACTACCAATACTTATAATCCAGTGAATATACCCAATAAATCAACCGATATCGGTGGTAGTTATACTACTGCTAAGTTCTTAGTAACTTGTTCAGCTGTGACTTCTGCTTATACGGCGTGGGGTAAAGGGCTTGTTGTTACTGGTGCAGCCATATCTGGTGCTATGGATGACATTGGTGTTAATAATGTAGGTGCTTTTAAATATATAGCTGAGATAGTGACTGATGATGGTAATGATATTGATGGTCAGAACTTATGGCTAGCTAAAATTACAGGAAATGGAGTAACTGAATATACTGGTGGTTGGGATGGAGATGATGAGATTTATTTACACTTTGGTGTTGCTACTGGTAGTAACTATGTTGAACCTACTGCTGGTGATGTTTATGAAATTATAGTTAAAAGGATTAATTTCTACGATGTATTACCCGGCAATAGTAAAGTTAAAAAAATCGGTACTCAATTTACACCTGTAGATGCAGGGGTAGCTAGTAAATTTCCTAACAACTATGGATTCAATGATTATACAGCAGGGATTGCATACGGTTTAAAAAATGCTTGGAAAGATAAATCTAAATATCCACTTCTTATTACGTTGAGTGGTAATACTGCTGATGTAGGTACTACAGATTATGTTTCTCCAGAGATATGGAACGTCTTAGATGCAACTGAAGGACATGTATCTTTAATAAAAGAAATTGACGATACGGCATATAACTTAAATTCAGTAGCTATAACGAGTGATTTATCTATAGGTAGGAGCGCTAATTATTTTAAGGCTATTACTAGGAAGGGTAAAGTATTCGTAGTTAAAACAGGAGTAAATCTATCTAGTGTAGGATTTACTAGTGTAGCATTAGGTGATGAGAATTCTGCTAGTGCTTTTGATGACCATGGACCTTCTACCTTATACGGACATTTACATACTATAAGAAGATTACAAGCAGAATCAGTCTCTGTATATTGGGATGAACCACAGAAAGATGGCACATATGTACGGTTCTGGGGTACATTAACAGATGTTACAGAAACTCGTTCTACTGGAGGACCTCGGGCAGTTATGAGTTATTCGTTTAATATGACTATACAAGAGGTAGCTCTGCTAGATACTGGTGGTATATTGATGACAGATAAATATCCACTTGGAGGTATTTTAGATGAACAACATTATACCTAGTGTTTACATAGAAGGTAGAGAAGTAGAATTATTAAAAGGAGCTTATACTAACACCGGAGGTTTAAGGGCAGCAACTTTAGAGTTTACATTACCCTTAATATCTGATGGATATAGACAACTTTGGAATAAGGAAGTCACATTTTATGCTAATCCTTATGAGAGCACTCCCATTTTTAGAGGGTATATTAAAAGGGTAAAAGAAGACTTTAATGTTATAACTGTGTATGCGCAAGATGTATTAGGGTATTTAGTTAAAGCAGGAGAACAAGGGCAGGCTTCTATAGCTTTAACCGATGATGAGAATCTCGATGGTTTAACTGCTGCTAATGCTATAAGAAAGGCCATTAAGATAGCTAAATTAGATACAAAAATAGGTACTGCATACATAGGAGATACTACTCCTAGCGTTAGCTCTTCTCGCCCTCCTTTAAGAGGTACGCACACTCTTCTTGATATAATTAAAAGTTTAATGGGTAGGGCAGTAGATAATTCTGTATCACCACCTCGCACTAATATAATTAAAGTGGTGGATGATGGTAATCAGTCTCAGCTCGTTATAGAACGAGAAAGTGATACCGACAGTAGTAATATAAAACATATATTCACTGAGAAGGATAATATAACTAATTTAAAAATTGTTAAACGTAAAGTACCTACTTACGTAATAGTTAATGGTAAGAATGGAGTAAAAGGAACCTTCTCCCATGAAGGAGCTATTGAGGCCTATGATAGAAACTATTTAGAACTAACCAACGAATCACTAAAATCCCCTGCTGAATGTGTAGATTTTGCACAGAAAGTTTTCAGAGCTAATCTTATTACTCAATACGAATATGGTATAAATACTGTTGATGGGTATCATCTCAGTGAAAATGATGTAGTTCGTGTAGAAACTGGTGATAAATCTTTTACTGGTAACTATAGGGTTAGAGGTAAAAAGATAGCTTTTACCCATAGTGAGTTCACTATAGGTATTAATATTAATAGAAAACCTCCTACTCTCGTTGAATATATTGCTCAACAAGATAATTAGGGAGTGTTCATAGCTGGGGGACCACGAGGGTTACCAGTGACACCATCATCTCTACCATATGTAGGAGCATAATCACCAATATTTCCTTGACCGCCTTCAGTTTCTGTTCCACCGGGATTCATAGTTCGTGCTTGTATGGTATTAGATGGTTGTTTTCCTTCCCAGAGAGCTGTCTCCCCGGGTACTGTTAGTTTATGTACTCCATCTAATCTGCCTTCAGCTGAGAGACCTGCATCTCTACCCATCTTACGACCATATCCAGTGATATCTTTTTCAAATTCCATGTTTAAATTTCACACTTGTCCCCAACACAAGCAAACTCAGACTTACCTTGAGTATTGTCTTGATTCTCATATTGTGACAATTGCTTATAATCAATTATGGGTTGAGCCTTTATAAGCCTTTCGTAGGTTCTATGGTCAATTTCCTCATATGGGGCTAATTTATATTTACCTCCAGAGTAAGGTAAGAAAGATACACCATTTATAATATCCCAATTCTGGTATACCCAATTACCTACTTCGAACCATTCGTCATCCCTAACATATACAGTCATACTAGCATTATGTTCACACCAGTTATGTTGTAGATTCTTATAATGTTTCAGTTGGTCTAGTGCAGACACATCAGTTCTAGTTATACAACCATCAGGAGATTTAACTGGGAACTCCAATACCCATGTACTAGCATCCTCTTTAGTTTGACCATTTTCAGGATTACATTTAACACCAGCATCTTTCATCAGATTAAACAATGGGTCACGAGCTGCTATTCTATAACGACGGATATAGTATTGAGAATATCTTGGGTGAACTCCAGACGCTGAATCTACAAGTTGTGAAACAGTACCCGATGGCTTTACACAAGTGGTTGCTGCTGGCATTTTAGTACCAAGGATGGTAGATGCTTTACGAGATATACGCAAAACACGGCTTTTAAGGGCCGCTAATGCCTCCGATGTTAATATCGAAGGGTTATCCATCTGACCGGTTAAACTAACGCCTAGAAGCGCTTCTACGTCACAATTCTTTTTCCACTCTTTTCTTAGATATGGGAAATCTGTGAACGAACTTTGTATAACACCAAGCCATGTTGCTGTTTCAACCTTGTCTAACAACGTATCAAGGTCATCGTCTTCTCTTACTACCACTTCCGAAAGGTTACAAAATTGCATATCTCGTAACATTATTTCTCCACAAGGATTAGTACCCTGTATGAGTGGAGCGTAACGACGTGAGGGGGCTTTAGCTTGTGCTGAGGAAAGATTAAATATACCTCTTTCTCCAGTACCTGATTTAGCTAATGCTCCCCACTCTATAAGGAAATCAGCCGCTGAGGGCTTTTCTCTATAAA
>Ga0098059_1000672_pt1 | contig 19103 bp, 37 predicted proteins | sample 20_taG_FD_92580 | JGI IMG/M metagenome (GOLD analysis project Ga0098059, IMG submission 92580) | Marine viral communities from the Subarctic Pacific Ocean - 20_ETSP_OMZ_AT15318 metaG | ecosystem: Environmental > Aquatic > Marine > Oceanic | place: Subarctic Pacific Ocean | collected 2015-01-19
TCTATCTTTTTGATACCACTTTTCACTATTTGATGTAGGCTCGGAGAATTAAATGGACTAGCACTACCCTCACCATAAAGCACTTGCCAAAATGGTGGTTTCGCTAGATTCTCAGATTCATTATACCAATTAGAAGATTTAGCAGGGACATCTTCTTCCTTCAAACTCCTAGTCATGCTGTAAGTTCTAGTTCGATAGTGACCGTAAACTGGTTTAGAGTCAAAAACAATACCATCTGTTTTATCCCAACTAACAGGAGTTGAGAACATTATGTTTCTTGGGTCAGATGGGCCATTTCTAACCCCATCCATATATTTGTCTAAAGCCTTCAAAGCAAGTAGTTGAGTGTTACTCATATCAGTTGCAGCAAATACCTTCTTTAGCATCTTGATTATTTCAACGCCACCTTGTCCTTTATTTGCTGGCCCTTTTTTACCCTTGACTCTACCTACAACTCCTTGTTGTTTCACTAAATCTATCAAACTGACTCCACTTGCTTCAGGACTAATCATCCCTATTTCATCACCAGTGAGTCCTTCCGCCTTTCTCTCCCAAGTATCAAATTCTTCTCTAAACGTCTTAGCGTTTAAATCAAGATTAGCAGGGCTTCCATCAGGTAGTTTTGTTGGTGTCCCTTTGTCTTTCTTTACTGGTCTTTTTCCTTTTACCACGCTTCTTACCCCCAATAGATTTGTTGTTGAATAATGCTGATGTCCCACTCGCAGAAGAAGTAACTGCCCCACCCATTCTTAGTATGTTAAACCAAGAATCATCGGAAGCAGGAACTAAACCTTGCTGTATCGCACCACTATGAAGGCTATCAAACTTGCTTTTGTTTAGTAATCTATTGTAATTTCTTTTAGTAGCATATTCGACTGCATCTCTCAATCCGTTTGGAGTAACTACTATCTCTTTGTAGCCCCTTTTAACATACTGTCTAAAGGACTCATCATCTAATGGTGGATTAGATTTAGACCATTCAGCAAACTTGCCGTTTGTTCCTATTTTATCTCCTTGCATATCCATTACTTCATCACGAATATACGGAATCATATAACCAGTAAAAGAATCAGGAAGTTCTACAACTTGTCTTTTAGCCCATCCAATAAAATCATCTGTTATTGCTCTGAACAAATCTTTAGGAAAAGAAATAACAGTGGTTAGTAAAGTCATTTCTTCTTCCCCTTCTTAGTCGTTAGAATGTTCCTTGCAGTTTGGCAACAGAACCTTATCTTCTGAGTAGATTGCAATAGCCAAAATGAATCTCTTTCCAACCCGAACTTATCCTCTATGTGACAACACAACTCATACCTACTCATTGCCTCAAAGTCATCATCTATTTCTAAACCCAATACCGGCCCAGTTTCATGCTCTACTCTTTTGTCTAACCAAACATAGGCATTACCCATGAAAGAAATCAACTTACGAATTAGCCACTGTTTCATACTAAATCACCTGTAACAATACGATGAGTGTTTTCACCTGAACCAAGCCATGAAATTAAACTGATAGTTCTTTCATTATGCTTTTCAATATCCCTCATTGTTTCTAACACCAAGTTTAGTGGATGCAGAGGCCAAGTAGTATTAACAAGTGGATGGTCAGGATATGGTTCAACGGGAATTAACAAAGGAAACTCTTCATTATTGAGGCTGTTGATTTTACTAATTTGTTTATTGATACGCTTATGTTCAGTAAACGTAATGCTTCTATTACGCTTTATCCAATCAATAGTTGCTTCTTTGGTTTCTTGATTTTCAATGAGTTGTGGTTTAACATCTCTCCAACCTTGATATTTTAGAACTTCAAACCAAGTCATTTCTTATTCCTCCTTTTTGTCCTACGAGCCTCTCGCTTCTTTCTATTTCTCATTTTCTTAGAAGGTGTTTTTGATGCTCCTTTTTTTCTATCTAGATATTTTTGCTGACTAGCAGTAAGCGGGCGTTTGTGATGTTCGCTGCTAAACAGACAATCTTTACAGTGATGAGTAAATTCCTCATCGTTTGGAGTTTCAGCAAAATTTTCACCATAACATAAATCGCACCGTTGAGTTTTGAGTATATCAAACCAAACCGGACTCTTTAGGATTGAACTATGATTACGGCGTATCTGAGAAATAGTCGTTCTGTGATTACTAAGTTTTTCGGTCGCTTGTTGCGCCCTATATCTTGACTTGTTGGGCCTAGCCAACCTTCCTATCGCAATGCGTTCTCTAAGTTCTTCTAACGTTCTCTTTTGGGGTTCATCATTAGGATTGTTAGAACCCCAAACATTCCTCTCACTTAGTAATATGTTAGCATGATATATTTCACTGAAGGGTTCTTTTACTAATTCAATAAACTCCTCTAAATCCAAGTTAGCCGAATTGGGGTTTTTTTCTAACACCTCTATTACGGCCATCTTGATAGATGGAAACACCTTCACATTAAAGGACAAAACATTCTACCCCCTTCTTTTTCAGAAAATGGGCTGGAATTTTTTTACCACTAGCAAATTCTTTTTTTTCCATTTTATCCCATTCCCAGTATAAAAATTAGTTATCTGCTATCTACTTGTAGTCTGTTAGGCGTGTCTGTCTAAACACCTTGTCTAGTATGGTATTGGCTAATTCTTTTGTTGCCGATTTTATGGCAATTAGTTTTTTGTCCAAAGCAGGGTCTAACTTTCCATGTGCCTTAATGTCGTTAATTTCTTCTCGTATGCTATTGAGTATGACAGTGGCTTTTTCTAGTATCTCTCGATTCACAGAGTCATCTACCATAGCAACCCGTTAGGGCTTAATCAAATTAAGTTTGCTTAAAACATTAAGGCAAAAAAAAATTGCAAAGACAAAGCATATGGTTGTAGAACTTTGTATTGAAGACCACAAAGCCCCTTTCGGGACAATGGGTTTAGGTTCACTCTTCTTCTTGAGTGCCATTGCGAGCATCAATAGCCGCTTGTCTCCTCATAGCAATAATATCAGGCGCACACTCTGAGGTTGTTTGAGTTTCTGCATGGAACTTACAATCAACCATAACGGGTTCTCGCTCTCCGAGAGCAGATTCGACTATACTCGTAATTAGACCTAAGTCGTGTAGAGGTGTCTCAACCATTGTTGATTCAATGTCTGCTTTACGAGCAACCTTCTCAAGTTCCCATGTTGTTTCAAACTCAAGGAATACTCCATCAGCAGCATTACGCAGAGTAGGAGTTAATTTGACTCCTTCAGCATAATTTAGTTGCATCAACTTAGGCTCACCATCCCAATCATGTGCATCAGACACAATAAAGAGAGAAGTGCCTTTTGGTTTAGCCCAAATCTGCTTGGTTGTTTGAGTCTCTTCAATAGTGTAGTCACAATCAAAGCCGTTTGCAATTAGAGATGACTTCCACAGTTTAGCATCTGATGCGTAAGTGGCAGTAAGCGCGAATTTATCGTTGATAGAGACATGGTATACTGTCTTAGTAGTCTCTTCGTCAACTAACCCATATTGCACTTCAGGTGTTGAACTCCTCCAATGATAACTAGAGCATAAAACCAATCCACTATCCATTAGTTTAGCAGCCACCTTAGAAAACGCCTTGTCGCTTAGTTTCTCTTCGGTATACTGATGGCTTGTTCGCTGTATGTAGTTCACGCTCATACTCTACCCTGATTGTCATAGTATTAGGGTATTCGTTTTGACAAAGTATCTCTTACCATATGGTTGTAATTGCTTTGCGATTATGAAGACCCCGAAGGGCAGAGAGGGTCATTTCTGACCCCCCCTGCGGAGGTTTACGTGTTTACTCGGTTTTTGTGGGTGCTTCGGGTGTTGCCACCACTTTTTGAACGATTAAGTTCTTCAAAGGCTTACCCTTGACGTATTCGTAGTCCTTTGAACTACCACGAATTGCGCTGTGAACTCTAGCATCAATTGAAGCAAGTTCATAATCTGCCGCTGCTTCAGGAGTCAGGAAAACTCCGCCACCGCCTCTCTTGCTCTTTACTGCATATTTCTTGAAGAAATCAGTCTTGAACAGAGTAATCAAATCCTCTCGCGCTGTTGGCCTACCTGAGTTGTAGTCTGCTAAGAGTGCCGAGTCCATTGTTGAAGCCTTACCAGTCCTAAAGGGATTAGAAGCAACATCAGAGAAGAAAAACCGTATAGTTGTCATAAGTCTCTTCTGTCGTGATTCGTCTTTGCCTTTAGCAAGGACATTGTTAAGTGAAACTAAGTCCACTTCATAGTTAGGTGACTCTGCATCATCCCAACCCTTGTTCGCTCTCTTCCATGCTGTTATTTTCGTTTTAAATTCAGTCCATTCCATGTTTTCATGTCTCCTGTCGTTTTAGACAGTATTATGCCCCTATTTAGGGTATTAGGGTATTCAGATTCACAAAGTAGTTCATACCATATGGTAGGACACTTTGTTGTCCGACCCCACCCCGAAGGGTCGAGGCTTATCCAACGGCTCGCATTCCATCTTTCAGGTGCTTGGAAATGGTTTGGACTACCCCAAATGTGTAGCCTCGCCTCGTTTTGTTTTACTCTTCCTCTTCGCAGCAACACATCTCCATGTCGTATTCTGCGTAGTTATGCCCTTCGTCTGAATCAATTATACCATCACACCTATCGCAGTTTGACGTTTCAAAAACCCATGAGGGCAAACTATCTTCAGGGTGATATGTGCTTCTATCAGGAACGGGTCGCATTATCTCCACTCCTCAAATATGTATTCAACTTCTATGATTCGCAACATCAATTGCATGGCATACTCACTCCGCAATTCTCATTAGGACATACATACCATAACACCATTACTGGTTTTCTAGTAATCATATTAAAATCACTTCTTTTATATGTGTGTCCTTCGTCAATCTCTGCATTACATTCTTCACATTCCATTCAAATTCCTCCACTATTCTTATTCCTAGTTAATGTGAGAGTAGACCTAAAGCGAGATGCGTCATAATTCTCGTTTGTGCCTTCTAGCAAGTGAGACAACTTATCGCACTGCGCTTTAGTCATACTTGTGTGTAAAGCCATGTTAACCATCCACTCAAAATGTCTTTTGGTGAATAGTGTAGTCTTGTAAGATAGTGTTTGCGGATATGCTTGACCCTTTAGGGTCTTACCACAGCCACACTGTATCATAATCAAGTTCTCCGGTTCTTCACATTCTGTGGTTTCTCCACAATGCCAACATTCTATGTCTTCACTCATAATCATCACTACACCTGAAACAAGTATGCTTGTTGTCTGATATAATCTTCCCACAATGGCAGTTATTCATAGTCTCTTCTAGTATGTAGAGTATTAGTAGGGTCTATTGCTACAAAGTGCCGAACCATATGGTGGGGCAAACTTTGTGAGCAAGAACCCCATGAAAGGATGCCCGAAGGCAATCCAATCAATAGCGGTTATCCACCCCGATTTTCTTCACAGTGAAGGGTAGGTTCATCAGAATTGTGCGTATCTGCGACATTCTCTCTGCTCCTTGTCCACGAATTGCTCCATTGAGAGTTGCAATTTCTCTTGTGAGTTTCATAATGATGTCATCATTGAATTCCTTGCATTCTCGGATTGCCCGATGTTCGTATGAATACATACCATACGAAGTTGTCGTGTTATCATCATTCGTTTTCACTAGTTCAAAGACTTCCGCCATACTCTATGTTGGGGTTTTGAGTATATGTAGGGTAGTTTTCACAAAGTATGCTACCATATGGTAAGATGGCACTTTGTTGCAAACACCTCAAAAGGTTGGAGAGGGGAGGAGAATTAACTCCTCCACCTCTCACGATTGCTCAGAAGGGATACTGAGAATCACGCTTATTCTTGACCTCCGTCAGAAGGTATAGTTTCCACTAGATTCTCAAGTGTGCCATCCCAAGTTCCGCTCTTGGAAAGGCTCACTGCTACGTTGTTCACGTTCTTTAGAACACTGGTCGCCCATGCCTCACCGTCAGCATAGTGCTTTACTTTGCTGCGCTGGTTAGGTAGCATCAATGCGCGAATCGCATCTCCGCCGTTATCGAATGCTGCTGCCATTGCGCTAACTGCTTCAGTAACTGAAGCCACAACAGCCGAAGCCTCTGCGGGTAGACTGTAACCCCTTTGGTTGTATGGGGTCTGTGCATAATCCCTTGCAATCTCCCTAATGGTGCTAGATATTCGCACCTGTCGGGACTCTGTCGAGTTACCCTTTTCAATCATCTTACGGATAGTCGAGGCATCTGCCTTGTCTACCGTCTTGTCTGCATCTAGCCATGCTAGTGTCGTTCCTGTAAATTCATTCCAATCCATATTATCACCTATCAAGTTCGGTTTCTCAAACCCTTCTTAGCAATATGTTGCCATGAAATTCAGTATGTGGGGTGTATGCTACAAAGTGCTACTACCATATGGTTGGGACACTTTGTAGTATGAACCTCACATACTCATCGAACGACCTAACACTATGTCACAACTCGTTGAGGGTAAGATTTACCCCTATGAATTAGAAGTCGCCCACTCAAAACAAGGGTCGAATCATGTCTTAGTCATCAAGAGCCTGAAAGTCAGAGCCGATGACCTACCTTATGCTTTGGAGCAATTAGAATCTGCTCTACGAGTATTCAAACTACTATTAGAAAGTTAGATTCCCATGTGGGGCTGACGAATATCCAAAGTAAAACTCGAACAGAGTAAGGAAAGTGGCTGAATACGGGGACAACCTGTAAACGCAGTTGATTCTGCGACGTTATTTCATTCTAGACGCTGAAATGACTGTAAGCAAGGGAAACCACTTTACTCCCGAAAATTCGTGCTTGTTGCTACATGGCTCTATTCCGATGCCCCACATACTCTCATTTTCATTTTATGGCTTTGAGGTTTCTCGACAAAGTGTTCCTACCATATGGTTGTTAATCACGCATTAGAAATAAACGCGCGCGGCGGTTCGTATGCGGGTGCAGGGTATAAATACTGAAATGGCGGAATACTGATTGTCGGAAGCCTTGCTTCAAGCGCAGGTTTTACCTAACTACATACTTAATGAGAAGGTGTAGTCAGATACACAACGTTTGATACCTACAAAACACTACGTTTTATTGGGGATAAACTAGGCTCTCCATATAGTATAGTATACTATACTAGTATTGGTATGTGATAGAGTATCTTATTATCTATATTGTTTAAGTCTCTGATTTACACCTCGTTTCTCATCGTTTATCCTTCATTTGATAAACGGCAGAGAGAAAAAAGTAGGATTTTGAGTCAGAATCAAATATATTCTTAACCAATTATACTATTATCATTATTATCATATCATATACAACACACACACACTCTCTCTCTCTCTATATTACATATATCTCTAAGGGGTATGATAAATGAGAGAAATGAATAAATGAACCCGAAATGTGCGAATTCAAAACGGAATCGCAGATTATGTTTATCATCGGGTTGATAATTGAATGATAAACGAATACACTCAACATATAGTGAAAGGCGAGAAAGGCGTTTGGCTACCTTAGCGGGTAGTCAACTGACAAGTGACGTAGTGACTCTTCGGAGGAATGACTGAGCGACTAAGTATCGGCACTGTTGGGATTGTGGGTTACCATTGGTAATTTGAAAGATAGATAAAGAAGTTGGCCGTGAAGGATGCAATACTCTTGCGAGATAATACTCTAGTTTTGAGTGAGAATAGTTCACGAAACACCTATGCGTTGGAAGATACCCTTCGCATACTTTGCGCTGTAAAAAAGAGTAGTCGGTGTGGCTGTAAATAAATCGGGTATGTGACTTTAGCATACTGTATCCCCTTCGGAATGGTCGGCATAGAACGACTTTCATCCCCACTCCCAATACACTTTATTAATGCCCTAATTTATGGGTTGATAGGAGGAATAAGAATGACAAGAAAGAATCCAAATGTAAGTAAGACAGGGCAAAGTGGAAGGCGAAGAATTGGCCGACAAGAAAGACATTGTAACTTTGTAGATGACGAAGGTAGGTGTAATCGAATGTTTCACACGTTTGATGTCAAAATACATCATTGCGAAGAACACAGAAAAGACACATCGTTGTCCTTAACCAAAGGTAGAAATCGTCACCATCAATTAGGCAATCAAAAGAAGATGTCTGAATTTGTCGAATGGCTCATGTTCCAATACGAAGTTGATATGGAACAATTAGACTCCATATCAAAATGGAAGAAGAAGCAGACAAAGGTAATAGAAAAACTTCAGCATGATGTTGCTGACACGATATTACCCTTAATGCAGGAAATTACTAATTTAAGGAATGATGTCACACAACTACAAAAACGGTTAGACGTAACAAATAGGAGAATTGTTAGTCTCCGTCAAGAAGAAGAATAATCAAAATATCACACAAGTTTGGGTTCAAACCCAACGGGGGTGTCGGGAATCCATCTCGGCATCCCCAACAAATTCAAATGTCGGTTTGGCACAGTAATTAGTGAAATCTCTGTCATCCCCTTTGGGTGTGTCCGTTGCATCTCCGCATATCACTTCCCGACAGTCAAATATCCAATAGCGACATTATGATTCCCTGATGTTTTTTTCATCCGGCTTCATGACCAATCGCAACATTGTTCTCACCAGTGGTGAGATAGCATGGTTTTGTGCAAACTAAGATGTAAAACATAAATTCTATTGGAATTAAACAAATCGGTGTAAAAAGCGAAAACAATCGTTTGTTTTGCGTTGTTTAAATAGGCTCACCGTTTTTTTTTCACAAAAGGTAGTTTATTTCTATTATGCGAGTAAAAGAGTAAAGGTGTTAATATGGTAAATAAGAGTAAAGAATTAGAAGATAAGGAAGTTAACTGTAAGTTATGTAATGATAGCGGTATTGTTGCTGTAATGAACCAGTTTGGTGAATATGAATTAGAGCAATGTTTGTGTATTGCAGAGACATCGTTCTTCAGACTTCATGGCATTGAGTAGAAACATACTTGTCTCTCCGTGTGTAGGAAAGCATATGGATGAAGAGGAGAAGCAGTATGTGCGATTCAAGAATGCATTACTTTCAATAGAAGAAATCCAAGCATTTACTTGGTCAAGTTTGAAAGAAACTGATAACTTGAGGAACATGTTTACCAACGATAGAATTGGAGCAAATGGTGTTCCTAGATACTACAAGGTGGTAGTGTTCCTACGTGGTGGTCAGAACTTTGTTTCTGCTTGCACGAAGAAGACACTGGATAATATGATAATTAGATTCAAGCGACGATGGTCGGACAAAGAAGAAGAGGAATGGCAATGAAAAAAGTAGTTGCAAGAGAATTAGATATGAGTGAAAGAATACTCGTCAATGTAGAAAAGATGAGAACCCATTTCAATGGAATGGTTGAGGCATTTGAAGAATTGCCAAACCTAAAGCCTGTAAGAAGGCAGATAATCGAGGATGCTATGCATGTTATTGGAATAACAATGGATGGCGTAATCAAAGAAGTAATAGATGAAGGAGGTAGAATATAATGTTTGGAATATTAAGAACAATACGACAGATACTAAACCCGTTTGAGTGGACAAGTGACGGAACTGGTAACGATGACGTATGAAGATATGAAAAAATGGAGAGAAGATATTGAGTATGACGAAGGTCATACTGGCTACGTTTGTAGAGGCGGTAGAAACGTGTATGTTCAAGTGATTGAGAAAACATACTACGATAATGGGGCTAGAAAAGGTTCTATTGTAGAAACCGTTGGTGGACTAGCACAATATAGAACAAAGTGGAAAGCAATGAAAATTTTCACAAAAGAAGAAATAATGGAGGAATAAAAATGATGCAAAAAGAAAGTAACGTAGAATTTAGGATGGTATCTGATGATGAGATGCCACCTATGGTAATAACAATGAATGATGATGATAATGTAAAGATTGTTTTGAATCAACAACATTTGATTTGGTTGTCTCTGCACAGGAAAACAATTGGTGGGCTACCTGAAGCACTCTATGGAAAGATAGACATGCTTCTAGATGGCTTCCTACGTGAGCAAAGACAGAATGAAAGGATGGATTTAGAATGACTGATGTGTTTGAAGACGAACTCAGACTAAGAAGCAATAACTATCCTGCTCTAACAAGTAGACTACTAGCACTATCGGTGGCTGAAGACTATGAAGAAGCAAAGAAAGAATGGAGAATTACAGGAAGAGTTTGGAAGAAGTCACCCTTTGGAAGATATAGGGACATTATTCTTAATCACCCTAGCGGGCATCCACATCACTGTCTTTGTGGTAAAGATATTGTCTATCATTTTGAGATAGAGAACACTGAGAATGAGGTCAAGGAAATTGTTGGTTCAACTTGTATCAACAATTGGATGGTTCTCAGACACATGGCTGAGACTTTGAACATACCAATGTCTGCAATCACAGAAGAGAAGATTGAGGAATGGAAGAAGGTTGCAGTTGAAACTCTAATCAAAGAGGCTTGGTGGGATGAAGAAGGTGAAGAGTTCACTGAATTGTTTAATGAGGTCAAAGACTTAGACTTGAGACTAAACGTTAAGGTTACTCAAAAGAAGTATTATGATAATGATTTGAAGGAGTATCGCCCTGTAACATATCTTAGGAAATCCGGCTCAGGAAAATATGGAAGACCCGATTACCAAATGGCTTCTATTGTTTGGAGATGGAATCACCCTGATAATGCAAGGGCGCAAATTCACTCATCGAGAGGCTATCCAAATGATAGACTATTGCGAGACATTAATTTGTTCTCTATACTTGTTGATGATTACCTTGATAGAATTAAGGAAGAAGACAAGTATGTTGAAGACAGGAAGAAATTTCTAGATAATCTTGATTTGGAGATTAAGGATAAGTTGAGGAATCTAATGGAGCATGATGTTATGGAGCGTAAGTTCCTAGAAGCATGTCTCTACTTTGGATTCCCTGTATTCGATTCACATGATGATGGAGTCAATAATTGGGAACGCGGATTTTTGAGAGATATGAAGCGTCTATTCATTCGTGGTGGAGAACCCTCAGAAAAACAAGCCGAAAGGCTAAAGGGCATCCTACTAACACGTAATACTGCCAGTCCAACGCGGAAGCAATTGAGTTATCTGCAAGACTTAGGATATGAAGGAGATTTAGATTCCCTAACTAGGAAAGAAGCATCTGATGCAATATCCATGTTGAAGGAAAGAAGGTGGAACAATGAGTAAGAAAACAGCGAAGAAAACAGACGACGAAACAGTAGATGAGAATGCGGAAGTGATGGCTGCAATGCAAGCCAACAACGCACAGTTGCAGCAAACTGCACAACAGGCAATTAGCCAGTTACAGCAGTATATGGCACTTTGCGCTCACTACGAACAAACAATAAATGTCCTATCGGGAAGAGTTCAAGAACTCAACCGAACAATAGCGACCCTACAACAACAATCGTAGGAATTAGAAAGAAAAGAAAAGAGGTAATGAAAATGAAACTGAGAATACTGAATGACACAGGCCACACGGAATTAGACGTAACTAAGTCCGAAATGATTGAACAGATAGCAGACCACCCAACACATTGGGTATATGTTGATGGAGACATGGTAAGCCGAGAAAACATAACCGATGTAAATTGGTCTAATGTTGACTCTGTGAACCTAGTTCCCGCAATCGTTGGCGGTTCACTTTAATCGTGAACAGAAACAATCACTTGCGACTTTTGTCGTGAGTCCTCATGTTGTTTATATGCATGAGAGGCAACTACTATATGCGGCGTAAAGCACGTTGGTAGTCCTAGCATCGGGTCAGATGTCGAGTGGGTGAGAAGCCCACTAACAACTTTGAGAAGGAGAGATATTTATGAAATTAGGAAATGAGATTTTATCAGAAATTGTAGTCAACACAAAATATGCAAAATGGAAGGAAGAAGAACAGAGAAAGGAAACTTGGGAAGAAATTTGCAACAGAAATAGAGAGATGCATCTTACGCATTTAGACTCTATCACACCTCAGATGTGGAAATTGTCTACATCAATTCCTGAAATGGTGAAACAAATAAATCGTGTATATGATGAGTTTGTAATACCAAAGAAGATACTACCATCAATGCGCTCAATGCAATTTGCAGGTAAGCCAATTGAAGTATCTCCTAATAGGATATACAACTGTGCATATCTTCCTGTTGAGCATATGTCTGCTTTCAACGAAACTATGTTTCTTCTATTAGGAGGAACAGGTGTAGGATATTCTGTTCAGAAGCATCATGTGGATAAACTACCTGTTATCAGAAAACCGCTAAGTGATAGAACATATCGCTACAAGATAGCCGATTCGATAGAAGGTTGGGCTGAAGCAATTAGAGTATTGTTTGATTGCTATACTGGTAAGAGAACAACATCTCCTAGATTCGACTACTCCGATATAAGACCAAAGGGCGCACCACTGAAGACTACTGGTGGAAAAGCACCCGGCAAATCGCCTCTAAAGAAGTGTATCACAGTAATACAAAGTATGCTAGATGATATGCATGAAGGCCACAAGTTAACTCCAATTCAAGCACATGATATAATGTGTCATATTGCCGATTCGGTATTAGCCGGAGGCATTCGTAGGGCGGCTCTAATCAGTCTGTTTAGTGCAGATGATGAAGAGATGCTTACTGCTAAAGCAGGAGACTGGTGGGAATTAAACCCACAGCGAGGTAGAGCCAACAACTCTGCTGTTCTCTTGAGACATAAGGTGAAGAAAGACTTCTTCTATGATTTCATGAAGACAGTATCAAAGAGTAAGAGTGGTGAACCTGCAATCTATCTAACTAATGATAAGGATTGGGGAACTAATCCCTGCGTAGAGATTTCTCTTAGACCCTATCAGTTTTGCAATCTCTGTGAAGTGAATGTTTCAACTGTATCAGGCCAAAGGGATTTGGAACAGAGAATAGAAGCGGCAACCATATTGGGAACATTACAAGCCACTTACACTGACTTTCACTATCTCCGTGAGGTTTGGAGGAAGACAACAGAGAAAGATGCGTTAGTTGGTATTTCTATGACTGGCATTGCTAGTAACAGATTAGAGAATTTAGACCTAGTGAAAGCGGCAATGTTAGTTAAGACAACTAATGCTACTTACGCCAAAATACTTGGTATCAATGCCGCCGCAAGAACTACTTGTGTCAAACCTGCCGGAACAACCAGTTGCGTTCTAGGAACGTCTAGTGGTATTCATGCATGGTATGGTGAACATTACATTAGGCGTATTCAGATAGGAAAGGATGAGGCAATCTACCCCTATCTCAAGGAGAAGATACCTGATTTGGTGGAAGATTATCGCGCCGGTTACAATATGGCTGTGGTTTCTATACCACAAAAAATACCATTTGACAATGCTATAATTCGTTCTGATGAAAGTGCTGTTATGATGCTTGATAGAGTTAAGCATGTTTCTAAAACGTGGGTTCGTAACGGGCATATATCAGGCAATAACACACACAATGTATCCGCGACTGTTTACGTTCATGATGTTGAATGGAAATCAGTTACGGACTGGCTTTGGAATAATAGAAAGTTCTACAATGGCATTTCTATGCTCCCTTATGATGGGGGTTCATATGAGCAAACTCCATTTGAGCAGATAACTGCCGAGCAGTATGATGATATGATGAAATCACTTCACCCAATTGACTTGAGTGAGGTTAAAGAAGAAGAGGACACCACAAACCTACAAGGCGAAATCGCCTGTGCAGGTGGAGTGTGTGAAATCTGAGATACTGATTAAGGAAGCAGACTTCAAAATCTGTGAAGCAATGTTGAAAAAAAGTGTCACTCCTTCTCAATTGAGTTGGTTAGAGATGAGATTCACTCTGTATAAACAGGGGCATCTCAGATACAATAGACTGTATCGTTCTATGGAGCGAACAGTAAAAGGTGGATATTCTACCTACAAGTCAATGGAAGACTTGGCGAAGGATATAGATAGAGACTGTTGGTATCTCCATAATTACGGAGACACCAATTGGTGGAAAAAAGAAAAGGAGAATAACAATGAAAATAAAATTTACAATCCCCTCAGTGGGAGATAGCAATAGTTCGATAAGTAGTAGTTTTCTATTCAGGACTTCAAAGAAAGAACTGTTTAGGGGTTTATACGATGATAAGGGTAAGACTAAGATATTGAACCAATTTGGAGAAATGCCAGTTAATGTTCCTAGACTCTCTATTAATGACCCTATGTTCAGAACTACTAGAGGTAAGGTGCAAGACCCTATCACCACAACGATGGCTGATAGGATAACTAACTTACTACTAACTAAAACTCAAAATAATAATTATATGAACACAATCACTTTCAAGTATGTTGATGGGGAAAGTTTGCTTATTTACGGAAGGAAAAGTAGTCAACACCACATAGACGGAATACGCATTTCCAAAAAAGACTTAGCAGTTGTTCTAACCAAAATAATAGTTAGGGCATCGTTTGTTCGTAGCACTCACATAATGGATAACTACATTGACAGAGTTATTCACTATCCACCTAACGTTTTACATGCAATTGAGAACCGTTCACCATATAATTTCCATGTTGAGGGAACAAAGCAAGATGTTCTAATCAATACTAGAGTAATTAGCGAAACTGAATGTGCTTTAGAAATATCAGAAGGAATATGGGGGGCTATCACCCACAAAGACTTGAATGTGTTTCTAAACACGTTTAGGTTTGGTCAATCTAAATCAAAGACATGGTATAGAGTAACACCTAACGAACTATGGCGTTTGTTGATGGGTAATCCACCCACTGAGATTCAATCTAAACTATGCATAGCGTGGTTAATGCAAAACCGTAAGCAAGACATGGTAGAAAACCGAGCAACACAACTTCTACATGAAATGAATAATGAGTATCCTGAAATAGAGTTGGTTCAATTCAGAAATCCAACCAACAAGGCTCTCTTTGTGAGAGGTAAGGTTTGTGATTGGGTTATTGCTGATGAGAAGAGTGGTATGAAAATAGGAAGGCAGAATGTAAACACATATTTGATTGGCGCAAAGGCAGACGCTAACCATACAGGAAGTAAGTGGAAGGGACATAATCTAATTGGCCCAATATGTATTGATAACATGCACACTAACTCAAGCATTGGCGACCAACTCACTGCTAGGGCATTGGCATTAATGAATGATGTTTCAGCCAAAGGACACATATACACTATTCGTGAACAAGTAGATGCTGCGATAAACAGGGATGAGGAAACCCAAAAGTTACACAGACTGAACAGGGATGACTTAAATTCTTGGACTCAAGCCAAAGAAACGTCTTACATTACACGTAAGGCTAATGAAAAGAAAGCGGAGAAGATGGCATGAAGCATAGAGATGCACACTACTACTTAGGCATCATCAAAAAGGAGTTAAGCCTCTATGGTGACACACCACGCTCAATCGCCAATATCGCTTGGGCGGAACGACAACTTCTCGATATGATAGATGGGGTGAACGCATGAAGTGTATTGAGTGTGATTCCTTAGAATCAACATTTGATGAACGACTCGGTTATCATACTTGTTCTGATTGTGGATTAGTTCTGAGTGTAGAGATATTTGAGACATCAGATAAGAAGAAACTTACTAATCCATTAACCTCTGACACTACTCACAACTTAGGTTCTCATATTTGGCGTGGTGATGAAGATAAATTTTCACGAAAGCATGGTTTAGTGTTTCAAAACATGAGAACTAAGCGAAAACAGTTCGTTAGGCAAGGAGACAATGAAACACATTCACTTTGTATGATGTTTATATCCCCATACAAGAGTCTAATGGCAGATAGGGATTTAGTTAGAGATAGAATAGAAAATTTATACCAACAACTACAACGACAACGAGTTCTCGTTGGCTATACTAGAGATAGTAGAGCCGCAGGTTTGGCATACTTCATGCTAAAGGATGAAGGAGCATATGTTTCTTTGAAAGAAATAACTAAAACAACTGGTGTGCCAACAAGGGAGTTGATTAGGAGTGCAAAGAAGATTGCTAAGTTCTTCAGAAAGAGCCATATTTTTGGTCAAAGGAATCTGAATCAAATGATTACTCGTTGTTTAGACAACGCTGAAACTCCTATTGAAGATAGGCAAAGTATCTATCGGTTAGTAGAATATATTGCTAACTATTATGATGCATTGAATATGCGATTTGCTGATAGTGAAGTAGCAGCATCAATTTGGATAGCAGGAAAGATGACAGGAGAGACTATCCTCCAAAGAGACGTTCAGGAAGCAATGAATGTTAGTGTAGTAACAGTTAGACTACAAGTTAGAGCAATATGCACTACACTGAACCTAGATAGTAAGAGATTAAAACAATACAATGTAAATGATGTAATTAATGGAGTGAGAATATGATTGATAAAATCAACATATCTAATACAACTCTATCTACATTCAGGGATAGACACCGTAAGTTCGATGCTAAACAAGCGAAGAGGCATGACTTTGGACAAGCACACTGTGTGAATTGTGATGAGGTATTTATCAAGAATCACCCGCGCACAAAACTTTGTTCCAAAGTATGTAAGCGTGAGAGGAAGATTGTGATGGAACGCAGGTATCGCAAAGAGAACACTGAGACGTATAGAGAGAATAAACGCAAGTGGCGCAAAGAGAACCCTGAGAAGCATAGAGAGTATAACCGCAAGAATTACGAGAAGAATCCTGAGAAAAAGAGAGCAAAAGGTCGCGAGTATTACAAGAAGAATCGTGAGAAGATATTAGCGCAAAAGCGTGAGTATTACAAGAAGAATAAAAATGGAGGCGAAGAAGAATGAGAAAAATAATGATAATTGGAGCAGGAGGAATAGGGAGTTACTTAGTTGACTTTCTATCTAGAATTGGAATATACGACATAACCGTGTTTGATGATGATAAGGTGGAGAAGAAGAACATCACCTATCAGAACTTTCATAAGAATCACATTGGTCTATTGAAGACTGACGCACTAACAACAAGGTTTGCTGTCAAGGCAGAACCCTATCAAGTGCTTGTCGAGAAACAACTCAAGGGATATGACCTAGTGATTTGTTGTGCTGACAACTTAGCAGTAAGGCGATTACTATATCGTCAAGGCTATGGTGATGATGCAAAGATACACTGGTTAGACCTTAGAGCGCAAGGGCGTAATGCCGCATTGATTTCCTACAAGGTTAACATGAACTTAGTTGATGACCTACTAGCAGGAGCAGAAGGGTCATTCAGTTGTCAGGGTGGAGATTGGGATGGTTCACCACAGGACATTAACTGTATGCAAATTGCAATTGCAGGAATGGCAACTCAGTGGATTCAGAGATGGTGGCAAGACAAGATTAACGTTGCAGACAAGATGGTGTTTAACGTATGAGGGCAACATCGAAAGTTCACGTAGAGTATGAGGTGTTAAGACACTTACTTACTAGAATAGATTTGTCTGAATTAGAAAACAAGATGGTTAATGATTTCAAGAATGATAAGAATTACGAAACTCTAGCAAAGCGTTTTGCAGATGGTTCTGATTCTATCGCCTCTACTCTGAATAACATGGTCAATAGTAGATTACACAGGTTGCCTAAGAAGCATCCTGCTTACAGGGGGAAGGAAGAATGATTGACACAGACAAATACGAGAAGATGACTTGGGAAACACCATCGGATGAATTAGAGGATGCAATAGAGAACCTGCTTGCAGAAGTCAAGCGGCTGCGGAAATTGACCGCGTTCTTGCGCCGCACGAATAAGCAATTTAAACCAACATATCCTGTTTGGGGTGAAGAGGAATGAAATTTATTCATTTTTCTATTCTTGATAAGACACTATGTGGAGCAGAAGAAGAGTTAGTTCCTGAACACTTAGTAGAAACAAGAAGGTTCTGTAATGATTGTGTTCAGGTTATGTGGAAAGAACAGTATAAACGTAGAATACTATCCCCCCAACTCAAGAAAACTAAACTTCCTCCTAGTAAGAGGGAGTCATTAGAACTTCCACTTACTAGTAGATTCAAACCATTAATAAAATACATGAGGTGAAAAAAAATGGATAGAGAAAGAAGAGAAAACATGGTTCTGTTAATGCAATTAATGCAGAGAAATAGTAAACATGACACAGAAAGATTAGCGCGAATGGAGGAAGAATGATGAGTTTGACAATTTTTACGGCTACATGGTGTGGGCCATGTAAACAAATAAAAACATGGTTAGAATCTAATGGTGATTTGGATAAGTTTCATTTTGTAGATATTGATAACCCTGATGGAACTATTCCTCTAGGGGTTAAAAGTGTTCCAACTCTAATTGACACAGAACATGAGAAGATTATTTCAGGTGCTAATTCGATTATTGATTATTTGAAAGACAGTAGGTTATGAAAATGAAATGCGATATGTGTAATGGAGAGATGAAGAATGAGTAAAGAAGAAGAGAAAATAGAAGATATTGATGAAGGAATGGTAGATGAAATGATTAACGTAATATCAACTGATGGCTATTACGAACAGGCAGAGATAGTGAAAGTAACATGTCCTGCCTGTGGTGAAGAGTTCTTAGGAACAAAGAGACATGCAGGTGGATTTATTGCAGGACATCAAGCCTATCATGAATTTATCAACAAGCAGGATTTAATCATAGATAATTTGGGGGGAGCATGATGAGTGAATGTATGGGTTGTGAAGCAGTTGGTCAATACGGCCACGAGGTTCTACTAGACGACTACGGTTACAAACTCGCCTACATCTGTGTTGATAATGGCTACAAGTATGACACTTGGAGAGGGGTTGATTCCTCTATCACGCTGAGATGTGAGTATGACTGTTCCGAGTGCGGTGAGATATACGAGGTGGTAGGATGAGTAAGGATGAATGCCTGAAAGAAAAATTCGCTCACGCAAGAATTACAGTATTATGCAGTTGTAGCAAATGCGAAAATAAGAAGGTGGACATATGAGTAGAATGGGAAGAAGATTTCAAGAAGTGCGTGATTCGTATGAACAAGCACTATTGGATGGAACGATAAATGAGCATTTGACGTTCTCTGATTGGCTACAATTGGAAAGAGCGTCTAGTAAAATTAAGGAGGAAGAGTAAATGGGAGCAGGAAAACGAGGGTATGATTTACCCTATGAAGAAAATAATGGAGATGAAAAAATGAATGAAGAAATAGA
>Ga0098059_1000673_pt1 | contig 19060 bp, 19 predicted proteins | sample 20_taG_FD_92580 | JGI IMG/M metagenome (GOLD analysis project Ga0098059, IMG submission 92580) | Marine viral communities from the Subarctic Pacific Ocean - 20_ETSP_OMZ_AT15318 metaG | ecosystem: Environmental > Aquatic > Marine > Oceanic | place: Subarctic Pacific Ocean | collected 2015-01-19
AAGACACGACAATGTCAAAACCTCTCTTCCAATCAATCAGAGCAGAGAGCCTTAGACGGAACGACTTTAGCCTTAGATGGCGTGAAGAAAAACCGGGAACACGAATGTCTAAAAGAGATAGAATACAAGAAATTTTATCACAAAGGTTTGCAGTGGGGCAAATCCATATTAAAAAAACTCACTATTCACTTCAAAGGGAGATTATAACATTTGGACCAAGAATGGCTCACGATGACGCAATTGATGGACTCGCTTATGCGTGCAAGTTTGCGTATCCCCCAAAAGGCCTTGAAGAAGGTAAAGAAGGATTTACTAAAAAGAAACGTAAAGCAAAAGATTGGGTAGTCGCATGAGTAAAAAAACTTTAAAAAATACAAATACATTTTTAAGACAAGCATTTGATCAAAAAGGCGATGTTTACCATAATAGACAATTATATGAGCATGATGGTGGTTTTTATGAGGTAAAGGGAAGCTCTAAGAACATGCAGCTATCAAATACTAAAGGAATGCATTATTGGAAAAACTTTTTAGCTACAGGAGAAGATCCGAACGTCACTCTTTTAGATATAAAATCTAAAGATGAATGGAATAAACCTATGCCTGTAGCAACTGAAGAAGAAAATTTATTTAATAAAATATTTGGAAAGTTTAAATAATGGCTAGAAAAAAAGCAGCAGATAGAATTAAAGATATATTTAATACAGCTAATAATGGCACTAGAGTGCAATGGGAGCGTATTAACCAAAAAGGCGAAGACTTTTCTAACGACAACCAATTGTCAATTGAAGAAAAGGAAGCATTAGAAAAAGCAGGTATGCCGACATTCACAATTAACAGAGTAATACCTATTATAGAAATGTTAAATTTCTATGCAACAGCGAATGATCCTAGATGGCAAGCAGTAGGTGCTGAAGGTTCTGATTCAGACGTAGCTGCAGTCTTTAGTGATATTGCAGATTACATATGGTATCAATCCAATGGATCAAGCTTATTATCTAATGCTGTTAACGATGCAGTGTCTAAATCTATTGGATATATTCAAGTTTCCGTAGATCCTGATGCAGATCGAGGCTTAGGGGAAGTAAAGTTATTACAGCCTCATCCTTTTGATATATATGTAGATCCTAAATCAAGAGATATCTTATTTAAAGATGCTTCTTATATAATGATAAGAAAAGTACTCCCAAGAGCTCATGTTCGATCTATGTTTCCTGGATTAGAAGCAAAAGTAAATAAAGCTTCTGGAATGAATTACTCAGAATATGATTATTCTACAAAGCCAAGAGATATTGATCAAAAAGATTTTACATATAAAGAGGTTGATGATCCTGTAGATTTGGAAAATCCTACAGAAACAGCAGAAATGCTCGAATTATATGAGCTTTTTGAAAAAATTAAAGTACCGTTTGTTTCTGTATTTTACAGAATACCTCCATCTCCCGAACAGTTAGAACAAATAAAACAACAACTTGAACAACAGATGGCTGTAATGCGTGCAGAAATGGAGGTAAAATTAAAAGAAACACAATTAGCCCTGCAGCAAAATGTTCAATCTGGTCAGATGCTTCCTGAAAGAGCTGAACTTGAAATGAGAAAAGCTCAAGACGAAATGCAAACAAATATTCAAGCTACAGAGCAAGAAATGATGGCTCAAATTCAAGAAGCAACTTCAAAAACAGAGAACATGGTTGTTTCTAAAAAAGAGTTTGATGTCTTGATGAAAAATAAAGATTTTGCAAGCAATTTGATTAATGCAATGCCCTACCATACCACAAGGATCAAGCAAACTTGCGTTGTTGCAGATATTCTATTATATGAGAAGGTTTTAAATGAAAAAATTAAGGACTACCCTTTAATACCATTTCATTATAAATGGACTGGTACTCCGTACTCGATGAGTGCAGTAGCTCCTTTAATTGGGAAGCAACGAGAATTAAATAAAGCTCATCAGTTAATGGTTCACAATGCTTCATTAGGATCTTCTTTAAGATGGATGTACGAAGAAGGGGCTATAGATGAGGATGAATGGGAACAATATTCTTCTTCTCCGGGGGCTATGCTTAAGTATAGACCAGGCCATGCTCCTCCAACACCTGTTCAGCCAATGCCTCTACCTAATGCTTTTTTTGGTATTATTCAGCAAGCAAAGGGAGACATGGAATATCTTGCAGGTATTTATTCATCTATGCAAGGAGACACTCAACAGCAGCATGAAACCTTTAGGGGTATGCTTGCTATGGATGAATATGGTACAAGAAGAATTAAATATTGGATGAAAAATTCTATAGAGCCAGCCTTAAGGCAATTAGGTGAAGTTGTTCGTCAATATTCTCAATCTGTTTATACGGCGAACAAAGTATTTAGGATTGTTCAGCCTAACGCTTTACAAGAGGATAAGGAAGTTGAAATAAATATCCCTATCTACAACGATATGGGGCAGGCTATTGGGAAATGGAAAGATTATTCTGCAGCTAAGTTCGATATAAGGATTATTTCAGGTTCTACTCTTCCTGTTAATAGATGGGCTTATTTAGCAGAACTAAAGGAGCTACTACAAGCAGGAGTAGTAGATGATATTGCTGTTTTAGCTGAAACAGATATTAGAAATAAAGAACAAATAGCAAAAAGGAAGTCAATGTATGCACAGTTGTCGGGGCAAGTTGAACAACTATCTGAGGCGGTCAAAGATAAGGAAGGCACGATTGAAACCCTTGAAAGACAACTTGTTCAAGCTGGTATTAAAAGTAAGGTTATGCAGGCAGAAGTTGAGATTAATAAAAAGAAAGAAGAAGTAAAAGGCGCCTTAAATAAAGAACAAGTAGGTATAGAAGGAAGAGGAGAGTTATTTAAGAATGTTATGGCTAATGAATTAGATACTAGGAAAAAAGAATTAGCTATGGAAGCAGATAGTGTAAAAAAAGATTTGCAAGCAAATAATAAAGAATAATATATTTAATGGACTTGTAACAGAGTTAATTTCAAAATTAAAATTGAGAATTTATGACTACAGAAGAAAGTGCGGTAACCGGCAACCCTTTTGAAGGCCCCGAGTTATCCGAATCCGATGATTTTTTCAATACACTTGATAATAATCTAGGAACAGTAGAGCATCCGGAGCAACCCACTCCGGCGCCAGAACAGGTAACATCACAACAAGTGATCCCCGATGAGGCTGGACAACAAGGGAATGAAAGCGTTAATGTTGATACTAATTGGCAAAAACGTTATAATGATTCTTCAAGTGAAGCTAGAAGACTAAAGGCCGAGAACGACGAACTCAAACCCTTTAAGTCTGTTATTAACTTCTTAAAAGAAGATTCAGGTGCTGTGGAGATGCTTCAAGGTTATCTGAAAGGCGGAGGCCAAGTTCCTCAAAATGTTCAAGAAGAGTTAAAGTTAAATGAAGACTTTATATTTGATATGGATGAGGCAACGAAAGACCCGGAGTCAGATAGCGGAAAACTATTTAACAGAATGGTTGAGAAGAAAGCTCAAACAATTGTTAATGGAACTTTACAGCAAGAACGGCAAAGACAAGCGCATACAAATCAACAGGAAGCTAAAATTCAAGAGCGTCAAGCTTTTATGCAAAGAAAAGGCTACACTGAAGAGCAGATGCGTGATTTAGAAAGTCGAGCTAAGCAAAAAACGATGACATATGATGATTTAGATTTTCTTTTAAATAAAGAACAAGTCGCTCATAATGTTCAAAGATCTGCTCAGAACGATATGATGAATCAAATGAATGCTGTTCGGGACATTCCCACCAGTATAGGTGGAACAAATAATGCTGGTCAAGGTATGACCGGCGAAGAACAGTTCTTCAATTCAATGTTTGGAGATCAGTTTAAAGATGATGATAACCCGTTCTAGGCTAAAGTAAAAGTTTTCTTATCCTAGCCTCAGAACACTAAAATGAAAGTGAGGCTATAAATGGCTGATAACTATAAAGGTATAAATCAACCGGCTAGTGGTAACGTAGGGAATAGCTTACCCGTAGCACCCGGTATACCGCATACAATTGAGCATCCGACGCAAACACAGCCGTGGGGTGATGATAACTATGGAATAACAAGCACTAACCAAAGAGGAACCGGGAAAGGTGTTCTAGGTTCTGGCGATTTAGGACGTGCCTATAATTTCGGAAATACTTACACAAATCTCTCATTTGCGAGAGATCCTTTTATCCACTTATTAACAAAATTTAAAAAGAAACCAACAGATGACTTTAAGTATGAATATGCTGTTAAAAGAAATTTAGCATCATTCAAACGATATGGTTATGTAGTTGGTATGGGCGGAACAACTCAGATAGGTACAACTGGAACAGAAGCAACATATACTACTAACTCTGGTGCTACTGACTGGGATACAGATGCTTTAGTTGATATTCTAGCTACAGGTGGATATACTGTTGATGAAGTTCCTGTTCAAGATTCCATGGTAAATATTTTAATGATGGGTGATTATAAGACTCATGGTAATATTACTAATAAAATTGGAAATGTCACTAATAATGTTAAATTAGGCGACTTATTAACTAAGCCTAATTGGTTCCTAAAAAACCAAGTAGTTCGTATACCTACAGCAGATACTGCAGGTGGCGTTCTAAATGGTTATTGTCTAGTTCGTATTATTGGGACAAGCGATGTAAGGATTAATGCTCATGGTGGAACGACTAAAATAGCTGAAGGTGTAAACCTATTTGGTATCGTTGTAAAGAGAGAAACTAATTCTACATTTGCATTCGGGACAACAGGCGACTCTACTGCGGCTGTTCTTCTTGGCGTAAACCCAGGAGACTCTCAATCTGATTCTGTTGCGGGATTTTTAGAGCCTAGAAGATCATATATCTCAGGTACTGCTTATCACGAATTAAGTGGTTATGGGGATACTTGGAGACAACAACCGTTCACAACTGATCATGGTCAAACTCAAATTTTCAAAAAGACAGCAATGATGTCTGGTCGTGCGATGGCAACTAAACTTAAGTTTGGTGAAAATCCATGGAAGAATGAATGGCAAGATAAGATGACTGAAATGACATGGGAAATTGGTCAAGCAGGTTACTTTGGTGAACAGTTTACAGATGCAGATGGAATTACATATACTGAAGGTATTGTAAACTTTATCCTTAATAATGGTAATTCATTCACATGGAGCTCAGCTCATACTGTTGATGATTATATGGAGCAAATGTCTGCATTAAATGATCCTAGATTCCAAGTAGGTGGCAAGCAATCAAGTGTATATTTCTGTAATACAGAAGTATGGAATTGGCATGCTAAACTAGGTGGATTCATGAAGAATAATGCTGAAATTAGTGCGAACTATAATGTTCAATTCTCAGGTACAGGAAAAATGGCTGGTGTTAAATATCGTTCATTCGATGTTGATGGCACAACTATTAAGCTTGTTAGAGACATTCACTTAGATCAAACGCATATCAAAATGATTGCTGCTAATATGAGCGCATGTGCAATTAGACCATTAATCGGTAACGGAGTTAATCGTGACGTTACTGTTTATCCTGGTGTTAAAACTGTAAGAAACTCAGGTGAAGATTACCGAGTAGACTTAATCCAAGGTGATATTGGATTTGAGTTCGGTGCTCCTGAAACTCACGCAGTTTGGTTATAATATAACAATTAATTAAAGCCTCCTTCGGGGGGCTTTTTTAACATAGAAAGGATAAATTATGGCGGGTAAATATTGGTTTGCAAAAAACCCAAAAGGAAGATTGTTAGCTGGAGAAGTAAGCGAAGTATTTGGTACAATTGCTGCAGGCGGTGAGCTTACAGCTACTATTACTGTTGCAGGGGCTGCTGTAGGAGATGCTGTTTTAAGCGTTTCTTGCGCAGGAGCATTGCCTGCTGATGTATTTGCAACGGCTTCTGTCACAGCTGCAGATACTGTCAGTTATTGTTTTACAAATACAAATGCTGCAATCACAGCAGATCTTGGAACTCACAATGTTCAAGTAGTTGTTTTACCTAAAGCTGCGGTTGATAGTTTAATAGCAGGAATGTAGTGGTAGTAACGATTTCAGACGATTATTGGGATTACTATCCCTTTAGTGTTGAATGGCATTATAATGAAACTGATAAGGCTCGTTCTACTTCTCTTGTGCATTCCTTGAGTTCATAGTCCTCCTCTCTGGACGGGCCTTATTATTAATGGAGATTAAATGAAAAGATTATTACAAACGCAGGAATCTGTCAGTCCGTACCAAAGCGTATTAGCACCTGGAGATGACACAGAAGTTCATACTTGTAGGGCTATATATGTCGATACGGAGATAAGTAATGCAATTACATGTACATTTGCTGATGGAACTACTGCTGATTTAGAATTTGCTGTAGGTATATACCAATTAGCATTAAAAAAAGTATCACTTGATGCAGGATTAGTTTTCTTATACTAATGGCAACATTTAAAAGAGAAATAGAATTATACACTAGCATTCCAGATACTTTTGAAGACAATGATTTAAAAGTAGCTCTTGTTTCGTCTGTTTTAGATGTTAATAAGAAGATTCTTGAATATATTCCTGAAGATACTTATAAGATTGAAACATATGGAACAAGCAATGTCGATGCGAATTTAGATGCAAAAAATTGGATGCATATCTCTGATGTTAGAAGGAAACAGCTAGACACTCCAGATGGATTGATGAGAAGTTGTGAAAAATTAGATTCTAAAAGATTTTTAACTGCATCTGATACAGCTTCTCTTTTTGAGGCTACCGCAGACTATCCTGTCTATACTATTAGAAATAATGATATGCAATTTGCCCCAACTCTTCCAACAACATCTGTAAATGGAGCTCTTGTGGAAGTTTATGGGGTGAAGTTACCAACTACAACTACATTAGGTATTTCTACTCTTTCTTCAGGTGATACTGTATCTGACAATTTCTTAGATAACTCACCTAGCGGAAAGTATTACAACGCTGTGTTCATGCATGTAGCAATTTTAATATGCTTACACGAAATGGACCGTGCTTCTAAGAGCCTTTTGTCTGCAGATACTACAATATGGTCAGGAAACCAATTTCCTCTCTTAGGAAGTGTTTCAATGAGTAGTTCGCTTGACGATCTATCTTCTGTATCAGATATTACTGAATATGTTAGTAAATGGGCAACTAGTAAGCCTAGCGGTTTTAATCCTAGTGAATTAGACCTTAGTAATATTTCTACACCTGGAACAACTGCAGGAATAATTGACTTAACTACAACATATTCAGCAACAGCTCCTGCCTATACAGCTCCATCACTAACATTAAGTTCCTTAACTCATAATATTGCAAATTTACCGACTGTGCCTACATTGTCTTGGGATTTAGAGTTAGCTCCTATAGCTCCTCAAAGTCCAAATATCATAGCTCCGACTGTTTCGCCTATAACTATAGATGCATTACCTACTGCTCCTGTATATACTCCTCCAGTAATTACAACTACTGGTACTGATAGTACTACTTTAGATTTAACTAAACTTGATACTGCAGCTTGGACTGCGGCAGATTATGATTTCGATGATGAGAATATAGATCCTTTGAAATGGTTTCAGCTCGCAGGAGATTTTATACAGAATGAAGAAGATCCGGAATTAGCCCAAGCTCAATTACAAAAGATTTCTACATATATACAGGCATATCAAGCAGCTATGCAAAGTCGTCTGCATACCTTTAATGATCAGAATGTTGATTTTCAAGCAGGACTTCAAAGGAATTTAGAGCAAGCAAGGATTAATATGCAAGATGCTCAAAAAGAAGCAGACTTAACTCTACAAGCAACTATACAAGATTATACATTAGAGCTACAAAGATACCAGACAGAGATTCAGGAATATGGAGCTACAGTAAATCAATTAGTTCAAAAAAATCAAGGAGAGATTGCAGCATGGCAAACAGAGTCCTCTCTAACAATTCAATTATTTCAAGCAGAAAGAACTACTGAAATACAAAAATATACCAACGATATTGGTAATGCTTTAAATGTATTTAATAAAGAGAACGTCGTATATCAAGCAGGTCTTCAGGTAGCGATAGAAAAAACAAGAATTGATAGTGCAGAAAATGCGAATAGAATCCAAGAATATGGTATTAAAGTTCAAACTTATCAAGCAGAGGTGAATGCCGCTATACAGGAATGGGTGAATGGAACTTGGAATGTTGCTTTTTTAAAATATCAACAAGATTTTAATGCTGGAATACAGGAGATTGGACAAAAAATACAAGATGAATCAGGAAGGTCTTCTTCAGATTTACAAAGATTTCAAGCTGAAATTGCTAGATTAACCCAGAAAAACCAGCAAGTAATTGCTGAATATACTGCAGATATACAAGAATATGCGGGACAATTTCAAGCTTTCAATGCATTATTGCAGGAAAAGCAATTACATTATAATTGGCATATACAACAATACACGGCATTGCAAAATAAATACAACGAAGTATTTGGATTAACAGCTGTTCAGCAGCAAGAAGAAGCTTTAAGTAGTAAAATGGCGGCTGCATAATGTCTACTAGAATGAGAATAAGATCAAATACTGAAGTTTATCATGCAATAGCAGCTGATAATGATGCTCCTGGGCATAATATAGCTACATCTGCTGCTAATGTTCAAGATTTAGGCAGTAGTTCTGATTTTGAAATAGATACTGACAATAATATATCCCCTTCTAAACTCCCCAAAACAGCAACTACTACAGGTGCTCAAGTATGGGGTTTATCATCTGTTCCATTTACAAAATTTATTTATATTAAGCATACAGGCTATACAAGCTCTGATAAAACTACTAAAACCACAGCCGTTTTAAAATGGGGCATAGGAGCTCTTAATAGAAGTTTTAAACTTAGTCCAGGGGAAAGCATAACGCTTCATGATCCAGGGACAACTTGTGATAACTTAAATGATTTCTATATTGAATCATCAACTGGCGATATTTATACGGAGGTAGTTTACGACTAATGACAATGCAAGAATTAATGGAAAGAGTTGGGGACAATAGGTTTAACTATGTTAAAGCCTTACTTCAAGATGGTTTAAATGAAATACAGACTATTACAGGGGATAATGTTGGAACATTTACGACAGACATTATTAACGAAGAAATAACTTATGGGCTCCCGGGAAATCTAATTGAACTTAAAGCTGTAAAGGTAAAAAATGACGATACTGATGATGTACGTTATTATCCTATTCAAAGAACCTATGATATGAATATAGTGGAAGAATAATGCCTACGATTAATATAGCAAATGAAAACAGAAAACCTCATGAAGAATTTCTTTACTTTATGCGTGGTAGAACTGTTATATTACAGCAGCTGAATTTAGACTCAAACTCCGCATCTTATGGGCAATATATAGCTCCACATAACTGGAAAGACGCTTTATTAGAGGACAATAGTAACAATGTCCCAACTTTAACAGGCAAAGATGGTATAGAAGAGGGTCTTTTATTTGAGTATTCGTATGCTCAAGATTTATCTGGAATTTCAAGTGGAAGTTCTACTATAGATATATCAGATTTTTTAATCCAAGCTGTTGTTGATTATATTAAAGCTCAACTGATAGAAGATGCTGCTCAATTCCAGGTTAGAGAATATTATATGAAAAGATTTAGAGATAGAGTATCTCAGTATGCAGGCTCAAAAGTAGCCGGCGCTAGAATAGTTAAACCAAATCCACATGGAGTTATTTAATGCCAAATACTAAATGGACACCAAAAGGTGCTACAAATGTAGGAGTATCTAATAAGTGGACTAATAGAGAGACTGAAAATGTAGAGTCTAGTATAACCCTTGGGAGTTATGGGGCAACTCAACTTGTTACTCAGTTGATAAATGATTATAATGTTCAGGCGCATTTATTAGATAATGAGTATATGAAGTTTGGCAGAAGTGCAGATTTTCAATTAGGTTATAATTATACATCTACTAATTTACATTTAAAGCTTCCGGAAAATGTTGGTGGGCAGTTTGAGTTTACGAATGAAGGAGCATTTGTTTTTCCCTCTAAGAACCTTTCAGGGACTGCAGCTTATGAAGGTGGATTATATTATTATGATAACAATTTATATTTAGGAATAGGAGCATAATATGGCGTTAGCATTTACAGTTAGAGAGCCATCCGGTTATAATATCTCGAGAAATGGGAAAATATTTCTTGACTTTAAGTCTGAATTTCAATATTTCAAGATAACATATACAGGTGCAGCCTCTAATGATAAGATTTATATATCAGAAAAACAAGATGGCAGCAACTGGACTACGCTTTCAGAGACAATAATTGCAAATACAGGGGCTGGTGACGTGAAAGATGTTGTTGGTCCATTTAGGCTAAATGGTAATAATATTAGAGTTCATGCTACTAATTCAGCAGGAAATACTACATATCAAACAAATACATTTGAAGGTCCTGATAGAAAAATATCTAAAAGAAGATTAAAGCATCAATCAAATGATCTATTAGATGGTGATACAGTTCATAGTGTTAAAAATAGGCAGAGTATTTTATATTTACCTGCTCTTGAAGATGCAGTAGCAAAGGTAGTTGCAGAAAATAATGCAATAATAACATCCACGACAGTAGTATCCTCTATGAATACAGCTACAACATATTTAGACAAGCTTCCTCATTCAATAAAAATGGGCATCCTAGGAGGCCAAAAAATGGTTTTCATGGGTGTTAATTATAGAAAATGGGAAGATACCAACGCAGATGGAGTAAAAGATGCGTATGTTAATTATCCTTTAATAGTAGCTAAGTCTAAAGTATATACTTTTGCAGAGCAGACAAGCGATAAAGGAAAAGGACATGCAGATAATTTTATGAAAGTTTTTGCTTCATGTCTGGGGAAAAGAACTTACGCGCATTTAAGAGCCGAGGATGGCCCAAATGGTGCTAGGTATGGAACATATGGCGACAGAAGAGACGACTACGAAGCTGTTGCTAATGCAAAAGTTACAGCTTTATTTTAAAAATTAAATAGGAGATAAGAAAATGTCGTGGAAAAAGATATTATATTCAAATGTCGCAGCAACGAATGAGGCGACTCAAAAAGGTGTAAAAGAGGTTGATTTATCGCCTAAGTATACCGATGATAGTAATGTAGGGTATACAGATACAGGTGGTAATTTTACAAATGCATCTCAAACATCACCTATGGTGCTAAAAAGAGCTACGGTAGCAAATTCCAATAGCGGTGATGATATTGGGGTAGGAGAACTTTATTGGGGTAAAGGCTCTCCAGAGAACATGATTATTGGTAGTACTAATGGTTCTAATCAGGTAGAGGTTACTGAAAACTATTTAACTATGGGCGCTTATTCAGATGGCGCAGGTGATTCGACAGACAGTTCATATGCTATTGAAGATAGTCATCTTTATTATGATGGCTCTACTAAATATTTAACAACAGGTGGTGCCAGCAATACAGGTAAAGGTATTGATGTTGGTGCAGGACAATATGATGGATTAAGGATTGTTCTTGACAATACTACTACAGCAGTGAAAACAATTGATGCAGGCAGCTTTCATGTAAACGGAGATGGTGATACTACTACAGCAGCTTTAGTCTCTACTACTGGTCTTTTTAGTGGTTTATTAAATGCTGACGCTGGTATAGAAGTTCACGCAGGTTCTGCTAATCAGTTCACAGTAAGCCCAACTGGTAATGTAGCTGCAGCAGGGGATCTTGATGTAGAAGGTATTGGAGATATTGCTGGAACTTTAACTCTTTCTAAAAGCTCAGGTCTTGGTCTTGATGTTAAAGCAAACGCCGAGGTTGTTGGCACATTAACAGTAGATGGTGCAAGTACTCTTACTGGAGCAATTACAACTCAAGGAAATTTAACCGTAGAGACATCTAGTGGTGTTGATACATTTACAGTTGCCGCAGCTACTGGTAATACAGTTATTGGTGTAGCGGATACAAGTGGTACTTTGACTGTTCATGGAGACACATCTATTGCGGGAAATCTTTCTCATACAGGAACCACAGCGTCTTTTGTTGGTGGAGCCATGACAATAGCAACAGGTGCATCTGATACGAATCTTGACATTGGTTCTTCAGCTACATCCTCAGCTGTTACTGGAGGATTTTCAAATACAGCTGCAGATCAAACATTATCAATACATGCGCATAATACATCAGGAGCTAATATTACTTTATCCGCAGGGTCAACATGGTATGCTATAGATGATAAAGGAGAAGTTGTTACTCTTGTAAAAGCTAATAGCGCAACTACTGTTAACGACACTGAAACTACAAACTCATCTGGGGCTATGACTTTTACTGTATCAAGTTGGTTTGGTGATGGAGATATAGAAGCCGGGGCAACTTTCTATTCAGATGAACCTAATATGAATACAATTACATTTAATCAAGCTGTTCAATTTGAAGGAGAAGCTATTATAGTTGACTCTACAAATACAGCACTAACTGATGATGTATTTCATATAAATAAAGCTCAATCTGGTTCTGACTATGGCGCTACAAATTTCCCTACATTTGTAATGGGAACTTCTGGAGAAGCAAAAGCTGATATTTGTAGAATGACATTTGCTTCAACCATAGGAAGGATGGAGTTTGGACACGGATCTACAACTAATGCAGATACTACTACTGAAGACACTGCACCTAATGCAACACAAGGTGGACCTACCGGATTACTACATGGTACATTAGCAGCTTATACTAGTATGAATCAACAGGCAATTAGTGATAATGCTGATGCTGGATTTAACGCCACCGTAGCGGCAGATAATATACTCGCTGTTTCAGCAGGATCTGGCAGTGGAGGTATAGGTACTGCTGGTGATTTATATATGTGGATACCTTAATTAGATTTTTAAACTAATAACCTAAATAGGAGGACGTATGGGAGTTGTAGATGAGAAGCATAACCCTCAAACGGAAGTTAATACTGGGCAAATAAAGTTCAGTGTTAGAGATACAAGTTTTCTTGTGTCTGCAATAAGTAGAACTCAACTGTCAGGTGCTGAAATAAACCAGGCTTACAGTACAATGAGTAAATTAGAAAAGTTCCATAATTTTTTATTGGAACGTAATAACATAATCAAAGGAGTGTGATGTTAGAAATACAAGAGATAAATGCGTTATTGCAAATCATTGGAAGAGCTGACTTTAAAGGGGAAGAAATTCCTTCAGTTAATGCTTTAATCCATAAATTGCAAACAATGGCGCAACCAAAAGCGGAGGAGACACCAGCTAAGATAAATAAGAAGGATTAATTTTGGGCTGGCATAAGATACTTCTTAGTGCAAATACAAGATCAGGGGCTGTCATTGCAGATGATTTAGCCTCTGATTCTACTCCAGGCACATTTTTAAAACAAACAAATACAGGTTTACAATGGGCAAGTACTGCTATTAGTGGTGAAGTTGCCCTATCTAGAACTGCTGTTTTCTCATCAAACGCAACTGAAATTAATGTTCAGGTTGCAGCTCAAAGATCTTCTCTTGGGTCATGGAATACAGGCATTGAATCTACTAGTGTTACAAATAATTCCTCACAAATAACCCTCTCTGCTGGTGAATCCAGTATTGTCGTAGGAGCGTATATTGAGTCAGTAAACCCTAGTGGAGACATTCTTGCTAATGGAGCTTATGTAGTTTCAAAGATTCAAGAAGGCGGAGATATAATAATAACACTTAACGTCCCCCCTAAATCAAGCCCAGCAGGAACAGTTACCTTCAAGTGTTTTAACATGCATCGTTCTTTAGAAACAGATGCTTTATTTGAAAAACATACAAATGGTACACAAGAAGATCATGATTTAATAAACGGAAAGCCAGTTATTATAACAGGTTTTACAGATGGTAATAGCGATGAGGATGTATCTTCTTACAATTCTGCGACTGCCAGGATATTAGATAAAGTAGATGATGATTATTTTGTCGTTAGATCTGTAGCAGCAGATATTGACGAAGTTACTGATCAAAGTAACAACGTTCAATTTATAGAAGCTGCAACGAATACCAATGGAGGTAAAGCAGTATCTTCTATACTTGCTAAAGGTGGTTCGGAGTTCTTAACACAGCTATCTTATTTAAATTTCAGAGCAGGTGCTGCAGATAATACTCTTGCAGGGATAGGGGTTAATTTAGTTCAAGACACACTTCCATCAGGAGGTGCAATTAATACCGGTGGATCTAAAATAGAATTAAAACTACCCCAAGATATAGGAACTAATTCAAGTGTTGATTTTGGAAGCTTAAGAGTTGCTAAAAATAGCAAAATACAATTAGATAAAGCAAATAGCGAAACTGCCTTTATACAATCTCCTACTGGAGTTGATAATGACTTAATTATTTCTGCTCCTAAAGCTGATGCTACAATAGATTTAATAGCTACAAATGTAGCTGTATCTAATGATTTAACAGTAGCAGGCGATCTCACTGTAACGGGTACTACTAAAACTATAGATACAGTTACTATGGAAGCTTCAAATGCAGTAATATTCGAAGGTGTTACAGCAGATGCTCATGAGACAACTCTTACTATTGTAGATCCTACTGCTGATCAAACTATTAAACTGCCAAATCAAAGTGGATGTATTCCACTTCTCGCAGTTAATTCAACTACTCAAATTTCATCAACTCCTGAAGAATTAAATCTTTTAGATGGAGTGGACGGTCTTGATCAGGCTGATTTTACTAAACTAGCTGCAGTTGATAGTACTGCTGCTGAATTAAATTTATTAAACAATGTAACTGGACTTGTCCAAGCAGATTTCACCAAACTTGCAGCAATAGAATCCACTGCTGATGAATTAAACATTATGGACGGAGATACCTCTGCAACTGCTACAACTATAGTGGATGCTGATAGAGTTGTTCTAAATGATAATGGAACAATGAAGCAAGTAGCGGTAACAGATTTAACTGACTATTTTGATCATGAAATAACTAATATGCCTAATTTAGTCGAAACAGGAGATCTTAACGATGGAAGTATTACTAGTGGATTTGGGGCTATTAATATTGGTAGTAGTGCTCTAACTGCAACAGGTACAAATTCTTTAGGTGTTACTACTTTTAGTGGCAATATTACTATATCGGACACCTATAACATTAATCTTCAAGAATCTATAACATTTACAGGTGCCACTACCGAAAATAAAATTGTATTCCCTGAAGAATTAGATAGCGCTCTTTCTTTTCAAGATGCCGGCGATACGGAATTTATAAAATTTAACACTATCGATTCTGGGACGTATGATAATTCTGGTATTGTGCTCAAAAAACCTCTTATGTCTGACGATAACACAACTACTGGGAATTATAATATACTTTCAAGAGGGATCCCTGTATATGCTCCTAAAAACGGTGAAACTTCATTATATTTTACAGAAGGAAGATCTTGGCTAGATACAGCAGGCGGTGAGCCATTATACTCAGGAACTGATACGTTAAGCTCTAATTATCCTGCTAATCTTACAATTATGTGTGCAGGATCACCGGCGCGTCATGCAGCCGGTGTTCATATGGCTTTCATTGAAAGTGACCATGCTAGGGTTCAAGAGCATAACCCAAGGCTTCAAATACGAGGATACCATCCAGAGTGGACTGAAGGTAGTGTTGGTAATGATGGAGGTAGTTATTATCTCTTTCTAGATGGTTGTAGCTATATTTCTACAGATGGAAATGACGACCCAACTGGCAATAATTGGGAAGATAGTTTCTTTTATATCGGAAATTCTAAAGCTTTAGGTTCTTCTGGTAGTTCTCAAGCTGGAACTTTTGATAGTCAAACAAACTTTTTGCAAAGCATGCGAACAAGCAGTGTTGTGCATTGGCTGCATTTAAAAGGCTCTAAAAACCCTACAAAAACAGGTTACTCATCTCGAACTTCAGCAGATGCTAATTTTGGAGAATCTGGTTTTGGAACTAATGGTGTCTACAACGAAAGTAATGATGAATATAGTGATCTTTTTTATAATGATCTTAATTTTGTATCTAATGAATATGTTTCATTTACAAAAACAGGAGGAAGCTGGGCTGCCCCTAACTTTGAAGTGCTTGGCCTTAGTAAGTTTGCAGACTTACATGTAACCTCTGGAGACATACAAATTTACTCAGAAGACGTCGCTGGGAACCACCAAGAGACAGATTTCACAAGAAGAGGTATTAAATTTTGGAATGCTGTATCGACAGGAACGCAAAAGCAAACTGTGGTTTTAGCAGGCCCTATGAGATATATTGATGACGACCATACTCAAAATGCAAATGATGATTACACGATATCTTTGCCAGCTGTAAATCCAACAACAGGTCAAATGCTTGCTGTTAGATCAGGCGGTTCTTCTGGAATAGGGGGTCCTGAGGCATTTAGATTAGAATGGACCGATGCAGGCAGTGGATCAGTCACTTCAGTAACTGCAGGAAATGGATTAACACAATCAGGAACAAGCACTATAAATCCAACTTTAGATGTAGTTGGTGGAACAGGGCTTACTGCAGCAGCTAATGCAATAAATCTTGACAATACAGCTGTTACTCCAGCTCAATACACCAATGCTACTATAACTGTTGACCAACAGGGAAGAATAACAGCAGCTTCAAGTGGTTCAGGAGGTTGGACAGGAACTGCTACTTCTGATTTAAACATGGCCACCTATAGTATCAAAGCTCATCACGCTACAAGCGAAACAACTACAGTACTTTCTTTTGATGGAACAGGAGGGACTGAGAATTACTTAGAGGTTTCATCAAGTGACACAGCTCCATTTATTGCAGCTAAAGGTTCAGATACTAATGTTAGCGTAGGTTTCAAACCCCAAGGTACAGGTTCCCTAGCTCTATTGGCCGACACCGGAGGAACAGGTGCTATAGATTTATTTAAAACCGATAATCCTTCCCAAGGCTATATTAGGCTTCAACCAAGTACTTTAAATAGCCAGTTTAATGCTTTAATTCTCCCAGCAGTTGGAAGTTCAAACTCTCCTAAAACATTAGCTACTACAGATGATATTCATGCTCCATATTCACACCCAGATCACAGTGGAGATGTTACATCTACCGGTGACGGTGCAACAGTAATTGGAGCTAATAAAGTTACTCTTAGCATGATGGCAACAATGGCTACTGATAGTTTTATAGGAAGGACTACTGTAAGTACAGGTGACCCTGAAGTATTGAGTGCCGGTGATGCAAGAACAATATTAGGTGTTGCAGACGGAGCAGATGTTACTCCTGCATGGGTTCCTGCAAATGACCCAAGTTATGCACCTGGAAACCACGATCACGATTCAGACTATGAACCAAAAAATAACGCACTTGTAATGTCAATGATATTCGGATAAGGAGAACAAATGGCAGCACCAAATTTATTAAATTTAGGAACAATAACAGGAAAAACAGCAAAGACTGTACTGACAACTAGTGATGTTGAAATTCTTGAAAATGCAGCAAGTTCAAATACTGTATTGAAGATTAATACAATAACACTTGCCAATATTGATGGAGCTAGTACACCAACTGCTAATGTGGCGATTACAGATGAAGATGGCAATAGTCCTATTTATATAGTTAAAACAATCACTGTTCCGCCAGATTCTACTATAATAGTAATTGATAAAAATACACCAATATATCTAGAAGAAGATATGTCTATCTATGCTAAAGCTTCAATTGGTAGTGATGTTGATATAATTATCTCATATGAAATATTGGCCACATAATGCCTGAAAAATTTAGAAATATTATAACAGGAGATACTTCTCATAGAAAGATAATAAGAGATAACGCAAGTGGTATGTTGAGATTGCCTACTATGGCAGCTTGGGGTAATTATGGACCACACGGTAATCTCCCTCAACTTATTAGGTCTTCAGGACAGGCTGTATCCCCTATTACTATAGACACATCTGATTCAGAAGATTATCATGCTTATGTAATCCCTCTTGATACGTCTTTCCCTTATATAAGTCTTGTAGGAAGGTTGTATCTTTCTTTAAAAGTACTTGGCACAAATTATAAAAATGATTTTGCAATATCGACTATAGGTTTATTTTATGATGATTCATCATCCTTTGATAGTACTGTTGAATATTGGTCTGGTGCATCTGGCACATCTGTAGGGGACGATTACCCTGGATTTGAAACATTGACTGATCATACTGATTCTGCTACTGTTAAAGAAGCAAAAGAAGATGCTTTAGGCTGGGCTCAGGTGACAAATAGTAGCACAAGTGGGAGATGGAATAGAGATTACGGCGGAACTGCTTCTAATTCTACTACAGGGCCTTTAAATGGCTGTAGATTGAGAGTTGATAATGCTGGATTCACATCGCTTTCTAGTGGCAATACTGAAGATTTTGCATCGCAAGACACTAATCAAAGATATCTTTATACCGAATCATCCAGCACAACCGTTAATGATTTTATATGGTTAAGAACTCCCGTAATAGAATTGTCAGAGAATATAGATTATACTAATCTTTCTATAGTAATAATCTATTATGCAAGAGGTGCTGGTTTAAGCAATTCTTCGGTTAGAGCTTTTTGGGACTCACTATAGCGTCAAGTTTGTTTTATATAATAAATAAAAAATAAAGACTAAAAATGGAAAAATCAATTAAAAAAATAATTAAGTATGTATTAGGAAAAATAGATATGGACTCTGAAGATGCAAGAGCAATGATATTTGCTACAGGTAAAGCAGAGTCAGGATATAGAGTATTAGAGCAAATGGGTGGACCTGCAGTAGGTTTCTTTCAAGTAGAACCTGCAACTGCTCAAGATGTTTGGGATAACTATGTATTTTATCGTCCTCAAATAAAAACAGATTTATATGCACTTGGGTTAGATGATGGAGACTTAAAGCATTCTATAATGTCATCCATAGCCCTACAAGTAGCATTCGCAAGATTACAGTACAGAAGATTTAAAGACCCCTTACCAAAATCTGATAATAAAGAAGCTCAAGCTAAATATTGGAAGAAATTCTATAATACAGAACTTGGTCGTGGAACAATTGAACATTTTTTAGAAGCAAATAAGTAAAACGGAGTAGAAATATGGATAC
>Ga0098059_1000678_pt1 | contig 18952 bp, 10 predicted proteins | sample 20_taG_FD_92580 | JGI IMG/M metagenome (GOLD analysis project Ga0098059, IMG submission 92580) | Marine viral communities from the Subarctic Pacific Ocean - 20_ETSP_OMZ_AT15318 metaG | ecosystem: Environmental > Aquatic > Marine > Oceanic | place: Subarctic Pacific Ocean | collected 2015-01-19
AGTACTAGAAGAAGTTTCAGAAGAAGAGACTGTAACCAAAGAAGAGGTTATGGAAGCCCTTGATGAAGCTGAGGAAACTGGAAAACCACTACCTGAAAATATACAGAAGCTAGTTGACTTTATGGAAGATACTGGTGGAAGTTTAGAAGATTACGTACGCCTTAATAGAGACACATCAAAACTTGATGACCAACAAGCGCTACGTGAATATTACGAAAGAACTAAACCGCATCTAAGTTCTGATGAAATAAACTTTCTTATTGAAGATCGTTTTTCGTTTGATGAGGACATGGATGACGATAGAGATATTAAAAGAAAAAAATTAGCCTTTAAAGAGCAAGTTGCCGAGGCTAAGACCTACTTAGACGGGCAAAAGTCTAAATATTATGAAGAGATTAAAGCTGGAAGTAAGCTCACGCCTGAGCAACAGAAAGCTATGGATTTTTTCAACAGATACAATAAAGAAACAGAGCAAGTTCAACGCGTAAGCAAAAAGCAGAAAGATGTTTTTGATAAGAACACTGCAAAGCTCTTCAACGACAAGTTCAAAGGTTTTGAATACAACGTCGGAGAAAAAGTTTACAGGTTTAACATCAAAGACGCTAGCTCAGTTAAAGAAACACAAAGCGACATAAATAATTTCGTTAAAAAGTTTTTAGACGAAAATAATACTATGAAAGACGCTAAGGGTTATCACAAAGGACTGTACACTGCTATGAACGCTGATGCGATCGCTCAACATTTTTACGAACAAGGTAAAGCTGACGCTATTAAAGACAACGTCAAAAGATCTAAGAATATTGATATGGATCCAAGAGGTTCTCATAATGAAACAGAGGTTGGCGGTATTAAAGTTCGTGCGTTAGGTGATGATTCTGCTTCTTTTAAATTTAAAATTAAAAAATAAAAATTAAGAAAAAATGGCAATTTCAAATCCCGGTAATAATTTGAACAGCGTACCAGCTTCACAGAAGCAAACGCTTGATTCAAACTACATCGATTTTACGAGTCAAGACACGAAAGGTTGGGCTCAACAATACCTTCCAGATCTTATGGAGGCTGAAGCAGAGGTTTTCGGTCCACGTACTATCTCAGGTTTCCTAGCACAAGTTGGTGCTGAAGAAGCAATGACAGCTGACCAAGTTATCTGGTCTGAGCAGTCTCGTTTACACATCTCTGTAAAGGGTACTTTGAATACAGGAACTTCTGTATTTACTGTAACTTCTGATATTGATGGTAACGCAGGCTCTGCTCCAGATTACGTAGTAGGCAATCACGGTGTTCGTTTAAACGATATCGTACTTGTTGCTGTAGCTGGTAAAGTAATTAGAGCTCATGTAACAAAAGTTAATGGCTCAGCTATCACGGCTCAACCATACAGCGTTGAGCACTTTGATGACGATTCAGCTATCGCTACAGGATCTAGCACTGCTGCTACACTACTTGTTGTAGGTTCTGAGTTTAAGAAGGGTGTAACTGGTCAAGGTTCTTACGCCAGCGCTTCAACTGGATCTCCTAGAACAGTAAAGCCAACTCACAAGTCATTTACTAACAAGCCAATTATTATGAAGGACGTTTACGAGATCTCTGGATCTGACGCTTCTCAAATTGGTTGGGTAGAAATTTCAGGTGAAGCTGGTCAGTCAGGTTACTTATGGTACCTAAAAGCTGAAGGTGAAACTCGTTCACGCTTTACTGATTATTTAGAGATGACTATGATGGAAGCTGAGAAAACAGCAGCTGGATCACATATCGTAGACGACGGAGGTACTGGCGATTCGGCTGCCGACTCGGCTTACGCTGCGTTAGGTACTATCTCAGGTACTGAAGGTTTATTCGCTGCTATTAAGGATCGTGGCAACATTACTACTGGTGTAACTGGTGTTAACGCTGCTACTGACCTTGCTGAGTTTGATGCTATCCTTGCTGAGTTTGATTCGCAAGGTGCTATCGAAGAAAACATGTTATTCCTTAACCGTGCTACATCTTTAGCATTTGATGATATGCTTGCTTCAATGAACTCTTACGGTGCTGGCGGTACTTCTTACGGAGTATTTGACAACTCTGAGGATATGGCTCTAAACCTAGGATTCTCTGGGTTCCGTCGCGGATCTTACGACTTCTACAAGTCTGACTTCCGTTACTTAAACGACAAAGCTACTCGTGGTTCTATCAACGAAAGAGCTACTAGCGATGCTGTTCGTGGAGTTATTATCCCTGCTGGTGTATCTACTGTGTATGACCAAGCTTTAGGTCGTAACCTTAAGCGTCCATTCTTACACGTGCGTTTCAGAGCTTCTGCTACTGACAACCGTCGTATGAAGACTTGGACTACTGGTTCAGTAGGTGCTGTTACTTCTGATCTTGACGCTATGCAGATTCACTATCTGTCTGAGCGTTGTTTAGTTGTACAAGGTGCAAACAACTTCATGTTGATGAAGTAAACTATATTTGTTGAAACTACCTCACCTTCGGGTGGGGTAGTTTTATATTAACTTTTATTATATTATATTATGGCTAAAAAGAAAAAAGAAGAGGTTGTAGAAGAACCTCAAGTAGAAACCGTAGTTGCTGAAGCTCCAGCTCCAAAGCCAGAGCCTAAAAAAGTTACGGTAAAACAAGAACCAAAAAAACCTAAGTGGGAGATTAAAGATAGAATTTACTGGCTTAACGGTATGAGACCTTTGAGCTACACTTTAAAATCTTCAGGGGTTTATTGGTTTGACGAAGAAAAAGGTTTTGAAAGAGAACTTAAATATTGTGAAAACCAAAGAACACCTTTTGTTGATGAGATGCAAGGTGATCAAAGATTAGCTCACATTATATTTAGAAACGGTTATCTTCATGTACCAAAAGAAAAAACAGTTCTTCAAAAGATGTTATCTCTATACCACCCACACAGAAGTACGGTTTATAGAGAATACAAGCCAGAGGTTTTAGCTTCTAACGAAGTAGAAATTATTGAAATGGAAATCGAAGCGTTAAACGCAGCTCAATCACTTGATATTGATATGGCAGAAGCTGTATTAAGAGTAGAAATTGGTTCTAGAGTGTCTGAGATGAGTTCTAAAGAACTTAAACGCGATTTGCTTGTATACGCTAAGAAAAACCCAAGATTGTTCTTAGAGCTCGTTACTGACGAAAATGTTATGCTAAGAAACTTTGGTATTAAAGCAACAGAATTAGGAATACTAAAACTATCAAACGATCAGCGTCACTTTATGTGGGCTAGCAACGATAGAAAGCTTATGACAATTCCTTTTGACGAACACCCTTATTCAGCGCTTGCCGCTTGGTTTAAGACTGATGAAGGTATGGATGTTTATTCCAATATTGAAAAACGATTAAATTAATAATCACTTAGTTGGGCGGCCACCCTTCGGGGTGGTCACTAACTATAAATAACGAATTATGGCAATAAGTGTAGATAGAGTATATCAAACAGTATTAGCACTAGCTAATAAAGAGCAGAGAGGTTATATTACTCCTCAGGAGTTTAACTTATTCGCCAACCACGCTCAAAACGAAATATTTGAGCAGTATTTCTACGACTTAAACCAGCAACGACGCTTGCCTGGTAATAGCACTATTACTTCAGACGCTGAAGATATATTAGAAGAAAAAATAGGTATACACAGACGCCAAGGCGAAGATGAGTACTCTATTGGTCAATCAACTCAAGACGAGTACGAAGGTTTTATAACATTAAATAATGTTTACAAGCTAGAAACTTTAAGAGTTAGATATCCTAACCACTATGGAGTTGGTACAGTTACTGCAGAAAGATTAGAACCAAAAGATTTTTACGAAAGAAGACAAACTAGCTTACTGAGTCCATCTAGGCAAAGACCCATGTATGTCGTAGAGCAATCAAGCATTACTGGCACGCAGCATACATTTAATATAAAAATATGTCCGTTTACTGAAAATTCTGTAGCCGTGCCTCAGCTTATACAAAGACCTCCTGCGCCTAACTGGACATACGTTGTGGTAAACGATAGACCATTATGGAACGCTTCAGCTACAGATCGACAAGATTTTATACTTCACGACTCTGAAGAAAAAAATTTAGTTATAAAGATATTGCAGTTAGCGGGTGTAGCAATAAAAGATTATAATCTAGCGCAAGCTGCTGGATCAAAAGAGGGTCAAAGCATTCAACAAGAAAAAGCATAATTAAATGGGTTTATTAGACGGACTTTCACAAGAAGAATATTACCAAGGTAGTGATCTCGGTAACTATCAATTTGTTTCGCTAAATGATATTATAACTCAGTTTCAAGTTATGTATGTAGGCGAAGATAAAATTATACCAAAAGCTAAAAAAGCAGATATAGCTTTTCACGCTCAAAGAGCTTTAGCTGAACTTTCGTTTGACACGTTTAAATCATTTAAGTCGCAGCAGATCGAAGTGCCTCCTAGCTTAGTTATGGCTTTACCTCACGACTATGTTAACTACACAAAGGTGTCTCGAGTTGATAGAGTTGGTATTAAACACCCGTTGTACCCTACTAGACATACTTCAAATCCTTTTCAAGTTCATCAAAATAGCGATGGAGTTTATCAATTTGCTACAGATGTATCTCTATTACAAAACGGTACTTTTGATTCTGGGTTAGATTTCTTTCAACATACTAGTGATTTTACTCATTCTGACGTGACGTCACAAGTTCTTGTTGAAGATGGTGTGTTAAAGTTTAAACACAAAAGTCACGAATTGCTTCATGGTCAAGCTGGTAACGGTGGTATAGTAATGGCTGTATGGCAAGAAATTAATGTTAGTGGAATTAACACTATAACTATTTCTGCAAAAGGTCATAGTGAGACTGTTACAGATCCAGTTTCAACATCCCCTATATTACGCGTTGGTGTAAGCGCCAGCCCTGGAGATTATAATCCAATTCCTTTTGATCTTGGTGGTTTTGCGAATATTCCATTTACACCTGCTTCTACAAACGTAAGTATTGAATCTTTTATTGAAAATAGTTATTTAGAGTGGAACCAACCAGATGGTCAAGTAACAAAAACGTTAGACGTAAACGTCACAGAGTATGAAACTGTGTATTTATTAGTAACTTCATTTGCAGACTTTACATTCACTAACTCATTAGCTTCATCAAATTCAACAGTAGATGATTTAACTGTTACAACCAATGTAAACACACACGATCTTGAGGCTAATCCAGGTAACGATATTAATAGTTCTACTTGGAATAATTTTAAAACAGCTGACAGCATTACTGTAGATATAGACGACTACAGATATCCAGACGTATATTTAGATGGACCTGAAAGATATGGTTTAAATCCAGAGCACGCGCAGGTAAATGGCGACTTCTATATTGACCAGCGTTTAGGTAGAATACACTTTTCTTCTAACATTAACGGAAAGACTGTAATCTTAGATTATATAAGCGATAGTTTAGGAACTGATGAAGAAATGAAAGTTCCGAAGTTAGCAGAAGAAGCAATGTACAAACATATTTTATACGATGTTGTTTCAACAAGATCTGATGTTGGTGCTGGAAGATTAGCCTTCCACAAAAGAGAAAAGTTTGCGGCTGTTAGAAAAGCTAAACTAAGACTATCAAATATAAAGCTAGAAGAGTTAACTCAAATACTTAGAGGTCAGTCTAAGCATATAAAACACTAATTCATGCCAGAAATTAAAAATACTTTTCTTCAAGGTAAAATGAATAAAGACCTTGATGAAAGATTAATTCCTAATGGACAATATACAGATGCTCAGAATATTGAAGTAAATATTTCTGAAGGGTCTAGTGTTGGTACTGTTCAAAATATATTTGGTAACGAGCATATTGAAGATATAATACCAGAAGGATTTTCGTGTGTTGGAAGCGTGGTAGATGAAAATGAAAACAAGCTGTATTGGTTTGATAAGGGACCTAGTACAGACGCGATAGCTGTATATAACGAGGAGTCTAATACTTCTAGCTTTGTAGCTGTTGATAACTCACAGCAAACTTCAACGTATCCTTCATTTTTAAATTTTACCGGTAAACAAATAACCGGTATAAATATTATAGACAATTTTTTATTTTGGACTGATGGTGTAAACGAGCCTAAAAGAATAAACTTAGATACTATAGTTCCAGTACTAATTGAAGAGCACTCATTTTTTTACACTACTGACTCTGAGCTCGTTTTCATGTCTGAAGAGCATGTTGCTGTTATCAAGAAAAAGCCTAACAACGCGCCGCACTTTGAAATAAATAGTTCGGTAGATACTACTGATGCGCCGATATTTAATAAAACATTTGCGAGGTTTGCTTTTAGATATAAATACGAAGGAGGAGAATACTCTGCTTTTGGACCGTTTACTAACGTTGTGTTTAACCCTCAGTACGGTAGTAATATAAACGAGTTTAACGCTTACGCTATAGACGAGCCATATAATAAAGCTATGGTTAACTCTATTAAGTCTATAGATTTATACAACTTTGTGCCTAGCGATATGCCAAAAGATGTAGTTCAAGTAGATATTTTGTACAAGCAAGAGAACTCACCTATAGTTTATTCAGTATCTAGTTTTACTCCAGATGACGATGAGTGGATAAACGCTGGTTATGTTCCTAACTCATCGTATAACAGCCCTCATCGCGGCAAAGCCAATATATCAACAGAAAATATTAGAGCAGCTTTACCTTCGAATCAAATGTTAAGACCGTGGGACAATGTTCCTAGGTCAGCTGTTAGTCAGGAAATCGTAGGCAATAGACTGGTTTATGGTAACTACAAGCAGAACTACAACTTAGATGGATCTGTTAGAGTATCAGGAGACTACGTGCTTAGACCCAATCAAGATTTTTCAGTTGGAGGTTTAAGATCTTTAAAATCTCTTCGAGACTATAGATTAGGCGTAGTATTTGGTGATAAATACGGCCGCGAAACACCTGTATTTACTTCAGATAGTGGAGCGTTTACTATAGGCTGGCAAAGCGATGAGTATGGCCAAAACGCTAGTCGCTCAACCATGATAAAAGCGAAGTTAGATACTGAGATACCTGACTGGGCGCATTATTATAAATTCTACGTAAAGCAAACCTCTAGTGAGTACTACAACTTGATAATGGATAAAGCATATATCCTAGAGTCTCACTCTGCTTTTGAAAACAAAGGAGATCACGCTTGGATAGCATTTGCTTCAGCTGATAGAAATAAAATAGTTGAAGATGATTTTATTATTATTAAAAAGGTAATTAGTCAAATACCTCAGCAAATTGAATATAATAATAAGTACAAGATACTAGACATTTCAAACGAAGCCCCAGACGCTATTAAGTTTAATTTAGCTAGTCTTGGTGTGGTTCAAAATAGCGCACTAGCCCTTGCTGGTAACGATGCCTCTTTATTCCAAAACAATGACGAATATCGTATAGATAACGCTAATACTGATATACTTAAAATAAGGAAAAATGTTTGGACAGATACTAACGACGGTATTCCACTAGGTACGTTAACAACTAGTGGCGAATTAACTGATGTAAAAGACATATATGTTTCTTGGAAAAAATTAAATCAGTTTTCTGAACGTTATGAAGCGACAGACGTTTCATTTGAAGATCCTTATTACGTTATTAAATTAAACAAGAGGGTATCTGCCACGGATGCTGATATTGCAGACGTTTCAAACGACGATGCGTTACTAGACGCAAACACAACGCTTACTATAGAGAATAGAGTTGCTAAACCTACTGAGGACTTTAGTGGTAAGTTTTTTGTTAAAGTAAAAAGAGACGCATCTATTTTGTTAGCAGATTCTATTGCTGGTGATCAAGTTTTTGTAACAGATGCTCAATCTTCAGTGTGGCTTTACGGCGCTTATAATACTAACGACAACGATTATAATGAATTAACAGGTATTATAAACTCAACTTCAATACCTACTGCACCAACAAATTTCCCAGATAACAACGTTGAGGGTGTTACTGGTTTAGCAAATACAGAGCAAGAGTGGGACGATATAATAAGCGACTCTAATATAGGACGAACGTTCTTCATTGACAACATGTATTTTGTTGCTTCTAATCCTAGCTCTAGTAATTTTGCAAGAGAATCAGGCGAAGGCTGGAGAGGTGTTCATACATCATACCGTGAGTTTAACTGGGAGTTTCGCCCAGTGCTAAGTCAGTTCCTTAGTACTTCTGGTAATATAAGTTTTACTACGCAACCTAGTATTAGTGAAGGATTAGGAGGCGATTCAGTTTCAGTTGGAAACGGTACTATACAAGGTTTATACACCTGGACATTTGGAGACACGGTTGCGGTTGAGCAAGATGTAGCGGGAAATACTGGGTTACCTGAAGAGAATTACTACGGAACACAGGGAGGGTATGGACTAGCACCTAGACCTCAATTTCCAACTATTTATGAAGAGCAATTTGCGGGTCAAAACAGAATTATAAACGGCATTGAAGGTGTTGTAACCACAACATCCCCTTATACTTTTGGGGCAAGACAATGGATGACTAATAGCATATACAGTACTAACGATCCTGGAGATCAAACATATGGTGGTATTGGTGATACTGGTAATCATTTTATACATTTTTCTTTTTTAGGTCCTGGTGAAGATCTTCTTGATACATTTCCAGATGAAGATGGTTTGCCTGGAGTAACATTAACTGGTTTTAACGGTATAGGAAATAAACTACAAGGAATTTGGGGTGGAGGAGTATTTACTAATACGCCAAGTAACACATCGCTAGGCGATGGTCAGTTAGCTCCGGTTGTGCCTTTTGATAACGACAATGGCGTTTTTGTTGAGTTTGAAGGAAACTATAGTGAAACACAGCTTGAAGGAGAAGGAGGTTTAGAACAGCCGCCTGGGCCAGGCACTATTGGATATGATTCAAACTACCAGTATAGACACGACAATCAATGGGATCCATCAGTAGGATCTGAAACGCCAGGGCAAATAATTAACTTTAGAGACAAATTAATTGATCCTACTAGCTCGTTTAGGTTTAGCGCAGATCCAAGTGGAACTCTTTACAATATAGAGTCTGTTTCTATTAAAAAAATATACAACCACACGTCTTGGAGAAAAAGATGGTTATGGAACGGTAATGAATACGTGAGCGCGCCACAAAATAGTGATGGGTCTTACGCTAGTGTAGAACAAGCCGCTGTGGCGTGGGCTAACAACTACGGTACGGGTACTGACGCAGAAACAACAGCAGCTAATAACTTAAAAAAGACTCTTGAAAACTTTGGTAAAAGAAACAACAGAAGAGTCTGTTATATCGTACAGGTAGACAAAAATCCAAGCAATTTCTACAACCCAGTCCAAGAGGGCATAGACATGCTTAACCCGACAGATATAGAATTTGTATCTAGCACACCACAGGCGATAACAAGCGAAATGCTTACATTTCCTGCTGTGTGGGAAACTGAACCACAAAATTCACCGGACTTAAATTTATATTACGAAGCTAGCGATAATATTCCTACAAAAATAAACTATGATAACGTAGGATTGTTAATACCTATTTTCTCAAGAGTTGAAGTTATCTCTACAGTTGATAACGTAGCGCCGCTTCAGTCTATAGACATAGTCGAAAATAACCGTGTCGCAGAAGTATACGATGGCACTACCGTGCTGCTAAACAACGGTTTACCTAAATTTGATCTTTCTGGAAATGAAATAAACTATAACGACGCTGTTATCAAGTTCACAAAACCTGATGGAGGTTACGTGCAAACTAGAATCGTTGTTGATGACGACTTGCAAGTTGAGCAAGGTATAGGAAACGTAACTTATATAAGATCAATTAAAATTGCAGAGCAGCTTAATCAAAATACAGAGTTTGGTTTAAGTTGGTTTAATTGCTTCTCTTTTGGTGACGGAGTAGAGTCTAATAGAATTAGAGATAAGTTTAACGAAATGCAAATTACCAGCGGCGCAAAAGTGTCGACTGTTTTAGAAGAATCATACGCGGAAGAAGTTAGAAAAAACGGTCTTATATATTCTGGCATATACAACTCTAATTCTGGAGTTAACAACTTAAATCAATTTATTGCGGCTGAAAAAATTACTAAAGATTTAAACCCAACGTACGGTAGTATACAGAAGCTGTTTACAAGAAACACAGATTTAATTGCATTATGTGAAGACAGAGTGTTAAAAATTCTTGCAAACAAAGACGCTTTGTTTAATGCAGACGGTAATCCTCAGCTTGTAACTAACGAAAACGTTTTAGGTCAAGCAATACCTTTTGTTGGTGATTTTGGTATATCTAAAAACCCAGAGTCTTTTGCGTTTGATTCTTATAGAGCGTATTTTTCAGACAAACAAAGAGGAGCTATACTTAGGCTTTCAATGGACGGTCTTACACCTGTGTCAGATGCTGGCATGAGAGATTGGTTTAGAGATCACTTAAACTCTAATGTAGATGTTGTTGGAAGCTTTGACGATTACAGCAAGCAGTACAACGTAACTATAACTCCAAAAATTCAACCTAATCTCGTCGAAAACTCTACCCTGCAAGATGGCGACATTACAGAAACGCTTTTAACTACTGTTGATATAATTAGCAATGGATCATTTAACTCTGGAGTTGATTTTGTTGGTTCGGCTCAAAACCTAGCGCAATTAGCGGAGCTTAGCTCGTTTAATGATTTCAATATATATGCTGAAACTACTAGTACGCTAAGATATTTTTCTGAAACACTTGCTGGTAGTATAGTAGGTTATCAAGAAGCTGTTGAAGAAGTAGCTGCGTCTGAAATAGTATACGGCGTGCCTTTAGGTGGGAGTTTTAGCATAATACACGCTGCTGATTTTAGCTCTCCAACTGCTTTTATACCTAGCTTTGGATCTGGTGATCCAAGCGCTGTTATTAGACGAACCAAGAGAAATGTAGACACAGGCGGTGAGCAAGTTATAATAGTAAACCCAACGCCTGAAGGTGAGTCTATAGCTACTACAAATCTACACCCTAACACACTGTTGTTCTCTGGACTACAAGCAAACGGAAGATATTCTGTGAGAATGATGAGTTCGTGGGGTATTCCGTTTTTTAGTAATTCAGATCTTGAAAACGATGGTAATGTTTTTTCACCTGTAAAAGAGCAATATCCAAGCGCTTTAAACAACACTATTTTTAATGGTGAAGAAATAAAAATAACGTTTAAAGCTGGTCAACCAAACGGCCAATCTTATTCTAATAGCACAGGGGATTATACAGCGTTTAAAATAGAGCTGTTTGATGGTAACCAATTAATATCTAACGAAAATCTACACGTGCCTTCTGGCGAGATTGGATCAGATGATTTTAACTCTGTTCACGATCCAATTGGATCTGGTGGTAGTTACAGATTACTTGGATATAGAGACGAAAATATCATTACTTTTGGTCATACGGATGGGGCAATAGATGATCAACGCTCATATAGTATATACTACAAGTTTACAAACGGTACTACTAACTCTGAAATCGTTGTAAATAAATTGGTGGTTAAACTAACGCTTAAGGTGTCTTCAAACGATCAAGATGAAATATATTTATCCGACTTTGAAGCTAGTAAAGTTTTTCAGTTAATGTCGCCACAAGTTGATTTTGTACCAGCTCAAGATGAAGTTCCAGCAGAACCAGCAGAAGATATACCAGCGTTTTTTGAAGTAACGCACCACAATCCACTTGGTTGGTATGCTGAGAATGCAGTGAATGGTAGTATAGAATTACTAGGACCAAGCAATCCAGCTGTAGAAGTGACAGCGTCAAATGGTGAAACTTACTTTACTCCAAGTTCTATTAATGAAGATATCGATTATTCTGATTATTTTTCTTCTCTTAGTAACGTAATAAGTGACGACGGTATTAGCGTTGCGTACCTGCAGGGTGAAATACCTATAACAGGAGAGCAAGCTTACGCCCAAGGCGACGGAACTGGTTTTACATACACAATGAGTGAAGATCCACTAGCTGAAGATTTAATAGCAGGTAACGTATATCTTATAGATCTTGAACCACCGCTTGATATTGATTTTTCGACATTACTTAGCATACCTCAATTTCTACTTCCTTTTATAACAGGCGACGCTCAAGTAGCATCACAAGACGATGTTCTTTTTGGTGAGGCTATATCAACTGATATTGATGGCTCAGAAGTGCTACGCCCTCAGTTCACAACCATCACAAGAACAGACTATGGCCAAGAGCAAGTGGTATTACGAACTATATTCAAGCCACTTAATTCTATAAACGCTTTAAATATTGACTTTACCGGGACAAGCGTTAGTGTTTCAGGAATTAGAATAATAGATATAACTAGCCAGGCTTCTGGTGGTACTGCTACAGATTGGGATATACCTTCTGAATACTTAACGCTTGCTACCTCGCTTGACATTCCTGAGCTATACTACAAAGACGGCAAAATAAATTGGAACACATCTAGTGATATAGAGGCTGGGCAAGCTATTGATAACCCGCAAAGTTCTCTTAGCGGCTGGAAACTAAAGTTTACTGTAGGAACAAATGTTGATACAAATGAAATAAGCGGCACGATAGGCTTTTCTGTGACCAACGGTGACGGAAACGGATTTTTAGGCGGAAACTTTTATGAATCCGGCGTGTATGAAATAACAGGTAATTTTAGTAATATCGAAGAACCTCCTTTTGAAATTTTAAAAGACGGTGAAATTTATACTAGCGCTTTTGTTTCATCTATTACTGGATCTAACCCTTCTACAAATTTAATAAGATTCTTTAGTAGCGTAGGTGGGTTTGTTGGTTCTATTGACGATGTGTCGCTAATAGATTTGACTGAATATCAAACTACTATTAGCAGCGCTGAAGATTGGATTATAGGCCCTACTTTTGATCAAACTCTATTTGATTATATAACATGGGACAATGGTCAGTTTATATTCACTCAAGCTGGTCACTTTATATACCAAGATATAGGTGATATACCGTTTGCGAATGAAGGTATTGATTTAGAAAACGTGTATCAACTAAGTTTTTATTTGACTTCTACTGCTCAAGTAGAGCCTAATTTTAAATTTATATATTTCAACTCTCAAGGGTACGGCTTTGAATTTAACGTATCAGGCGATGGTTATCATGAAATTGAAATAGGTAACACTGATCAATATTCAATAGTATATAATGAACAACCGGATATTCAAAACTCTTTAGTTATACTTTCTGACGGAGAAATACCAAACAAAGAGTACTTTGCAATAGACAATATTGAGTTTAGAAAAGTGTTGTTTAACGAAGAAAGCTACACAGTTAGTTATAGCGAAGACGCAAAAGGTTGGGTTAGTTTTAAATCTTTTATACCAGAAAACGCAAATAGCTTATCAAATAAATACTTTACCTTTGATCAAGGTAGACTATATCAGCATAACATGCTAGAAGATGCTTGCGGCGTATTTTACGATGTACCTTACTCTGCTAGTGTTACTACTGTTATTAATCAATCTCCTTCTGCAATAAAACACTTTAACGCTATTAATTATGAAGGGTCTCAAGCTATGGTTAGGCAGGCTGTTTCAACGGCTGTTCTTGACGACGACGGTAATGTATCTCTAATATCAAATGCGTCTACTTACAATGTAAACGATATAAACGGTTGGTCGCTAAGCTCTTTGTATACAAACGAAGAACAAGGCTATGTGTATGATTTTATAGAAAAAGAAGGTAAATGGTTTAACTACGTTTCAGGTTTAAACACTACTATAGACACTTCTAGTTTTACTTTCCAAGGTTTAGGTTTAATTGATCAAATAACTACATAATAAATGAGTTATCATAATATAAATACAACTAGCTCAACACAACCGCAGCAGCAGCCGCAGCAAACTACACAGCAGCTGCAGGGTATATTAACATATATTAACAGTGAACCTTTATTTAGAACTATACAACAAGCCTTGGATCATGGTCAAAGCGTAGGCTTGTTAGGTTATCACACGCATACCTTTGAAGGCACTATTGGTTATATGGCTGGATTTAATCATTTGCAAGCTACTACAAGAAGCGTTGAGCAGGCTACGGTAAAAAAAATAAAATCACTAACAGTTTCTTTAGCTAGTATACCTGCTAGCGGAGAAACTAGAACCGTATCTATTGAAGGTGAAAACAACGCTTCGTTTATATTGCAAATTGTAAACGGTTCAAATCAGTTTTATAATTTTATAACTCGATCTTTTGTAAGTGTCTCTTCTCCTCAAACAATATTACGCCGTTCTATATTAGGAAATAGGTTTAACACTAATATTTCGTTTCCTAGCGGAGGCAGTTCTTATAATCTAATATTAATATCAGATCCAAACGACCCCGACTCTGTCTTAGATTTATCTAAAGGCAGCGGAGCGATTAATAAAAAGATTAATCAAGTAAATAATTCTACTATTAGCTTTTCTTTAGTCACAGCAAATTCGTCTACTTACACAACTTTACCTACACCTGCTAACACAACGGGTTCGCCTATCAAGCTTTATGATATAGATATTGATAGAGATTTTACTGTAACCAACGTTAGTACAGATGCAAACGGTTTTGGATTAGTACTTAATCGTCACCCTGTAGAAAGCGATTTCGTGTTTAGGCAGACTCAAACAGTTAACGGCGCTACTTCTAGCTCTTTCGATGTCGTGCTAGATAGCGTTACAGATATATCTGTTGGTATGGTTTTAACGGGTGTTAGCTCTGGTAGTTTGACTGGAACACCGGTAGTTAAAGCCGTAGATACTAAAACTCTTACGGTAAGTTTATCATCTGCTCAATCGTTTGCTGATGGCATTACTTTAACTTTTGACGCAATAGGTTTCAAGTCTATAGCCAAAGCTATTGGAGTTTCTATGTCTCTTCAAAGCGCTACAGCTAAAGCGCCTGTTTTAACAAAACTAGTGCGAACAGCTATATCTAATAGTACTACTATAAATGTTGAAGGAACATACGGTATTGCTAAGGGAGCTACTTTTTCTGGAGCTGATGTAGATAACAGCAGTGCAAACACTGTTCAATCAGTTAGCGCAAGCTCTACAGCTGGTAGCTTTGTATGCCAAGTTAATCAAACGCTAGAAGAAAACCAAAAGATATTATTTAAAGGATGCTCACAAACAATAGATGTAGCAACTACACTGAATGTTAAAAGATATCCATCTTCTAACAGAACTATAAGTATTTTATTAGATAACTTTATAACACCTGGCGTAGGATCATGATTTTAACAATGAACGAAATAATAGATAATGCTTCACTGCAGTTTGGTGATTCATTGTACTATGTAAACACAACTACAAGCAACTCTATAGCATCTGCTACTGAACCAGTATTTCTAGGTCAACTAACTAGCTTTGACACATATTCTTTAAATATAGATGGCGTTGATCCGCCAGATGAATTAATTCAAGACTCTTATTTAATGTTTTCAAAAGATAAGAGAGTTAACACATCTAGAATAAAAGGTTACTACGCGTCGGTGACTTTAACTAACAATAGTACTAGTCCAGCTGAATTATTTGCTGTAAGCGCCGAAGTTACTGAAAGTAGTAAATAATCACTATAGAGTGTAACTATATATGAGTATAATATACTTAAATTAAATATGAATCATATAGTTACGTTTAGAACATTTAAAGAAGGTGACTATGACATGTGTTGCGATTGGTGGAAATGGTGGTGGGACGGTGAAATACCTGTAAAAAGAGCACTGCTTCCTGATGATAAATCGTGTTATGTTATAGAAAGCGACGGCACGCCTGTAGCCGCGGGTTTTTTATTTACATTTGAAAACCCTCTTGTTGGATATGGCCCTACTTGGGTTGTGTCTAATCCAAACTACAAAGAAAAAAACAGGCGCCAAATGTTAGAGTTATTAATATCTAGCATTGAAAAAGATGCAAAAGAAACTTTTGGTATGGTGCAGTTGTTTACTGTATGTGGCAATAGGTTTTTGCAAGACATACACAAGAAACTAGATTGGTTCATGATGCCTGCTAAATACGAGGCATTTAAATACTTATAAAATGGGTAAAAAAGCGCAAAGAAGAAATGAACAGCAAATAACGCAGGCTACTGAACAGCAGTTAGCGGAAGCTAGAGCTATGCTTACAGAGCAACGCGCTGCGCTAGATGAGCAAAAACAAAGATATAGAGAGTTTGAAATTACAAATCCTTTTGCTGGTATAGAAAATCCATTTGAAGATATTACCGTTAGTCAAGAAGCGGCGAGGTTTCAAATGGAGCAAGGTTCTCAGCAGAGAGCTAATATAATGCAAGGATTAAGAGGTGCGGCAGGATCGTCTGGTATAGCTGGTTTAGCACAAGCGCTGGCAGGCCAAGGTATTATGCAGGCAAGACAAGTATCTACAGATATAGCTAGACAAGAAGCGCAAAATCAAAAACTAATTGCTCAAGGAGCTATGCAAACAGATATGTTAGAGCGTCAAGGCGCTGCAGCAGTACAACAAGCGGAGATGAGCAGAGAAGCTACAATGTATGCCGCAGAGCTTGGCGAAATGGCTGGTGTAAGAACAGCAATGTCAGGAGCTCAAGCAAATCAAATGGCTGGTCTTAGTGCTATATCACAGATGAATGCAGCGCGTATGGGTATGATTGGAGATATTATAGGTGGTATCGCTGGTGCGGCCGGTACAGCAATGACTGGAGGTGCTGGCAGCGTTTTTGGTCAACTTGTTGGATTACCAACCCCCGGAAAATAAATAAATAAAGTAAAATGGCAGTAAATTTAACAGGTAAAGCAGATGCTACTATAGCAACAGCGGCAGCTAGAGCAGGTGCCGCGCTAGCAGGTCCAGATTATAGTAAATCGTTTCAAGGTATTGCTACTGGATACAGCCAAGCTATGGGCAAAATGGGTGCCGGCTTACAGAGCTTAGCATTTGTAGGTACAGTAGCTACTAGTAATTTAGTTAAAAATATTCAAACAGCAAAAGAGAAGTATGGATCTCAAGACTTCAGCGCGGTAAAAGGACATTTTAAAGGTCTTATAAAAGAAGGTTTTGATGTTATATTTTCTAAAAAAGAAGATAGAGACTTAGAAAAAGAAGAGTTCAAGTCTAAGTTTCAAAACAGTTTTGGTAGCTTAAAAGGTATGATTAACGGCACGTTTTTTGCTGAGAAACTTGTAGAGGAAGGTGAGTACAATAGGGCTTACCTAGAAGAAAACCCAGCTGAAGCCGCAAAGTTTGATATACTTAGATCAACTAAAGAAAACCCCGTTAAAGCCGAAGGACTTCCATATGACGGGTGTTATTCTGAGCTAGAAATGGTGGACGGTAATTGGAAGAGAATGTACTATGGGCCTAATGGCGAAAAAATAACAAGCTTTGATGAAGACGGTACTCCAAAATTTAAAGGCACGGAACAAGTGGGTAGCGATCAAGAAGAAAGAGTTGTAAAGAATCCTAGAGAAAAACTAAAAGGTAAAATAGTACCAGGTTCTGAAACACCACCGGGTGAAAATGAAGGCGCGATGTATACGGGTGGTATAGGAAGCGAAGAGGAATATATGAAAGTAGACAACCTGCTAGGTAAATATACAACAAAAACCTATGGTGATATAGAATCTAGCGACAAAGGATCTATTGATAAAGCTCTAAAGATCATGGGTTACGAAACTAACGCTGAAGGTTTTGCTAAGTTTCAAGAAGACGATATGTTTTCTAGTAGCTTTAATAGACCTAATCTTGTAGGCGAAGCGGAGGTAGTTGCAGAAGCAGAGCATTTTGGTTTAGACGAGACAGGCGTAGGAGGTCTTATAGTTAGAAAAAATCCAGATGTACAAGTTGCAATTCAAGAAGCGCAGTTAGCAGCTATGCAAGATGGCGCCGATGGTCTTGAGTTTAAACCTAACGAGTATAAAAACGTACTTAAAGAAGTTATCAATACTAGAGACAAGTTTGTCGATATGACATATACTCCAATAGGTAATCAAGAATATAGCTACGCTCAGCTTTTAGCTCAACCTAATGAGATGACTAAAGAAATGTTTAATCAAGTCGTATCGGTAGCAGATGGGTTATCTGGCATTGATCGAGGAGCTGACAACGTATTAAACATGCAGGATTTTGACGGACCAGAAGATGCAGCCAATTTAGCGATACTGCGTAAAGGTATGCTTAACTATAATAACCCTCAGGCCCGTGAAATTTTCTACGACTTTTTAACTCAAGAAGGCGCTAGCCAGCACAAGCTTCGTTTTGACAAGTACAAGAGAGATAATACGGTGGTAACAACAGGTGGTGATGACGATGAAGATGGTTTTATTAGAACAAAAAAATCTGTACAGCCTACAGCTGGTTTCGTAGATAGCAATAAATACTTCCCAGCTTCATCTATGAATAACCTTGCTCTAGATATTAACAAGCATGCTGACATAGAAATGGAAGACGGAACTTTCGCTTCTTGGAATGATGCGGGTTATTATCAGTATTCTGATGGAGAACCTATTAGAAATAAAGTGTCTTTACTATCGTCTTACTTTGGTGAAGAGCTTACAAACGACTTTAAGTTAACTGATGTGTATAGAAGTATAGAAGATTGGGATGCTGGAGGAGCTACTAGCACTAGTAAAGGTATAAACAAGCAGTTTGAGAGTATGATTACAGGTAATTTTAAAGCTGGCTTCAAAGAGTCAGCAACTGAAAAGAATTTAATAACTACACTTAAAGCTATGCAAGATACTTATCCTCAAGTGACAAAGCTTATAACTGATTTGGAATCATTGTGGTTTGGCAGTGACGCCGATTTATTCAGCGGGTACAAGCTTAAAATAGACGCAGATGGCGACGGTAAAAAAGAAACATATGATTTTGGCTCAGAGCCACAGAAAGACGCAGCGGCACAGCAATTTATTGCTGCGCTTAATAGAAGAATAGCAGGAGGAACTGTAAACAACGAATTTGCACAATAAATGTTAGAACAATACACTTTTGAAGGCGTAACGTACAATG
>Ga0098059_1000679_pt1 | contig 18932 bp, 7 predicted proteins | sample 20_taG_FD_92580 | JGI IMG/M metagenome (GOLD analysis project Ga0098059, IMG submission 92580) | Marine viral communities from the Subarctic Pacific Ocean - 20_ETSP_OMZ_AT15318 metaG | ecosystem: Environmental > Aquatic > Marine > Oceanic | place: Subarctic Pacific Ocean | collected 2015-01-19
ATCATCTTTGTCAATCAGGTTCTTTACAATACCTAAGCCTCCGCTGTCTGGCAATAAGTCACCTACTATTCCAAGCACTTGTGGTGCTTTACTTGCTAACCAAGATCCAAGCTTGGTGTCTTTAATTTTTTTCTTACCCATTTTTTATTTTGTTAGTGGTCTGTATCTATTTAAAAGTATATCTTTAGAGGTTTGCTTTCCAAGTCCTCCCCACTTCATCATAGTCTCTCTTAGGTCAGCAAAACTTACACCTAACGCTTGTGCGGCTTCAGCATCTTCATACATCTCTTGGTATATACTTTGTAAAGCCGTATTAGCTTCATTTATATCATCATACTTTAGCTTACGTGCATCAGCAATTCTAGTTCTATATCTAGCCATTTTATAACCAAAAGCTTTGTTTACGTCTATCGTATATGGCTTAAGCCCTGAAATCTGTCCTAAGATCTCAATTTCTGTGTTTTCTGAATCATATATTTTTCTTGCAGATGTTAAAGTTCCAACTTCAAGAACTTCGTATATAGCTGCAGTTATGTCTTTAATTTGATCTTCTATCGGAGCTTCTTTATTATACAGAGGCTTCCCGTAATCATCTTGGTTGTAAATAATATTCATAAGCCTTCTTGTACCTATATCTGGATCAATAAACGGAGCAACAGCTTGTACTATCCCGTCTGCAAATGACTCTATGCTTAGACCATCTTTAGTCATAGCGTTAGCTATTTGACTTAAACTTCCGAAAGGATCTGATGCAGATAAATCCACATAAGTAAATGAACCGTCTTTAGCTTCAATTATTATTAGATCTGAATTTACAGACCAAGGAGCTACATAATTCTTTAAAGCTTTTTGTTTTTTCTTTTCGTCCTCATCATCAAGGAAAGTCCCTAACAATCCCATAGCACCTACTCCAGCAATCTTACCGAAAGTTGCTACTATAATATTTTTTGCATTAAGATAACTAAAAGCTCCTGCAAATCTTTTTCTACCAATAGCTTTTAACTTTGGATTGTCTGATTTCATCTCCTTTCCTGCTATAGCAAGAGTATTAAACGACACCCTGTAAGATTCCGCAACGAATGAAACAAAGTTACCTAACCACAGCTTACTTGGCAGCCTTACACCTTCTGGAACCCTGTCGTATGAAGGATATGTTTGTTTAACTACTTTATTAGCAATGTATTCATCTAAAGATGATTTTTCTTCCGACGTTAAATTTTCGTAAGGTTTATTAAACAAAGCATCTGAATACCTAGCTATTTCGTTTTCAAAAGCAACAATTTTAAAGAAGTCATCTTCCGCTTGGTATAAATCATCAGCTGCTTGTTTAATGCTAAAAAGTGTCTTTTTAGTTGATCTTTGTTTTGACGACCTTAATAACATTGCAGCTTCAAGGTTGTCACTACCAAACATTTCGTTAATCTCACGAATGGCTACAGCTTGGTTTGTTAAGCCAAGCTCAATGTATTTTTTTAACCTATTTCTTAGCGCAACATCCCCACCTTTCTTAAGGTCATTTTTAATAGACTTATAAGCTACACCCATCTTAGTTAAATCTGTGTGACCATTAGCCCACATAAACCCTAAGTTACCCAAAACGTTTTTAGAGTGAGTTGCTACAGATCCAATAGTCTTAGCCCACTTAATAGAGCTAGTGTACATTAAATACTTTTGTAAAAAGCCGTCAACTAATGCAGGAGTAGACTCAAAGGCTTCTAAGATTTCTGGAGTCGTATACAAACCATTAAGAGGTCGCATGGTTTCACTACCCTCACTAGCTAGCTGAGCAGTAAACTGCCCTGTAGGGTTTTCAAATAAAAACTTATTTAAACCTACTTCCCTTAGTTGGTTCATTGTCCTAGTCCCCTCAACAGCTTTAGCAAGCTTAATGATAGACATAGCGTAGTTTTTCATAGGGTCTGAATACTCACCCATTAAAGCTCTAATTTCTACAGGTATATCAGTAAGTTTTTTACTTATATCTGACCCCTTACCTAATAAAGCTTTGCCTTTTACAAAAGCTTTAGCTGTTGATTTATCTAAATACTTTTTAATAAGACCATCCACCCTATCTTCTAGGTACTCCTCAAAAGAATTAAATCTTTCCTGAACAGCGGGGTCATTGTATTCTGTTTCTGCCGCTTTTTTAATATCTGTTCTTATTCTATTTTTTGCAGCAGTAATAACTTCAGCACTAACTTGATTAGCCCAATCTTTATTGTCATAGATCTCATAAGACCTCATTAAATATGAACCAAGCTTACCCATAACTGTTTCAGCAGTTTTTCTTCCAGCATCTGTAGAAGTGTCAAACACACCTATATTGATAGCCTCTAAACTTAATGCGTCTACCTGATTTCTAATTTTTTTTGCGTGAACAGCAAAGTCTTCTGGCAACCTATTAAACGCTTCTTCGTTGCCTCGTAAAGCACTATCATAATCATCCAGCAAAGCCTCTTGGTTCCCCTTATAGCCTTTAAGCATAGAGTAAAACTCCTTCATGCTAAACTGCACATCTTTAAGGTGAGACGCATAAGCACCACCTTCTAACTCAATAAGCCTAGAGGCCGTAGCTGGTAGCATTTTTTGTGGAGTAAAATATCTTTTTCTAAGTTTGTTTGCATTGTTTAAAACCTTGCGAAAAGGATTGGTTCCAGTGTATTTTTCAAAGACACCCTCATCTATTTCCTCTGTTAACTCTTTAGGTAACACAGCCTGTTCTTCGACAGCCTCTTCTTGAGTCTGTTCTTCTGACGTTACCTCATCAAGCATTTTTTGACGGAATGTTTTTGGTAGTGGAGTTTCTACTACATCTCCATTCTCGTCAGCTTTTGGTTGTGGAGGTTGAACATCATATCTTTTACCATCTTTGATATAGTAAACATCTTGCATTCTAGATACGTCTTTACCATTACCAGTAAGCTCTACCCATAAAGCTCTATAGTCAGAGTAATCTTTTACCTTTACTGACTTGTCTTTTCTTGATTCTGTCCTTGGTGTTTCTCTAACTATCTCTTCCGTGTAGAATAACTCAGCATCTTTTAAGTAGCTGTAATCTTTTTTCTCTAGCTCAACAGCAGCTTTTTCTTGTGGTAGTTGAGAATACTTCTCTGGAAGAAGCCCTTGCTTTTGCGGCGCATATTCTCTGTCCTGTGGCTTAAGATATCCCTTTTTACCCTTCTTGATAATCTCCCCCTTCTCGTTTCTCATCTGTGGCCCGAAGTTTACCCATGAGTTCTGACCTCTAGTCTCTGTAGTCACAGCTCTTCTAGCAAGAGGGCTAAACATACGAGAGTGTACGTTCCATGCATTCTCCTCACCCACAGGCCCAAACGAATTGCCTAACTCTGAGTGTCCGTAGAAGTCATGTACAGCTCTAAATAAATCGTTGACTAATAGTGGTTTACCATTAGCATCCTTAAACTCTGTACCTCTCAGCATAGGGTTTTCTGCTCTATCTTTCTCTGAAATACCTCCTTCGCCATACCCAGCTTCTGTTGAGAAAATCCACATATGCTTGTTATCCCTTACGTCCTGAAGCATTTCTGTGGAGTTTTTATAAGGTTGGCCTTCTTCCCCCCATATTTCAACAACATATCCACCCCCCACCATAGACTTATACTGATCTGTAACTTCTTTAGATAAAACTTCATAAGCTTCTTTAACTTCTGGATCATTAGGGTTACTCTCTAGCGCTTCATATGCGTCAGCTATTTCTTTAGAGTTATCTATATTCAGCTCTGTAATAGGCTTCACTGGAGATGGATCTAAGCCAACAGATTCTTTATACTTTCTTGAAAGCTCAATTACATCCTCTACAGGCTCGCTAAACTTCTTACCCCCTGCTTCAACTGTTTCTTCGGTAAGAACAGCTTCTTCAGCAGCTTTTTCGATTGGAGCTTTAGTCTCGTCTTCTTGAGATAGTTCTTGCTCCTCTTCTATTTGCCCTTCTGGTGCAGCCTCTACAGCCTTAGGAGTCTCTCTTTTTTGAGCTGCTTCTTTCTGGCTTATTGTAGTTGACCTCTCTCCTTCTTCTACCTCTTTCTGCTTTCTAGCTACAGCTGCATTTTCTATATCTGCTTTCTGCTTGTAAAGAGTTTCCATGCGCTTTTCAAGGGCTTCAGCTTCTTCTTTTGATACAGATTCTTTTGTCCAGAACTTGCCTTTTTTTACAGTGTCTCTTATTTGAGATAGCTCTTGATTTATAGATAAAATAGTCTCTACCTCTTTAGGGTTCAGCGCATTATATAAAGCAGCTTCGTCAGAAGCAACCACCCTCATCTTTCGCATCGCTCTGTTAAGCAATTGTACTTGCGCTTTTTTAAGGTCTGGGTTTGTTTCAGTAGCTATCTGAGACTTTAAATCGTTAATTTCCTTTACGATTTGTAATCTGTTCTCCATAGTCTGAGTATGGCCTAGGTTACTCGTAAAAGTAGATATACTAGAAGGTCCAACAGCCCCTACCATTCCAGCCCAGAATGCGTCAGATACTTCGTAGGGATTAAGATCTCTTACGTTTCTTCCATTGGCTTTATCTCCGATCATATCAATAACCTGACCCGTCATAGAAATTAACCCTTCTTCTATTCCTTCTGGTAGTAAATACCTTCCTACTACATTGTTTATCAACCCTCTTTCTATAGCTGCTTTTTTACCAGTTTCTTTAATTATGTTTTTAGCCCCTAAATTTTCTGCAGCATTTCTTAGTGCTCCTACAGAACCTATTCCTTTAGTGAACATAAACTTTTCCATGATAACCTCTGCAACTGCTTTAGGAGCAGATGTAAGAATTGCCTCTTTCGTACCTATATGGGGTTGATACGTAACAACGTCAGCGTAGCTTTGAGAGTATACATCAATCCCAACTACTGCTGGACCAACATAAGGGATCATAAATTCAGCAGAACTAATTAAAGCGTCTGACATAATCTCTGCTGTATTACTATAAGTTGTAGCAAAGAAATCACCCATAGACATATTGCCATTAATGGTTTCAGAAAGCCTTTGATCAATAGGCATTTGTAGTTGATCAGAACTAATGCCAAAATCTCTAGCAAGTTGATTTTTTTTATCTATTTTTTTTTGATCTATATTTTTCTTTTTCTGTGTGTATTCAGATTTAAGGCTTTCAGCAATATCATCTCCCCACGTAGAGGCTACTATAGGGTTAAGAGCTAAGCCAAAGTTGTTTTGCCATTCATTCCACCACTCTTCCCAAGTGCCTCTCGCTCTGTCTGCTGCCGCAAAGTTCCCAATAAACGTGTCGGGGGCGGTCCCGTAATATGCATCTTCGGCTTCCTTTTGTTTTACTGGGTCTTGCCTTTCCTCTTCTGATAGGCCAGCCTGATCATACATAAATGTTCTTTCTTCTTCTAGAGCTATTTCTTCTCTTAAAATAGTTCTATTTACAGAACTTCTCATAAATAAATCGTAATCCAACTCACTAGAAGGATTATACTGCATGTTAATTCCATTCCTGAAATTAAAATCATTATTCATGTTTATAACATTAGATTGCTGGTCTTTTGATTTAGCAAGAATAGGATCAACAGCAGCGTCTAAATCAGTTAAAAACTGAGCGCTAAAATTTTCTGGTTTTTTCTTTCTTTCAGGTATAAGATACGAAGCGACTGGAGAGACAAGCGACCAAGCTACATTCTTAGCGACATCTAAAAAACCTTTAACTTCTGTTGTTGGAAACTCAGTAAGCTGTCCTTGACTATTGAAATATTCAATAAGCTCAATTATTCTTTCAGTGTCGTTATTAGCTATAGCATTTTTTAATTGAAATGCTGAAGTGTGATTACGATAAGCTTCAATAGCTAAGTCATCTATTAAGTTTATTGTACCAACTAAAGGATCCGCTACAGCCTCAGAAGGCGTCGGAGTACTAATCTCTGGCTGAGGTAATGTAGGTAGGACATCTGTTTTTATTTTTTCTAAAGAAGCTTCTCTTGAGAAAATGCCAAACTGATCAAACTTTTCATCGTTGGTTAATCCGTCATAATAAGCTTTAGCCTGATCGTCTGGAGTTAAACTCAAATCCAAGCCAAAGACAGACTCTTCCCCACCTTGTACTAATGCAGAATCTTTTTTTTTTAAGATGTTGTCGTAAGATTCCTTTTCTGCATTAAGCTGGTCTTGCAAAACTTTACGATCATTCCACATTTGCCTTCTTTGATCGTCATATTTTTTATTTAAACTTGAGGCAACAGTATAGCTATCAAAACCAGCTGACCCCATAATTTCAACAATTTGATTAGGAGCGTAATTTTTAGCTAATAAAGCATTTAAACTTTCCTCAAAATCGTAATTCTTTTCAGTTTTTGGGTTTTGATCTGTCTTAAATGGATCATTTAAAGTGACACCGTTCATGCTTCTATTTTATTATGTTATCTACCTTCTAAAGACTCGGTTACTAAATCAGCAAATTCTGTAGCGCTCGTTATCCCTTTACTTTTTATAATCTCTTCAATATCCCCTGCTTCAAAACCTAACACATTTAAAGATTCTTTAACGCTAGATGGAAGCTGTTTCATTAAATCTTCTACTGAAATAAGTCCTTCAACGTTGTTAGTTTCTGCGGGGGTGTAATTAACAGCATCTGGGTCAACGTTTTCTGGAGTGTTTTGATATTTTTCCTCTATAGCTTCGTCTAATTTGCGCTGGTTATAAGATTGTTTTTCTTCCATTACTAGCTGTAAAGCAATAGGATCTTCTGCAAATAGTTTATTGTAAACCTCTCTGGACAATCCTGACCCGTCTGAATTTATTGTTATAGTTTCTGGTGTGCTACCTCTAAGAAACTCCTCAGTCTCTCCAGTTGGCTTCCCTAGCTTTTGAGCTTGCTCAAGAGTAGCGGCAAGTTGAACCACATTGTTCTCGTCTACATATTCGTACATAAGAACTTTTTCTTCTTTCTTAATTCTAGCTACTATATCACCTGTGCTAGGGTCAACATTAAATCCAAATATAGAATACTGCCCTCCCTCTACGTGAGAACTACCCTCTACTTTTATCGTTTCAGGAATAGAGTATAAATCAAAAGTCTGTTCTCCTACCTCTGTGCTAGCAGTTAACCCTCTCATACTATAACCTTCTAAAGCCTCTTGTTTAGTTTTCTGAATAGCTAAAGCTTCTGCCTCTAGTGTTTCGCTTGATTTAAACCCAAACTTAGACTCCTCTACAAATATTTCTCTACCTTTTGCCATGACCTCCTCTAAAGTTTCCTTAGCAGACTCCGTATTAAAGAAATCAAAATCCCCATTAATAAAGGCTTTTCTTTCTTCTGCAGTAAATACATCTACAAGACCCCTGCCTTCTAAAGTGTTTAAAACTTCACGCCTATGCATTGCCCCACTGCTTGTTTTATCTCCAGTTCTACCAACATCATCTATAGCATCGTCATAAAGACTGCCAGCCCTGTTAGCATTCCAAGTCCCGTCTTTTAACCCAATCTGAGCTTTTGTAGTCCCGTTTATAGCCCAATCACTAATAGATCCAGCTGTAATCTGCTCTGTCTGTAAATCAAACATTGAGCTATCTAATACAGACTCTATTTCTGAAATCTCTTTTAACATCCCGTCTGTAGGGTCTATAGCCATAATCCTACCGTCAACAATCTGAATGCCGTCGGCAAATGGATTGTCCCATGAGTTCTGTGAAGTAGCTACATCAGAGACTTCTGGTATAACATACTGTAGGTCTACATCCAAACCATCATTTAAGCTATCTATATCAGGTCCTGTAGCGTGAGAAGCGTTTTGAAAAAGATTTTTTTTCTCTGTTACTGAAGCTTCTCTTGCTACAAGCATATCGTACTGCTCTTTAAAATTAGCTATGATCTCTTGAGCCTCAATAGTATTATTAGCTTCTTTAATCCTTTCACGAGCGTCTTCCGCTAACTCAGTAATAGCCCCTGAGAATTGCCCCATTCCAGCAGCAGATGCGTCAAACTCAGCTATAGTGTTTAAATCAGCTCGCATATATTTACGAGCGTTTTCATACTGCACGTAAGCCTGCTCTTTTTTCTGCTGCATAAGGCTGCCAGCCTTCACTATCATATCTGCAGTGCCTGCGGTAGCTTGTTGTTGGGCTTGCTGCTGTTGCGCAGGAATCTGTGGGTTTAACCCTTGTGTAAATGTAAATCCTCCGTTAGCCATTATGCTTGGAATTGAGGTTTAGAAAGAAGGTCTTTAAGATATTTTAAAAGCCCTTCTGCGTCCCCTTTGTTAATTAATTCTTCCATTCCGTCAGATTGCTCAGGGTTAAATACCAACTCACCCCCAGTAACCTCACCTTCTTTTATTCCAGTATCTTCGTCAATAATAGCCTTTGGATTGTCTTCGTGGGAAAACTCTCCATTGGTCTTCATACCTTCTCTTCCAAAATCTAATTTACCGCCGTATTCGGCGTCTTCTTGTCCTTCAACTTTAGGATTAAACAGTTGCGAGTATGCCGCTAAAGCAGTTTGTATACCTTCTTGTGTAGCTCTAGGGCCCGCTTGCGATTGTGCTAACATAGCTTGTAATTGCATCTGCCTACCCGCTTCAGCCCCTTGAGCGCCTCTCATCATTTCCATTTCACTCAACCTAGCCTGTCTGTCTAATCCTGACTGCTCTAAGTCTGCTATAGCTTTATCTGCACCTACTTTAGTTTGTAGTGCTTGTAACTCAGCCCCTTGAAGGTCTTGTTCTATTTGACTAGCTTGCTTTGGAATCATGCTGGCCATTCTAGAATCTCCACTTTGTATAGCCGAAACTACGTCTCCTCTACGCTCCTGACCTCTAGTTCTTGTAGCGTCTACAAATTGCTCAGCCATTTCTTTGGTGTCCATAGACAAGTCTCTTTGTTTTTGAGACACATCATACTTACCAGAACGAAGCTGCTTAAGCATAGACTCGTACATTTTTTGTCCAGACTCACTCTGAGCTTTACCCTCAGATTCTAAAATATCCTGTCCAGCTAAAGCTGCTTTCTTAGAAGCCATGCCTTGCCCTAAACCAGCGAGCAAAGAAGCTATTTGTGCTTGTCCTTTATCTGATATAGCGTATTTTCCTAGATTTTTTAAAAAGTCTGACATCTTGCAAAAGTAATAAAATATTAGTTATTATGATCTAAATTAGTAGGTGAATATTCGACATTTAAGGCATATACTTCAAAATCGTCACTTCCTAAAGATACAACAGCATCTGCATACTGTCCTTTAGGGGCCTCCCCGTTGTTTTGTGTATACCCTATAAATATAGCGTCACCTTGTTGAATAGTAAAACCAGTTCCTTGTGTTATAAACCCTCCGTTATAATAAAAAGGTACGTTATTAGGGGGAGTGGCAGCTGAACCCGAACCATTTTCTTTAAAGGTTTGAAGTTGATTTTGAGTTAGGATAGAAAAATTACCAGTAGTGTTTGGTATGGCATCGACAGATTCTAATTTAACATACTTGTAACCTGTTAAAGTATTACCGTCACTAAGGGCTTCTGCTTCAGTTAAAGGTAGTTCGTCACTATCCTGATAAAACCCTACAACAGACTTTACAACCCCTATATAGCTTATGTTAGACATAGTTATCCTTCCTTCCTCACCTATATGACCGTAAATAATACCACCCTTCTCTTTAACTTTGCCTATCATAGTTTCTTTAGGTGTATAGTTACCCCCACCTTTATTAACTACAAAAGTATTTAAACCTGACACGCTTGCTGGGTCGCTGCTTTCTATAGAGAAGGCTTTAAATTGTTTGTTTGCTGAAGGGTTGTCGTTAAAAGTTACAGCTATAGTAGACGCAGCTTGCACATCGTAAAATTTATTGTTATCCTCAGAGCTTTCGTCATGCCTCCAAAACAACTTACTATCGTTGCTTGTTTTCGGTGAAGAAACCATAAAGCTCCTTATCCACCCCATACAAGCAGAGACAAAACTATACCTAGTAGTCCAAACATTTTTCCCGTTACTAAAAGCTATGGTTTTTTCCATTTTGTTATACTATTAATAAATATCTACTGTGAATTTCTGTGGGTTGGTTGTAGTAAAAGAAGTGCCGTATTGAGATAAAAATAGAAGAAGATCAGCTGTTGACAATGTGCCGTTTTCAACTGTATCAAGCCTTATTTTTTTAAAAAGAGCCGACTCGCTTGTAGCATCCAATCCAGATAGTAAATTTACAAGCTGTCCCGTACTAATACCTTCCTCTAGTAAAGCCTCTTCTAAGCTAGCATATCCTTCTCCTGAACCAGAGCCCCCTGAACCCCAACTTTGAATCATATTAATAATTGATTGACCGAGGTAAGCCTGTGCTGCTGTTTCTTGTATAACAGATTCTTCAGCTAAATCCGATCCAATGAAAGGGTTGTTTTCTACAGTAGTTCTTATAGTTTGTACAGCGTTTCTAAACCCTTCTAAAGAGGGTTGGGCCGCAAGATTTAACCCTCCCGCAACACTCAAGTTCTCTAATTCGTCAAACCTTGCCTTTGTAACTGTCTCATGGTTTACAGCTAGTACACCATTCCCAAACATACCTTCCATTCCAAATCCTTCGTTGTCAGCAGCCATTAAACCTTGCCAAGCCGAAAGGTGATTTAAACCAGATTGAACTTGATCTGTTATTTGTTGATACACATTATCCGTATTAGCATTGTTACTTTGTGTGGAGTCACTGTCGTCAATAGTATTAATCTGACTATTTGCACTAATAATACTTATGTTGAGAGGAGAGTATTTAGCATCAGCTAAATGTGATAAAACTCTAGTTAATGCAATCTTAGCGTGAAGCAAACGATTTTCAAGTGCAGTAGTATCACCTCCCTCAAAGCCAGCTTCAGCAGCAGCTACTCCATCAGCATATCCTTCAGCATATCCTTCATCATACCCAATCCCATAGCCCTGCTGATATACAAGTATGTTATCTTCATAGTTTTCTAGTTCCTGTGCAGCTACTCCAGCAGCTACTCCAGAGTCATAAATCTCTTGGTTGTCTGATGTAATATCTACAGAAGCTACTCCAGCAGCAAAACCGTTATTATAAGGTGTGGTTGTATCTACAGAAGCTACTCCATCAGCAAATCCACTATTATATGAAACTGTATTATCCGACGTAATGTCTACAGAAGCTACTCCATCAGCAAACCCAGCATCATAGTTATCTAGTTGCTGTGCAGCAGCAAGCTGCGTTTGAAGACCAGAAATAACCCCCTCTAAATATGTTATATCAGATTCAAGGTTAATTATAGTAATAGCTTGTTCTTGTACAGTAGCTTGGGTAGACGTTAAATTGCCTGTCACTATAGCTAACTGATTTGTTAAATTCTGCACTTCTAAAGCTGAGGCATTAAGGTCTTCATTTAAGTTGTTAATAGTTTGTGTGTCTGCAATTGCTTGTAAGCCGAGAGCTTCATTTTCCTCCGCTAATAAAGCGCTACTTGCTTCTAGAAGTGTGTTAATATCTGTTAACGCTGCAATCGCATCTGCATCAGCTCCAGCTTGCAGTAATAAATCTGTTATTTGATTCTGAGCATTAGTTAAGTCTGTGTTAGCAACACCTAAATCAGCAGTTAAAGTTACAATTTGAGCGTTTAGCTGCTCGATTAACTCATTATTCTCTACGCCTAAAGCAACAAGATCGTTGTAATTACCTTGCAGTGTAGTATAATCATCAAGCAGTGCATTATAGTCACCTTGTAACTCAGTAATATCAAATTTTAATCCGTCTATATAATCCTTTATATCTTCAGGAGTGCTTACAGTAACCCCGTCAATAGAAGGCTGTATAACATTTATAAATTCTACAAGAGAGTTGGCTTCTAAAAGAGCTACAGCGTCATTAAGATTAGTTTGTAGCGGAGTGTATATATCGCTATAACTTTTTACTTCGGAAGTGTCAAATACACCACTACCATCAGCGTCTAATCCAGTTAAATAATCTAACTCATTAGTACCTGTAAACCCGTCATAAAATGTTTCTAAAGATTGCGGAAGATTTTCTTTTTTAAATACAGTGTTTCCTGTAGGGGCTTGTAAGGTTACTAAAGTATGTAATACATTATAAAGCTGCTGCTCTAAAGAGTTAATAGTAGTTGTATCCTGTATAACTGACCCTCCACCTGAAATAACACCATCTGCAACCCCTTCTACATAATCAATAGCTGGCTGGTTGTATACGCTAAGTATAAACTCATCTTTTATTGGGTCGTACCCGCCAACAACTTTAACTTTTCCTTCGGCATTTTCAGCGTCTTTAAACAACTTTCTGAAGAAGGACTTCATTCCAATTTCTGAAATAACAGCAATACCTGTAGAAGGGTTAAACTTATAAACTTCTTTACTTCCTTTACTAGCAAAATAAATGTTAGACCCAATAACGCAGACAGATTCTGGATTATCGTCACACCCATATTCACCAGCGTAGTACCTTTCTGTACCTAGCACCATAGATGCAGATATAAGAGACTCGTCGTTAGAAGCTGTCGTTATTAAATTCCTGTTTACTGGTACTGAACTACATCTACTAGATTGAATGACAAAAATAGAATCTTGTTGATTTACTAAGTAGTTTATGTTACCGTACTCAGCTGGCATATCCTTAAACTGTAGTTTAGCTGGGTTAAAAGACGTTAAAGTAAATGTCGCTGCAGCTGGATTGTTTTTATCCGAATATGTTATAGAAGAAGATCTTACTACTTCTTGAGCATTAGGGTTTATAATTTTAAGTTTCCCTTTTCCTGTAACGTCTGCATTTCTTACAGTGTCGTTAAAAGCCTCAGTCTCTAAAGAATATGCCTTAAAGTTTGATTCTGATCCGTTTCCGCCAACGCTAACAGCATTCCCAATAAGGCTTTCAAATATGCCCCCATTAAACTTGGGCATATTAACAGGAACTTTTCTCCACCAAACATCTCCACCAGTAAGAACTATTGCTTCTCCATTATGGTAAGAGCCAGTAGCATCAAATACATTTGACGTTTCATAAAAAATTAAATTTTCTTCTGCTACAGAGTCGGCTGGGTTGTATATTTCCACAACACATCTTTTCCCCCAGTTATGAGTTTGAGAGTTAATTTGATTTTCACCAATTCTTATGTCTTGAAATGTAAATCCTAATGCGCTAGGGTTGTTTTTTAAAATAAGAAAATACCCTTGCTTAGCGGGGTGAGTCGACGAACCATCAAAATCAGGGTCAAATAAAGGATTCTCATTAGATGCCCCAAGGAATCGTGCGTCTAAAACCTCAAAGTCATAACTTTCATTAACGAAAACTCTTCCGTCTTCTACGTCTTCTGACTCGTAATAAGAGATAACTCTAAGGATATCACCCTCTCTATATACGTATGGATCCCCACCGTCACTACCCCTACCTCCAAAAGAGTTTTTGTAAGATATATCATTACCCAATAAGTAATTTAAAGAAACGTATATACTACCATCATCATCTGCTGTATTGTCAGTTGCTATAAATGCAGCATGAGTCGTATATTGAATAAATCTACTAATAGATGTATTTCCTGTATATACTATTTGAAATGTTTCAGCATATGCTGGTGCAGGAGACAGCATAAGTATCTTCATTTCAACCTTTCCGTACCTTCCATTAGGCCTATTGTAATAAGGTGGTGACAAAGCTGTTCCTAAAGGGTAAACATCACTTGCTCGACCTCTAGCATCATAGTAAACAATTCCAAAAGCATGATTTGCGCCGCTTTTAAACGATCTAAAACTTTCATCTAAAGCAAGTCCAGCATAGAACAGATTATTAAAAACACGAGCTGCTGAGTGAGCAAGGAATAACGAAGGTCCAGAAAAAGTAGAAATATCTACTTCATCTACAGTGTTGACAGTCGCGTTTTGACCTGTAAGAGCACCACTTGCACCACCACCTAAAATAGAAGTGCTTGTTCTCCATAAAGGCATACCAAAAATTCTATTATTTACTATAACCCCAAGAGAACCTATTCCATTAGCAACAGATCCCTGCCCCTGATTTACATCATCATTATTCCCTCCGTTCCCTAAATATGCTGAACCTAAATTAGCAACACCTTGTATTTGCGGAGCTGTAGTCATATTTCCAGATCCAGTATCTGAAGGGGCTAAAAAGAACGGATCAGTGTCATAACCATTATCAAATGTATTAACACTACCTACTACTGAAGGTCCACCACCAATACCCCCTTGGCCATCCATAAGACTAAACTCCCTCTCAACATCTTCATAGAATGGCTGCTCAGAATCTTCGTCAAAGTTTAAATATCCATTCCACAACTCAAAAACTCCATCCTGACTAAAAGCATTATAAGCGTTATAAGCAGCATTACTCGCAACTTGAGATGCTACTTCTAGGAAAGGCCCCGAAGGTAATGTAGCCTCATTTAAATTACTAGTGGTAAAATTTCCACTAAATACACCCCAAGGGCTATTTGCAAGATATCTTCTTTTACACGTTAGTACTTCTACGTTAGAAATTTTCTTAACGTATAATCCTATTCTTCTTCTAAATGTTTCATTGTCACCTTGAACAACTCCAGTGCCTTCTCCAGCCACTATACCAGAGCCGCTAACTGTAAGCTCCCCATTATACGCTTCGTCTTTAAAGAATCCTAACTCAACAGTAGCTGTATTTAAAATAAAAGCTCCAGCAAGTCTTTCGGTTTCACCCTCTTTGCCTCCCTGCCCGCACATAGTAATAAGTTTTCCGTTTGAAGAACCTTGATTAAAAAGATCTCCATTTGATAACTCTAAGTCATAGCTATAAGAATTTACAATATCTTGTTCTATAACAGTAAAGTCGCTTTGTGAAACTATCGTCTCGTCTAAGGAATCACCTGTTATTAAGTGTGTTATGTATTCCGTTATTCCTTCTCTGGTATTTAAAGCGTTTGCTTTTATTTTTAAAGATATAGATATTTCACCCCCCTGAACAATTAAAGGATTAGCTGCGCTAGTTCCATAAGATATCGTAAGATTTCCGTCATTAGTCGCTGTCTCAACTTGACCAGAAGTATACCAGTTTTTTAACGAGCCTTTGTTTTGAATGCCAGAAGGCATTACAGCGGCATCCGTAACTGTCTCTCCTTCATTAGGGTAAAACCCCCACTTAAATATATTTGTGCCTGCATATGTATTGCTATAATCTTCAACTACATCTTCTTCACCAAAATAATCCCCTAACTGAAGATGTTGATGGTAAGAGTCAGTAGAGTCATATATATGCCAGTTCTGATCTGGAGTGAGGCTAAAGGAAAATGTTATTTCATCACCTACAGATAAACCGTTTTCTGGTAATTCAGAAGGGTCTAAAACAAAAGCAGCGTTTTTATTATGAGTAGGATCTACTGATCCTAAACTTTCGTAAGCACCGCCTGAAGTTAAACTAGCGCTTAAACATGTCGCTGGGTGGATCTTGATTTCGTAGTTTGTAAAATCAGGAGACCTATCTTTAGTTTGAGGAGTTATAGATGCTAAAGGTTCAATTTTGTCAAATCCTTCTACGTAATTCCCATAAAAGAGTCTGTTGTCTACAATGCTTTGTGCTTCTGCTCTTTTTGGTAAATTATCATACGCTTTAATTTGATCATCATTAGACACAGCGACATTAATCGTGTCATTTTTAAATAAAATAGTAATCGAACTAGGTCCTCCTTGGGGAGGGGGGCCTACCTCTTCTATTTCAAAAAAAGCCCCATCATTACCTCTACGAGCAAGGACTTTAACTTTTGCTACCTCTGCAGAAATTTGAGTCATAGGGATTACTACACGGCAAACATTATGAATATTTAAATTCGCTGTGGTAAGTGTAGCTTGAGTTATGTAAGACGGAGGAACAGCTATGTCAGAAAAAGTAGACATAGCGCTTACATTCATGTCTTTATAAACAAGCTGATATGCAAACTGAAATCCGTTTATATTCTTAAACTCACTATAAGGCATTGAAGGGTCCTCCTCGAAAGTAAACGTAGGGGGTAGCGTAGGCGCCTTAGGGCACGCTGTAATAAAGTCTTGTACGTTAAGGGACCCAGAAGTATAGTTTGTTACAGTAGAGTCCGTGACGGCTCTTAAAACGTTTAGTTTTCTAGGTTCATTTCTATTGTCTGTAAAAAACAACATAGGTGTATCTTCATATACCTTGCTACCGCTGCTTTGTTTTGTCTGTACATAAGTAATATCTCCTTTTACAAAACCTTCTGGGTGAAAGTTAAATTGAGCTGTAGTGTATACTTTAAATATACTTTCTGGTGAGTGGTTTGGAGTGAGATAATTTGTTGGGTCATATGCATATACCCCACTTTCATTTTGATCAGTGCAGTAAACAAAAAAGTAAATCACATCGTACTTTTCGTCTATCACTTTACCAAGAACTACTTTATCTGAACTTTCATCAAAAGCACCAGTTCCGCTACATAAAACATTACTTTTTACAGGTTTGATAACACCTTCGTTTCCTCCTTCATCACCCCTAGTATCACCCCATATAGAAACATTAAGAGCGTCAGACATGTCATCCTTGCTCCTAATCTTCGAGTCTGAAGAGTGGTTCAGTTTCCTTGGTACTACTTTATTAATCATTAATACTTAGGTGCTAACTTAAAGTTTTTACGTATAGTTCTTAATGCTTCTGTTTTGCTAAAGTTACTTAGTCTTGTGTTTGCTTTTCTTCTTTCGTTATAATATTCAGACCTAGCTCTAGCTTTTTCATTAGCTGGGACTGTAGACTTTCTTTCACATACTTTGTAATATATGTAAGCTCTAAGAGCTTCTTCTGCATACACATGTATAACAGGGTTTGTAGATCTAGCTTCGTCAGCTATATACTCTATAACAACTTCTGAGGTGCTTGAACTTGTGTCAATTTCAATTCTGTTCTGGTCTAAGTTGATTCGGTAGTCCCCTACTCTTGCGCCACCGCCAACTCCATACAACCTACCCAATCCACCTTGATATAGGTAGTTTTCAAAAACGTAATAATCTAAATTACCAGAATCACCATCACTACCTGAAGTAGCTGTTTTATCGTCTTGTCTATCTAAAATTTCATTAGCCCCTATATTTAAAGGTCCATCTTTACTGTCTGTAGTTTCTTCAGTAGCAACACCATCAACATCAACCTCGTACTTCCTACTGTAGTTTAAATGCTTGTTTTCTCCTAATGTGCGTATAGTACCATCCCCATCTACAACTCCAACCTTAATTAAGTCTACATAGTCATCAGGTAAAGCAACAGTGTTATTAGAGCTATCTATAGATAATTTTAAAGACTTAATTCTGCTAGTAACATCAAAGCCAAATTCTCTAATACCCCTTAAAGCAACGTTTCTTATAGCTACGTCAGAAGCATTAGCAGCATAATCGTCGCTATCCATAGTAATTTTAAAATCACCTATAAGTTGACTTAAGGTAACGTAGTTCATTCCTGACTTTGATACGTCTTGATATGCCATTATTTCTCAGTTGTTTCTGCGGTCCCGTAAGCGATTATCATATCATCCCTTAATCTAATACCAATCATCTTTGCTATCTCTGATATAACCTCGCCTTTATAGTGTTCTGGTAGCTCAAAATGTCTACAGTTAGGAATATTAGGGATTATAAAACCATCATCTAAAGCTGTTTCAACCGCTAATGCTGGGCCTAATGTTACATCCACATCACCATAACTATAATTACCAACATTAGAAGGATATTTAGATGCAGGTTGTCTATAGTAAGTTATTACTAAAGCCCCTGTATATGTTTCATCGTTAGGAAAAACTTGTATAACATTAGAAATTAAAGCCACAGGATAAGCTGCGGTAGGTGCGGAAAGATTACTATTAAGTATGTGAGGTATTTTTTCGGTATCGTAAACAAGTTCTACTTCAGCCCAACTAGCTACCTCCTCATTTCCATCTACATCATACCTTAAGGATATTATCTTATACGTATCGTTAGGACGTTTAAATGTATTTGAATTAACGTAAAGGGGGCTATCGTCACCTGTAACTTGAATTTGTGTTACAAAATTAGACAGGTCGTCTTTTACACTTCTATATACAGAGTCACCCCCAGATGGGTCTAGATTACGAGCCCTAAGTTGTTTAGCTCCGCTTAGCTCTTTAAACATCTCTGAAAAGACGTTTTGCTGAGCTATCTCGGCGAATGTATTGAAAACCTTAGGCGTTACAAAGCCTTTTTGGTCTTTGTTGCAAAGATCCCTTACAGTATTGTATACCTCTATTACACTGATCATGTTACAAATATACGAAAAGAAAAAAGGCCCCTTTCGGAGCCTTTCTTTTATGCTAGTTTATCTAATCGCTCTTCTATTAAGGAGAGCGTTGATGCTCCTTTTTCTGTTAAGCAGAATCGAACCATAGTATCGACAGCATCTTGTCCAACTGGTACAGAAACAATCAACTGATTGGAATCAAACCAATACACTCCGTTAGACTTCATGTTAAGTATTTGATAGTCAGCAGCTTGCTGTACAGTAGCTCTACAAGAAACTTGCGGAGAGTCTAAAGATTCTAAAAATTCTTTTGTTTTAGACTTAGCTACTCGCAATAAGCTGTATCTAATGTCCGAAACAGAAGCGTTAATATTAATCCCAAAGTATATTGCTATAGGAAGAAGGTCATTAATATCCCTGTCTCTAACTATAGAAATAGCGTCTGTAAGCAAGAACTCTCTTTCTAACTCTTCTTTTGCGTCTTGTTTTTTATCAATCTTTCTAAAAGTTGTTCCATTGTTAGCTTTATTAGCTGGGTGCATTTCTAAAAACTCCCTAAGATTAGGTTTGTTTTTTGGGACAAAAATTCTACCATCTCTAAAAGCAACAGATTGTTTTAAAGCGTTAGAAGACTGCTCGTCTACATAAATAGAAGGTTCATTAGGACAGTATCTTATTTCTCGTATAGTGTCTTGCTCACTATCATAAATAGTCACACCTTTTTGAGGTAGCATAAATA
>Ga0098059_1000686_pt1 | contig 18884 bp, 4 predicted proteins | sample 20_taG_FD_92580 | JGI IMG/M metagenome (GOLD analysis project Ga0098059, IMG submission 92580) | Marine viral communities from the Subarctic Pacific Ocean - 20_ETSP_OMZ_AT15318 metaG | ecosystem: Environmental > Aquatic > Marine > Oceanic | place: Subarctic Pacific Ocean | collected 2015-01-19
AGGTAATAAATTAACTATTGGTGATGGTGGTTTATTTAGTCAAACTTTTCAACAAATATCAAATTCTAATGTATCCCATGAATATGGATCATGTGAGAGTTCAAGAAGTGTTGTACAAACACCAGCGGGCATGTTCTTTGTATCACAAGCTCAAGGAAAAATATTTAAATATGGAGGTAAAGGTATAGAGGCTATATCTGATCTAGGTATGAAGTGGTGGTTCAATAAATATCTACCATCTCAATTACTTAAAGCCTTCCCAGATATGGAAGAACATTCAAGTAGAATAGACAATCCTGTAGTTTCAGCAGGATGTCAAACAGTATATGATCCATTAAATGATATTGTTTACTTCTCTAAAAGAGACTATAAACCAAAAGACGATAAGGTTGCAGGGTTATCATTTAATCTTGGTGGTGGTAATAGATTACAATATAATAATGGATCTCAAGTTGTAGAAGTTGACGTTAATGATCCAGTTTATTTTGAAGATATATCTTGGACAGTTAGTTATGATCCAAAATCAAAAGCATGGATCTCATTCCATGATTGGCATCCTGAGTTGTCATTTAATAGTATTAATCATTTCTTAACAACTAAAAAGGGTGTATCAGCAACACCTATATGTCCAGATGGTTATACATATAATGGTAGTACACAATTATGTGAATCATCAGCAGTAGGTAGTCAACCAGCAACAATAGTTAATAATACAGTTGCTGCAATAGAAACTATAACCCCATGTGAGTTTGATGCTGTAATGTGTGTAGATGCTTCAAATAGTATAGCATCAAACGTTAATGTGGATAATGTAAGATCATTTTGTCAAGGTATATTGAATGGATTTACAAATTCTCTTGCTGCAGCTGAGACAAGAATAGGTATGGTGAGATTTGGTGCAGGTGAACAACAAGGTACAAGTTCATTTAATGGATATGATGATAATCAATTAGTTGATTTAACAAGTAGTTTAACAACTCTATCTGACTGGGTATATAATACAGGTGCATTCTCACCAGCAACTTCAGGAACTACTGCTGGATTAGGTTTTCATGTTGGTACAGGATCTTCTACTTATTATGGTGATTCCGGATATCTAGGAGATAATCCATGTGGTACAGATATTATTGGAGGTGTTTGGCATGCATTATCTATATTATATGGACCAAACTCAAGAGCAGGTGTTGATAAAAAATTGTTTATTGTAGTTGATGGTGCACAAATTAATTGTGCAGCTGCTAACTATGATACATATGATTCTGCAACAGATTTACCATTTGGTTGGACTCCTGGTCAATTAAGTGTAGTAACTCCAACTTTAACTTTAAGTGTAGGTACCGGTAATGGATGGAATACAGGTGATGCTGATGTAATGTGGTTTGTTAATAATATACTTAATAGTGGTAATTATCCTGACTTAGAAGTGTTTGCTGTTTCTTTAGATGGTAGTGGTACTCAATCACAACAACTAGCTTATATGGGGCAATTTGATCCATCATATCCTTCTAGTAATGATAATACTTATCAAGGAACATTTAGTGACCCCACTGCTGCAGAAAATATAGCAACCGGTATAGTAAATACAGCTTGTGTACCACCAACATATACTTGTCCAGCAGGTTATGTAATAAATGGAACTTGCCCTACCTGTGATTGTGTTGAGAGCTATTGTTCTTGTGCAAGTACTCCAGGTTATGGTACAGCAATGAATTGGGAAACTGGAATATGTAATGATCTAATAGATCCATTAATTTGTAACTATGATTTTTCTGATGAAGTAGCTCCTAACTATATTACAGGAGGACTGTGGAGACATAATGTAAGAACAGATAAATATGCTAATTTCTATGGTATAGATTATCCTTGGGAGATAGATGTGATAGAAACGTCTGGACAAAATGTAGCTACAGTAAGAAGTATAGAATATCAGTTAGAAACATATGTATATAAAAATGACGATAGAGATAGATTCCATGTTTTAGATTTTAACTTTGATGAAGCAGAGATTTATAACTCTGAGCAAACATCAGGTTTATTAAAACTAAATATATCTCCTAAAAATAATGCTCCTTTAATTACAAATTATCCAATTATTAATGCTAATGATATTGATATACTATATAGTAAGGAGGAACAAAAATATAGATTTAATCAGTTCTGGGATGTTACAGATGATAGAGGAGAATTTTCAGCTGCACAAAATACAATATATTTAACTAGATTAAATGGTTATATTAGAGATCTTAATATGGCTAACATTAATTTAAATAAACCAGCATTTGAGAGAAAGAAGTTTAGACATTATTTTAATCATGTGGTATTAAGAAGATCTGTATCAAACGATAAGAAGATGTTACTAAGATTAACTAATACTAAGATAAATACATCACTGAGATAATGAACAAGAAAGAAGATATATCAAGAATGGGATATAGAGATGATTCTCCATACAGGGAAGAACCTTTTTTAGATATTAATACTCCCTCAGGTATGATAGACATGTCACAAACTGGTATACCATTATTTGCAAATGGTCAATTGTTACCTCCATATTCTGGACAACATGATATGGGTACAACAAATGTAAGAGAAGTACCTGTAGGTCAGAATCCTCAAGATATAGATTTTAATAGTATGTTACCAAAACGAAAAGGTAAAAGAAAAAATACTGACGGTTCTACATCAACACATATAATGAGAACTGAAACATTAGATAATGTTAATTGGTTTTCTTTTCCTACATTATTTGAAAATGAAGATGGTACTTGGTTAGATATGTCAATGAATAAGGATTGGATGCCAGCATTAATGGAAGCTAAAAAGAGAAAAGAGGTTATTCATTTTGGTCAAAATAAGGAAGCAGCACTAAAATTTGGAGAAGGATCTTGGAAACCTAAGATGGGATTTGGTGGTAGAGTAACTCCAACAGGAGGTTCTCAAGTAATAGAGGGTCAGCTATGTGATGCATACGGTAGACCTATAGATCCAGCTAGAGCTAAAGCAGCTGATGTAAATAATAACTATAGAGGTCCTGGTATGAAACATGGTGGCTCATTACCAAAAGCTCAAGATGGATGGATGGATGCATGGACTGATATTAAATCTTCACTTAACCCATATAATTATGCTAGAACTGAATCAGGAGATAATCCTTTGAGTGCTTTTTTCTCTGGAGATTATGAAAAAATACCTACATATTATGGAGATGACAAAGATGATGTATTTAGTGAAGCACGTGATGATCTAGGAGCAGGAAAAACATTTCTTCATGATGGAGTAAGATATAAAACAGATTATGCAGGAGAAACAGAAGATGTAGATACTAATTTCTTCTTAGCAAACATGAATAAAGCTAATGAAGATGGAAAATTTGATGAATGGCCTGGTTTACATGATAGACTTATAGAAGTATGGACAGAATTAGGACAACCAAATATTTCTATGGGTAAAGATAAATATGAGCATATGTTATCAGGACACAGTTGGCATGATCTAGGATTTGATCACGCTGATCATGTTAATCCATTAACAGATAGAATGTTTATAAAGGCATATAAAACAATAAACCCTAAACTATGGATGGATGCTGTTATAAATGAACTTACTCATGTAAAACAACAACGTGAGATGGGAAGAGGACCATATGTGACAAAGTATATAAAAGACTTAATAGGTGTATGGGGAGATCAAGATGCTTTATATGATAAAGATAAGACTCTAGAAAATGAAGCTCATAACAAAGAACATAGCCATAATGATATATTAAGCAATTATATATATAATGGAGTTAGAGCAGATGGTAAAAAATCAGATACTAAGAAAAAATTTGGAGGTCAACTACCAAAGTTTCCTGTTGGTGGAGCTTTTGCAGATGATCTAGAAGAAGAAGGAGTAACAGATCAAAACACACAAATAGAAGAAGAAATTAATCCTTTTGATCCAAATGAAATTGGAAGAGGATATGCAAGGTTTGGAGGTTCACTACCAAAAGCTCAAATTGGAATAGAAAGTGCAATTGTTAATTCAAGCTTGGGAACAGTTGGATCTTTTACATCAAGTGGTGACGACATAGAAATACCAAGATCAGAAGTAGATCCAAAAGCAATAGACACTTGGGAAGGTGGTAGAGAATTTATGCAAATGTGGTATACCTCACCTATGGCTATTGAAATGATGAAAAAGGAAGACCCTGAAAACTGGCAACAATTACAAGCATATAGATTAGAAAACATAAGAGAAGATCTTGCTAAAATAAAGTTTTATCAATACAATTCAGAACCTAATAGTAAAAATCTGTGGGCATGGGCAGGTGGTAGCCATGGACCTTGGAATTTAGGTATATATCCAAAAGGACTATTTGCTGGACCTTCATCAGCACATGAATTTACTCATCTTTCCCATAATGCACTTGCCAGTAATGACTATACGGATGGTTGGATACGTACAGGATTACCATTAAGCATCTATGATGGTAACCCTAATGCTCCTACTCTGGTTCAGACAGATCCTAACTTTTTTAAATCTTATGGTAAGTATAGTAATTGGACTAACCCTTATAGGAATAGTAATAATCCATGGAACTATGAATTTGGACAAGATGGTGGATATTCTATGAGTGATGAGCAGTATTTAATTCCTCAGTCTACTATGAATCTTATGCATACAAATGACATGAAGTTTAAAGATAAGCGTGGTCAACAAGGGGTATTAGGTAATGTAACAAAGAGAGATTCTGAATATTGGGGAGCTCCATCTGAACACATAGCAAGACTTAATGCAATAAGATATAAAGCTTATATGACCAGAGATCAACATGGTTGGGATCCACTTACAATGCCACTTACTGATGAGTTATGGGCGAAAGTAAAAAAGAGAATTCAAACACCTGAAGGAGATGAAGCTAAATTTGAAGATAATGTAATGATAGAGCAATTAATGAGTATAATAGGTGAAGATGCTCTTAAAGAAGAATTAAATGCAGTTTCATTTAATACACAACCTGGAGATGATCCTTTTCAAATAACAGATGATTTTGGCACAGTATCAGAAGGTGTTAGAAAGGGTGGAGAGTTACCAAAAGCTCAGTTTGGTACAGAATTTGATGATATGTTCAAAATAGCAGTAGATAATACTTATGTAGCACCACCAATATTACCGTTAGATATGATAGAAGATAATAGTGTAGAAGAAGATGTAGACCATGAAGAAGTATTAAAGGAAATAGAATTTGATAATGATTTATATAAAGGTACAGAAGAAGTAGTAATTAACGGAAATACTTATTATGTATATACAATTCAACCAGGAGATAATAAATCAAAGGTTAGTGATAAGTTTGGTTTATGGAATGAGCAAGGTATATTAAATTCTGTGAATAATAAATATGGTAAATCTGAAGATCACGATAACTATAAAATAGCAAATACTAAATTTTGGGGTGGTGGTAAAATATTAGTAGGTGGTCCTGAGTTTGAACCTCACGTTAAATATAATACAAGTAGAAATAGTTATATTAATTCCTTTCAAGATATTCCTGATGATCAATTATGGTCTGCAATAACTGCAATAGGTCATCTTGAGACAGGTAGTAAAGTTAAATATGCAAGACCAGAGGGTAGGGAATATATAGAGGGTGTTGACATAAAAGATGGGAAACCAGTACCAGGGGGTTTATATGAATATGATAATAATCCATGGACAGGTACTGTTGAGAGTGGAATGGATAATGCATATAAGTTTGTTAGTTCTGCTAATGCTTTAGGTAGATTTGGAATAAAAGAAACTCTCTTAGATAAATATGGAAAAGATGTATTAGGTTATACTGATGATCAAAATTGGAAGAAAACATATTTAGATAGTAAAACTGATCAACAGAAACTTATGAAGTATCTAATTACTAATGTATATCCATCAGAGCTATCTCAAATTAGACATAGTTATCCTGAAGCTTCATCTCAATATTCAGATTTTCAATTGTTATCTGCTTTACATAGAGCTGGTTATGGTAATGTTGAAGAGCAACTAGGAGTAGGACAGTTCTCTCATGCATCTGTACCAGGAGATATTTCTATAGGAGGTTATATAGATAAGGCAGGTGGTTTATTAAATCCAGATTTAGATGTAACTGATCAACCTTTCTTTTCAAAAGGTACTGACTTACATAAACCTTATTCAAATATACCAGTGTATAGTTATGGAGGATCTGTAGGTGAACTGGAACCATTAGTAAAGCAAAGAGTTATAGGTGATATGTTAGAGAACGGAGCATTCTTACCAAAGTTTAAGTTAGGTTCTGAAATGAGTATAGATGGTGAGCTTGGTGAATATAAAATTAAAAAGAATTTTGATAGAGAAGCTAATCTTCCATATATTCAATATACTAATTCACAAAACAACTTAAAAAACAATAGGGTATATTATGATAAGGATGATATAGATGGTACTGATAATTTTAATATTATTGATTTATACAAACAGAATTCAGATAAAGAAAATGAAACTAATAGATTAATAGAAATTATAAACAAATATGAGCAAGGTAAAAAATTATCCAAAATAGAAATGAATTACCTAGAAGAGTTAGATTTAGTTGATGATAAAGTTAAACCAGTTAAAGTTAAGTCTACTCCTTCTATTAAGCCTATAAATAAATTTTTACTTGATATAGATATAAATACAGATATAGTTAATAAGAATAAACATGATGAAGGCATATCTTTAGAATCTCAAATATCAATGTATCAAGCATATACCAACAGTCTTTTTGAAGATAAAGATAATATGAAGGAGTATTCATCAAAGTTAAAAAAGGTTTATAATAAACTTAATAGAGTTTATTATTGGGAGTCAAAGGCTTCTAAGATGACTGTTCTAGATTATATGAAGTCACTTAATAATTAGATAATGTGCTTGATTTTTAGTATATTATAATATATGATAATTAGCAGCAAATAAACTTATGGCTAAGAGAAAGAAAAATAAGATAGAACAAACTTTTGACGTTTACCCTTACTTAGGTGGAAATCAGCACTTTATGATAGGTGGAGCTACACCAAGATTGCATAAACTTGCAGCTGGAGATGAGACACCACATGTTGTTGATGGAGAAGCACCTACATATGAAAAACCTTCTACTTACAATCAGTGGATTTCTGACTATGACACCTCACCTGCCTCACCTTCTTTATTAGGTCAAGTTGGATCTGCAGTAACTAAAGGTAGTGACTTAGTTAATCAATGGGGAAGTATATTTGATAAGAATAGTTATAAACCAGGAGGTAAGTATTCTAAACTTGGTGAGGACGGTCTAAAGTTTGGAAAGTTATCTTTAACAAATACTAGAGATGAGAATGCGTTGATAGATATAGAGAATATGAATCAGTATCTAAATATGAATAAGAAGGATCAAAAAAATGTTATATCCTCTGATATATGGAAAACACCTGATGAAATGACACGTGGTCATTGGGATTTTATGAACCTTGATGAAGATGGTAATCCAACATTTAAAGGTCTTGATTTTGAAGTAAGTAAACAAAGAAGTCAGCACTATACAAATCCTGATAAAGGTACTTGTTCAAAACCAGAATTTACTGACGCAGCTTCTTGTGATGCTGGTGGAGGTCAATGGACTGGGGATAAATTATTTGGTATTAAGACAAGAAATGAAGATGGTACATTTTCATATAGAAATGAGGATGGATATTTAATAAATCCTCATGAAGATGGTTATAAGGGAACAGAATATGATAAGATAGAAGATAAAACAGGACCAGGAGGTCTCTTTGATGCTAATGCAGATCTATTACAATTTGATTTTGATAAAGGTACATGTGATGATGGAATATCAATGACAATGGATGCGTGTGCTTCTGCTGGAGCTAATTGGATTAAGGATGATAACTCACTTAGTAAGGTACGACATTATGGAGAAAATGAAGAGGGAGTAAAAGAAGAATCAATTACAGACTATGATTCGGATGTAAACTTTTCTGATTGGAAAACTAAGGAAACTGTAAAAACTTCTAAACAAGATAGAATAAATTGTCAGTTAACACCAGGTTGTGAATGGAAGGTTACTGCTGAAGGGGGTAATTGTGACTGTGGAGAAGAAGATAATGAAATAGTTGGGGGATGTGGAGGTACAAGATATGGATGTTGTCCTGATAATGTAACTGCATGTGTTGATGAAGACTGTAGTAATTGTGGTGCTAGATATGGTGGACAATTTGAGTACGGAGGACAACTACCTAAAGTAGGAGATGGTTGGACTGGATTATTAGATACTTTAGAAAGTACATATGACAGCACAAAAGACGTTGTTAATACAGGTATTAAAAAAGTAGCAACACATGCAGCAACACCAATTATAGGAAGTACAGCAGCTAATGCAGTGGGTCTGGCAGGATCTGCTTGGGGTTTACTTAAATCAAATCTTAATTTTAATGAAGATTTAAAAAATAATTCTAATATAAATAAATCTAATGAGGAAATAGATGAGGATGTTACTTCAATGTATACTGGTATATATAGTACTGGAGATAAAGGAGGAACTTTTTTTGGTAGTGGAAAAAAACATGGTGGAGAACTAGATAGATTTGTTTATGGAGGGAACCTACCTAAATTTCAAGGTGAAGAAAATTCTGAGGTAGATGAAGAATTAACAGATGTTGAAGAAGAAAACACGTTTATAGAACCTGAGGGAGAATGGGCTACTGTAAATGTTGGAGGACAACAAGTAAAAGTACCTTTTGATCAAAGACATAATTATTCATCTGTACCAGGACAAGAAAATAGTAATCCTGAACAGGCAGGTTTTGCATATCAAAGAGCTTCTAATGTAGCTAATCAAAGTAATGATGTAGGTATTGAGGCATCTTATGGTGACACTAAAGGTCAGCAAATATGGAATAAAGGAAGAGAGGCGCTTAATACAGGAGTAGTAGGAGGTCTTTTAGATGGTATAGTAGGTGGTGCTGGTCATGAAGCATATTGTAGCAATGAAGCATATGCAGATAAGAGTGCTTGTGAAGAAGCTGGAGAAACATGGCATGAAGCTACTAAAGGTACAGGTCTTGTAGATTTTGCTTTTGAGAACCTACTTCCTATGGCAAACAATATAATAGGTCAAAATAAACAACATCAATCAGACTTATCAAAACAAGGATTATCATCAGAGAATTTTGCATCAACAATGGAATCTAGTAGTAGTTTAGGTCAGATGGGAACAAAGGATATAAATAAAGGAGGTTATGGAGATGATCTATATGGAACAGGAGAAGTGTTTGGACAATTAGCACAACAAGGTGTAGAGACGCAACAACCAATGCAACAACCTGAAAAAGATTTTACTGCATTAACAGCATTCATGAATGCAGCAATGGAAAATGAAGGTGTAAGATTTAATAATGAAGAATTAGATGATCAGAAATTATACAATGGTAAAATGAAATATGGAGGAGATCTACCAAAAGCTCAGTTTGGATATTTTGGTTCAAGAGATGGTAAATCTAATCTTGAACAATCTTTAAAGTTAGCAGGAACTGTTGGTCTTGGTAGTATGCTTACAAGAGGTCTTAATACAGGAATAACTAATAGAGGTAATTATAAGAATGCATATGAGGATTATATAAATAATCAAGGTACTGATTGGTATGAGGAAATGTGTACAGAACAAGGTTGTCCTTCTTGGGAAGAGAATAGACTTGAATTATTAGACGGACATTCTGAACCTGATTTTTCATGGTTTAGAGGTACAGATGTATTTGGTAAACAAAATGTTATGAATAAAAATAACGTACTACAAAAAGGTGATTTAGCTGATGCATATTGGCAAAACATTAAGCAAGGTGCTAAAGATGGGTTATATACAGGAGCAATAAACTATGGTCTTAATTATTTAACAGATAGAACTAGACTGGGTAATAGAGTAAAAAACTGGTGGCAGGATCATAACTTACCTAATATAAATGTTAGTTATTTAAGTAGAAAATATGGTGGAGAACAAGTTTTAGATATAGATGATGCAACATTAAAAGAATTAATAGCTGCTGGTGCAGATATAGAATATATATAATATTATGGCAAAAGTAAAAATAAAAGGTAAATTACCTGAAGGATATAGTTTAGTTAATGGAAAAGTAGTAAGATCTTTTAAGGAGGGAGGTGCTACTAAGAAAACATTACAGCCTGTCAGTAGAGAAGCTGCAAATCTAGAAGCAGAAAAGAATGAAACTGCTTTAACAGACTTAGATAATGATGGATCATTTGAATTATATAATATAGGAGGTAAAAGACATAGTGAAGGAGGTACACCTTTAAATTTACCAGAACAAACCTTTGTATTCTCAGATACAAGAAAGATGCTTCTATCTAAAGAGGAATTAAAAGAGTTAGGTATTGAATCTAAAAAGAAGATGACACCAGCTAAAGCTTCTAAGAAATTTCCTTTAAATGAATATATTGATGTGCTTCAGGATGAACATTCTGATGAGATAGCTATTAGGTCAGCAGAAGAGATGTTAAATAAGAATAAACTCAAATTATCTCAAATTGCCTTTATGCAGGAATCTAAGAAAGATTTTTCTGACGGTTTACCTGTAGCAGCATATCCTTTCCTTATGTCACAAGGAATAGATCCACAAGAATTTGAAGCTAAAATACAAGAACAAAATGCACCTCAACAAGGTCAACAAGGTCAGATGTCACAAGAACAAATGGCTATGGGACCTCAACAAGGAAACTTACAACAGTTTACAGGACCTCCTCAGGGAGGACCACCAATGGGACCTCCTCAAGGGGGTATGCCTCCAATGGGACCACCTCCAGGACCAGGAGGGCCAGGAGGAGAAGGAATGCCTCCACCAGAAGTAATGCAACAATTAATGGCACAACAAGGTCAGGGTGGACCACCAATGGGTAGATATGGTGGAGCACTACCTAGATTTCAATTAAAAGGTGGTCTAGAATTTGATGAGAATGGTAATGTAGTAAAATCTGAAGTTCTTGATCTATCAGATGAATCAAATAAAGAAAGAAGAAATAGAATTAAGAATTATACACACCCTTACTTAACAAACTATTATGAAGAATTTTCTAATGCAGGTATAGATAATGAGAAATATGTAAGAGATATAATGTCTTCTATGAATGTTAATTCAGGTGATACTTTATTTGTTAATCAAGGTTATGATGCAAATATGATAAACACTATAAACAATATGAATGCTAATGCATATATTGGTTCTCAAATGTATGATGATGGATCTGGTAACTGGGAAGGTACTATAGGTTCTGGTGATAGATCAGATTACTATACAACAGAACAAGATGAAGATGGAAACTCTTGGGATTTTCTAACAAATTTGTACAGAAATACAAAAGGTACTAAAACAGGAGTATTAAAATCCAGAAAGAAATATGGAGGATCAGTAGGTGTATGTTCTACATGTGGTAAAAAATTACCATGTGGATGTAAATATAGAAATGGTGGAGCATTGCGCAGTTTTGTTTATGGAGGTGATTTACCTAAGGCTCAATTTGGAAAAGGATGTGATGAGTTACAGAGAATAAGACAAGATTTATTATTTGAACTTCATCAAGCAGAGCAAGAAGGAGAAGGTGGAAAGATGAAAGCTGAAATGGATGTTATAAGAGGATTGCATAGAAAATTACAACAAGTAGATAGAGATATGCATGACTGTATGGTTAAACAAAGAAAAACTTTTGATGATAAATATCAAAGGCGTTTACATGAGGATAGGAGAAATCAAACAGTTCCTCTATTAAAGCCAATAACACCAACATTAAATCCTGATGGATCTCTTGGAAATACAACTGAAGGACAACAAATTAAAATTGGAACTGATAATCCATATGGTGGAGCACATGAACTTTCTCATGGAAGTACAAGTGAAGGACAATCTATAAACATTGAATGCAACGGTCCAGAAGCAGAAAGACTAGCTATGCAATGTCAAGCACAAGGTTTACAATTTGATCCTTTAGTTTGTGATTGTGTACAACAAGTAGGTGTACCACAAATTGGATCAGGCCCAATGCCGGGAATGAGATGGCAAGAAGGTATGGGAGGTCCACCACCACCACCTGCACCATATGATGTTGAATGTAATGGTCCAGAAGCACACGCAAAAATGAATGAATGTATTTATAAAGGGTTAAGATTTGATCCTGCAGTTTGTGACTGTGTAGAGGTACCTGAAGCATCATCAATAGCTGTTAGACCAAGAAGTCTCTTTGGGAATATAGGTACAAGAATTGGTAATGTATTTAGATCAGATGAAAAAGATATAGATCCTACACAAGTTATGTTTGATCCAGCAACAGGACAAAAGCTTTCTAGAGATCAGCAAATACTATTAAACCAAGGACCACAACCTGGAGAAAGGATGAGTGTAGGTAGTGTTTATAAACAAGGAGGATGTACATCATGTCAAAAGAATTTAAGAAGATTTACAGATGGAGGATCTCCAAGTACAGAAACACCAATGGGTGGAGCTCCTTCTGACATGACAGGTTGGGGAGCAAATTATGATACACCAAATAGAATGTCTGAAGAGCAGTTAATGTTAATGCAATTAGATAACTATAGAAGAGAATTACTTAAAGAATATCAATTAACACAGGCAAAGGTTAGTGATCCTGATTTTGTAGCTGATAAAGAAACACAAGAACAAATAGCGTTCACATTTCAGACATTAGAAATGAAATTAGATCAGGTAGAACAAAAAGCTTCAGAGTTACAAGAACTTATGATACAGAAGAATTCACAAATTCCTTTATTCCCTCATTTAGATAATACACAATCTATGTCACCACAAACATCGCCTGGTCAAGGTTATTATAGATTTGGAGGAGATACTTTAAATAAGTTTGTTTATGGCGGAGCATTACCAAAATATGCACCTGGAGGGAGTACAAAAAAGAAGACAACAGATCTTTCAAAAGCTGGTTATTCTAAGTATCTTGGAAATGATCATGAATTAGGAGATCATGATGCTTTAATGAAATTAGTAGATGAAGGTGTATTAAAAAGAGAATCAGTTTCAGGAAGTTTCTATTATGCTAATGTATGTTCTGATGTTAATGGAAATCCAGTTGATGGAGAGAATGCAGATGATTGTAAGGCAAATGGAGGACATTGGGTTCCTTCAAAAAGACAAAAGTCAAAGACAAGTAAATTGGACAATGAACAGAATCCAATATCTAATGAAAGAGTTCAAGGAAGACAAGCTGGTAATACAGCTGTTGATATTCTAAATAATCCTAGTTTTGCACCCGTCTTAAAAAAGATTTCAGAAGAATATAATAAGAATGCAAGTTCTGTTAAAAGGGGAAATAAGACTAATAAAGATAACTGGGTAGATTTTGATGACTTTGGAGGAGAACAAGGAATGATGAATGCTTTCTTCTCGGTTAATAGTTATCTTAATGAGGCACAACAAGATGGTTTAGCTTTTTGTGGACAATTAGGAGAAGATGGTAATGAACATGCTCAACAATATGAATATAAGCCTGGTAAATTTCAATCTGTTAGTAAATGTAAGAGTATAGAATGTTGTAAAAATATTGATAGAGAAAATCAGAAGAAACTTGGAGTAAGTATTGATGATGAAACTGCAAGAATGTTCCAAGGAGTATATTATACTCTGGATAAACTAAAGAATGTTGATAAGGATCCAGGAACTATGAAGCTGTTTGAACAGTTAAATGTTAATCCTATAGGTTTAAAACGTTCAAAGGGTTCAAAACATTTTGGTGCAGATGGTAAATCTCCAGTATCTTTAGTAGATGGTGTTATAGGAGGAACTTCATCAGGACAATTCTTTACTCCAACAGAGAGTGAAGATAGTACAATTATAGAAGATGAATGGAATAATCCTTGTGATCAAGCAGAAAGAGATGCAAAGAGAAAAGAATGTACAGCAGCAGGTAAAGGTTTTGATGCAAAAACATGTGACTGTTATGAATTACCAGATGATCCAGGAAAAACAAAGATCCCTAGATATGAGACATTTCCTAGAGATGACAGAGCTCTTTTAAATAGATTGGAGCAATATAATGAGATTGAGCAGATTAACCCTAACTTAATACAAGAAGATAGATATGCTCCAGATCCTGCATACTTAGATCCAAGAGCTAAACTAGCATCAATTGAAGCTAATGTTCAAGAAGCAATTAAAAATGATCCTAAAAATGCAAGCTTCTTAATGGGTAAAGCATCAGAACTTGCTGATAAAACTATTAATGAGTTTGAGAATCTTAATAATAAGATATATACTGGTGCTAATCAAAAAGCAGTTGATGCAAGAAATGAGGAAGAAGAGGTTAATAAATCACATTTAAAAACATTCTATGATGAATCTGCAATGGCTAAAGAGAATTATAATGTAGAGAGACAAGAGTCTAAAGATGCTTGGGTAGAAACAGCAGGTCAAAGAGAAGAGAATGCAGATGAAATGTATATAAGAAACTTTGAAAACCCTAATTTCTGGTTTAGTCCTCAAGAACATGCTATTAATTTCTATAATGAGAAAGGTCTTGATCCAACAAAACATCAGAATATAGATTGGAATGAGCTTCAAAGGAATGCTCCTAAAAATGCAGATGCTGCTAAGTTATATTGGGATAAGGTCAGACAGACATATCAGATCAATACTCCTAATCAACAGAAACATCTTAATTCAAAAACTATGCCTGAAAATAAAGATGAAGTAGTAAAATACGGAAAAGAAATAAATAGAACCCGTAGAGCTGATCTAATGAGAAGTAGGAAAAAGTTAAGGAAATGGATATTAGGAATACAGTAAATCTTAAAAGTTTATTGATATATCTTAAATAAATAAAAAAAATTTAGTAATTTTGTAATATGGCAACGTACCTACCAAATGTAAAAAAATATACAGCTGTTCATAAAGATTGGACTCCTGATTTTAAATTCTTATCTGACTCTTTACAGAAGAGACAGAATAGATATGATTCTAACTATCAGAAAATGAACAACTTATATGGAAGCGTTCTTCATGCTGATCTAAGTCATGAGGATAATATAAGGTTAAGAGATAGATATACAGAAGCTTTAGCTCCTAAATTACAACAGATTTCTGGTGTTGATTTTTCACTTGAACAGAACGTTGAAGCTGCAAAAGCTTTGTTTACACCCTTCTTTGAGGATGAAAAAATGGTTAGAGATATTGTTTGGACTAAAAAGTTTAACAAAGAGATGGGTGATGCACAAGCATTATTACAATCAGATCTAGAAAAAGAGAGAGAAAAATGGTGGGCTGATGGTATACAGAGATTAAAATGGCACATGGATGATTTTAAAGCTGGTACTAGAGATGATATAATGACTGCAGGATTACCTATATATCAACAAAATGTTAATGTTACTCAAAGATCTATAGAAGCTTTACAAACAGCAGGAGCAGATGGTAAAGGTATGACAATTACTAATGTTACTTGGTCTCCAGATGGGAGATATATGATAGAAACAGAGAATGGAACAGCTCTTACTAGCAAGTTTGAAGGTTATGAGATGGATCCTGCAAATCCAGGAAAGGAGTTAAAAGATGAAGATGGTAATAAAATACCAATATATAGTAATCCTGCACAGAACTATGTCTTACAAACAATGATGGATGATCCATTAATATCAAGATATTATCAAACAAAATTTTATGTGGAATCAAGAAAATTTTGGGAGGATCAAGAAAATCAACAAAAATATGGTGGTATAGATGGAGCTAAAAGAACATGGGCTCAACAAAAAATTGATGAATGGGCTATTATGACTGGGAAGGAAATAGAGAAGGATGAAGAAAAAGTAGATCAAGCATCTCAAAGAGAGACACTTTGGAATAAATATATAGAAAGTGATGGTCAACCTATTGTAGGTTCTGATGAAGCTGCAGATTATGGTAATGCTTTAGAAGCACATAGAATTATGGTATTAGGATTAGAAAAGAAAAAGAAACAGCAGGAATTAATTCTAAGTGAATCAGAGAAGATAGAAGAGCTTTTAAATAAAGGTTATACTGCCTCTATGAATATGAGTATATGGAATGATACTAAACTAGGTGCTAAGATATATTCAGAATTAAATACAAAACAAACTAAAGAAGCGGATCCTTATGTACTTGCAAGTCATAAAGAATGGTTAAGATTTAAAAATGATTTAGTATTAGCAAAGAGGAAAGAAGCACATGATCTAAACATGAAGTTGATTGATAAATTAAATGAAGAACAGAAGAATAATTCAATTGTAGATCTTAAAAGTAAAGATATATCAGGTAATGCTAATGCTAATGCAACAAATTATGATGAGAATGGTGAAGTAAATACTATGTTGGATAATGATCAAACAGAGTCACAGGATATTACAACTATATTTGATGAAACATTAAGTGCAGTAGAAACATATTATGGAACATATGGATTGTCAGAAAGGGATGAATCAAAGAGTCATACATTTTCACCTAATGGGATATTTATTTCTACTTCAAACACACTAACCAAAACATCAAAATCAACAGGTCAATCAACGCAAGAGCAAGTAAATAAAATAAATCATTTTTTATCTTGGCAGCAAATTGCAGAAATAACAAGTCCTGATTTTGGTTTAGATAGTAAAAAGACAACATTTGCAGATATTGGAGTTTTAGATGTAGACTTAAAGAAATCAGTAAAGAAAAAAATACAAGATGCATGGGATAATGTTCTTCTACCCGCATATGCTAGTGTAGATGGAAACAATAAGCAACAAAGAACTAACCCTGCATTAAAAATGAGTGATGCAATATATGAGAAAATATATATCACAAATGGTTTAATAAACAATAAAGTTAAGACTAATACATTAGCTGACATAGAACAAAATAAAGTATATAAAAATGTATATGATATAGTATCAAAATCCACTCAACTAAAGGGTCAAAGTAAGGCAATTAATAATATATCATGGTTCAAGGAGAATGGAACTATGAAAACGGATACAGAATGGTTTAATGAAGTAAAAGAAGTTAGAAAACAAGAGCTAAAAAAATATGGCTTAGATAAATACGCATTTAAAGTAGCGAATAAGTATAATATGCGGAATGAAGACTATTATGAAGGTTGGGCTTTGGATTCTAAAAGTTTTCAGGGAAACATAAGTCAATATGGTAGAGGACAACGTTCTGTAGCAGGATGGATGGGAGATGGATTCTTAATGGGTGAACCTACTTATGATGGATTAAATTCTAAGTATAGAGTGGGGAGGGGCAAACTAAGCAAATTTGCTTACCAAAATTCGGAGGAGGTACAAAAGAAATATGAAGCGTTTTATGCAGGTTTAGATCAATGGCGTAAAGATAATGGTAAGACTAGACAAGAAACTTTAGCTTACTTTTTTGGAACTCAAGAAAGAGTAAAGACAGGTGTTAGACCAATTCATCCAGGCAGTAGAGGTACTGGAGGAGCTACTTATGACTATGAAAAGACAGGTCCTGGGGCAGAATATGATAATCATATGGGTACTTTAAAAACAGCAATGAACCACTATATGCAATCAGCTAATGCTATTCCAGGGACAACAACATTTAATAGAAGAAGTTATCTAAATAATCAAACACAGCTAGGAGGTGGTTCAGGAATTACAAACTATTATACTTTTCAACAAACTGCTGATGGTACAAATGAGAGAGGAGAACAACACATTAATGCAATGGATATTTTGATGAGTGGTCCAGACGGTAGCTTTCAAGTTAAGTTAGGTGATCAAAGTGCCAATTGGACTATAGGAAATAATGGTACTGATAAATATGCTTTAGAGCTAATGAGAACATACATATCTGATCTAGCTAGAAATAAAGATAATTTTGGTGGAGATTCTAAAGCTCCTGGTATGACTGCTAAATGGAATGAAAACATTGGAGGACCAAATGGAGAAAGTAAATATGGAGGATGGGTTATTGAGTTTAATAAGGAATATGGAGAACAACTATATAACCAATTTAAAAAAGAATATCCAACCTTAGGTAAAGATTGGGCTCATGGAGGTTATACAATAACATTGTTTCATCCTGAAGACTTTGGTCAAAATCTTAATACTCATTCTGGAGAAGCAGATATATCATATATAGAATTTCAAATAGATAATGCTGGGGATAATATGTATCAGATTAATAATACGGGTGGAAACGCTATGTTTTGGAAAGCTAGTAATGGTATAATGTATTGGAAATATCAATCAGGTAAGTTTGATGGAACAAATTATGGATATGGTGAGTGGACAAATCCTATAGCTTTAGTTAACCAAGTAACTGGTGCACCTATGAGTGCAGATGAGATATCTGCTGTTGGTGCTGATTTTGAATTAAGATCAAAAGCAAATGGTATAAATTTAGAGAATACCAATAGTGCAGAGAAAACTATACAAAACGAGACAGTAGAATCAGAAGATTAAATTTCAAAAAAAACTATGGCTGAAGAAAACCCAATTACTCCTAATCCTACTCCACAAGAGGAGACTCCTCAAATGATTAATAATAATCCAATGAGTGAGATGAACCTTATGCAAGGATCTCAAATAGGAACAACCCCTATTAATGTTGAGGACTTAGATGTAGTTAATGAATTATTTACAAGTAACGTTGCACCTGCACAATCTGATGATTGGATGATGCCTCATGTTGCTAGTATGGAAATAGCTTCTAGAATAGCAGCTCCCCTTGATAACATACAACTTCCTGGAATGGGAGGACCTGATATATTTAGGAAAGACCCTAAGGTTAATGAGATAAGTCAGGATCAAAGATTAAACAATGATTTATTTGGTGATATCATGCATAATGTATCAAGTGATCATAAAGACGCTGAGGGTGAGG